>ENA-ORXT01006803-ORXT01006803.1-marine-metagenome-genome-assembly--contig:-NODE-6803-length-10465-cov-4.314786_pt1 | contig 10465 bp, 6 predicted proteins | sample MGYA00237868_ERZ511482 | MGnify/ENA metagenome assembly ERZ511482
CAGCCGCCACGCGATAGCGTCCGGTCCTAAACGCGTAAGACCGGACGCTATCGCGTGGCGGCTGGTGGGTCGATGCGTTGCATCAATCTAGAGTAAGTGCCATTGGGCTATCGCCATGCGGCTGATTCAATATCCGGGCTAGCGTCTTGCCGCCCACCGTTTCTAAACATTGCCTCCTAAGCACCCCTTCTAAGGCGACACGTATCTCAACAGATTACGAATCGGTTGCCCGTCAACGTAAGCTGTCGGCTGGCCGATGACGCCTTGGCCTAAATACGTTCCTGGTGGCATGTTGCGGAATTGAATCAGCGGCGTGTACTGCCCTGAACCTGCAAAAAGTGAACTCAACCGCGAATTGTTGGTTTGACCGAACTGCGGCGTTCCAATGTTGGGCTGAAATTGGTACCCCTGATAGCCAGTGTATCCGGCTGGCTGTTGCGGCACACAGCAATTGGGATTGGGATTGGTGCCCGCTGCGGCCGCCGGCATTTGAACGTTCAGCGCTGGAACCGTATTGGCTGCCTGAGGCAACGGTTGATAGCCTTGATATCCGGCAGCGTAGTTGGCCGCTGGATTTGCGTAGTTCGGACCGCAGTTGCAATTTGCCGCACCGCCAAACGTTGGCACCGCCAAAGCTGGATTAGTAGGCACAGCTAAAGCTGGATTGGGCAACGCCAAAGTTGGATTGGGCAACGAGGCTGGAAGTTGGGCCGCAGCAAGCTGCGTCGGTGGTTGCGGTAGCTGAGCGACTCGAGTTGACGAACCGCCGGTGGTTGCGTTGCCCCGCGCGGTGTCGCCCAAAGCCCCGCTGGGACGTTCTCCCAGACCAGATCGATCAAATCTTAAATCAGCGCGACCGTTGTCGACCGAAGTTGAGGCAGGGTTGAATTGAGGATTGAAGCCAGAACCGGCACCTGCACTAGCTCCATTAATGGAAGCCGGATAAGGATATGTGTCCGTACTATCATTAGCGCGTCGAGCCTTTCGGTAGAAACTGCCGGGCGTCGAGTTTGGCGATTGGACGAAGCCGGTCTCACGTCGATCAGAAACATTGTTCGCGTTTGTATTCCTATTGCTGTTTCCACCGCCACTGTTAAACGCGTTTCGGGCGTCAGCAGCAGGTGCTGGTGCTGACGAAGCGCGATTGAGATAGGCAACTCTTTGCCCATGCGATTCAATGGAAGTCATCGATCCACCAGATTTAAGCGGAATGGTCGATCGAGTAAATTCTTGAGCGCGGGCGCCCTGGGGATTGAATAGGCTTGATATAATTAGTGCCGCCCAACATAACGGAAGTGCAAAACAAAGCTTCATGGTCAGTCTCGGTGTAGATGGATTTATAGGTACCCAAGAATTAGCAGAAATTTCAAGATGAGGCTAGTGAGTTTGGAGAACTTACAGCCAGCAACCGAGAAGGGTGCTGTTTTCCTTGCCTGAAGCTCTTAAGTTGTTGGGGCAGAGCTCCTGTTGGGTTCTCCCTAACGAAAAATTACGCTGTTACACAGCACCATCACCGTTCTAAAAATCGCCCAATGTCAAAAACCAGCCCGTCTAAAATTCCTGTCTTCGAGAAAATTCCGGACACTAAACACGTCGAACCGGCAGTTACCACCGACCACGACGCCTTCGAGAAAATCGTTCGTTCTCGTCGAAGCACGCGCGTCTTCGACGACACGCCTGTCCCTGAATCAGTGATGCGAAAATGTTTGCAGCTGGCCACACTAGCCCCCAATTCATCCAATTTACAGTGCTGGGAATTCTATTGGGTACGTGATGGTTCCAAGAAAAAAGAACTAGTCAAGAATTGTCTGGGCCAGCCTGCCGCCGCCACGTCGCAGGAACTGATCGTTTGTGTGGCGCGTTTGGATACCTGGAAGCGAAATTCGCGATTACTGCTTGAACTTTTGGGGTCCAAGCAGTCCGACGCCCCGGCTTCGATGCTGCACTATCACCGAAAGATTGTGCCGTTGGCCTACGGGCAAGGCCCGTTTTATTTGCTCGGTCCGCTGAAAAGATTGGCCATCACTGTCTTAGGGCTCACGCGTGTCACCCCACGTGCTCCGGCCAGCAAAGCCGACATGCGAGTTTGGGCTCATAAGACGACAGCGCTCGCCTGCGAAAATTTGATGTTATCGCTACGCGCCTTTGGATTTGACAGCTGTCCGATGGAGGGCATGGATGAACGACGCATTCAAAAGCTGCTAGGGCTCCCCCGTGCTGCGGAAGTTTGTATGGTCGTTTCCGCTGGTAAACGTGCAACGCACGGAATTTACACAAAACAGCTTCGACTGGATCAGTCGCTGTTCGTTTTCGAAGTTTAGCCAGCAACCAACGGGGCCTACGCGGGCAGGGATCGCCATTGCTTTGCGAATCAACGGCAGCATCGATTAACTACTTCAACCGTCGTTCTAACGTCTTGGCGATTCTCCCCTCCTCAACGGATAGAATGAAAATATAAAGTCATAAAGGACACGGAGTTTCTTCGTGGAGTTTCTTCGCAGAGTATCTCTGTGATCTCTATGCCTCCGTGTTTCAAAACTCTCCTATCCACACCAAGGAATTCATCAGCATCAGAACAGGTACGATTGTGAGTCTTGCAACGGTAAAATCGCTATAGTTAGACTTGTATTAGTCCGACTCTCCAAAACTAGTGAACTACACTGGAGGCGTACACTTTCCTCGCCAACTGGAGCAGTTCCTTGTTCAAATTCTATTCACTATTAGTATCAATCTTCGTCGCATGCCTGTCTTCCACGGCTTATACAGCCGCTCCAACGGAGGACGTGGGCAGCGACAGTGTCTCAAATGCCTACGCTCGATTGATTCAGGCTGAGCACCAACTATTGAATTCAGAGTTAGGCCTTGAAGCTACCCGGTCGGCCAGGCTCGAGGGGCTGCTGACCGATGGACATGTCTCATGGTTGGAGAATCGCCAGCAAAGATTAATTGTCGACATCCTCAAGGCTGAACTGACTGCCTACGAGCAGTTTGAATCGCAAGCGACGGGAACGTTAGCCGGCGGAGAGATAAAGTTCAAATCGAATTTCGGTTCCGTGAAAACAGATTCAGTTGAAGCTCAATTGGAAGCGCGTTTGGCAGCGATTCAAGAATTGCAACAGGAACTCACAGCGCTTCGACAAGCCGAAGCGCAATTGAGCCGCAGCATCGCGACTATCCCTGCCAGCGATCCTTGGGTGGCAGGTGATCGCTTGCGTTATGCGGTGACTGGTCATCAAGCCAACGTTGTTGCAGCTAAAATCGTTCTGCTGGAACGAATGAACGACGTGCAAAACAAGACCAATGAGTCGACTAGGATTGTTTCAACAACGGATCAAGGTTCCATTGTTAATGCAGGCTGGAAGCGACCTTCCAAAGACTCCAGTTCGATGACGCTGATGATGGCTCAAGCAGAATTACAAATCCAGCTCAGCCAGCACCATTTAACAAACGACACCCGGCGGCTGACCGATTTGAAAGAACTGGCAGCCCAAGGAATGGCAACCAATGAATCGGTCATCGAATCGGAGAAGAAAGTCGATGCAATCAAAGAACTGTTGAACGAACAGCAAGAAAACCTCAACTGGCTGAAGAAAGACTTGGACGTCACATCGAACTCCGATCGCTTTGACACAAGCTCGCAAATCACGCCTGTCAGTGTTGAAAACACAGTCTCAAACAATTCTTCTATGACAAGAACGGATTTGCCTGGGCTTCGATCGGTGCTGGGCTATTTTGAATTGGGGCAAGCCAACTACCTGAAACGCGAGGCGACTCTTAAGGGCAATATGTACCGCGAAATTCTCAGCCGACTTCAGCAAGCGGTCGCTCTTCAGCAAAACCAATCGCAATTTAATGGCACGGCGAATCAATTTTCCGACGTCTTAATCCGCGGCCAACAACGGGAAATAGAGCAATATCAGTGGAAGATACAAAAGACTGAACTTCAGCAAAAATTAGCCGACGCTGAAATTGCACTGCTAAAACAGTCGGGCGGTTCATCGTTGGACAGCGTCAACATGCTGGTGAGCACGGGGAAAAGTTCTAGATTTCCGGCAACGCTTCCCAGTCGATTCCTTTCGAGCGACCCGTTTGGTTTGCAGACAACGTATTCAGCGCTCGCCTTCAATTCACCCAGCTATAGATCGCGGCGTCCTTCTTCTCTGGCGACCGGTAACAGTTTGTCGTCGGTGTTTCGGCCGGTCATCAATCGAAATGCACTGTCGTTATATCTTGATGTACGACAGTCTCAGCTTCGCAACTTCAGCCGATTGAATTCAGGGTTTCGATCTTACTCGGGCTCAGGCCTGAACTTTGGTCGCAATCGAAGTCCGTTTAATAACGGGTTCAACTCGTTCAATGGCTTCAACTCGTTCAATAGATTTAACTCGTTCGGACGAATTAACCAACTGAACATATCCGCAGGTATCGGTCGGTAGGACAATCAACGCAAAGAAACGGTTACGGCGGTTCAGCGTGTGTCCCGGCCGTGAACAGAACGATTGCTTGGCGAATCAAACGCAGCGGCGACGAACTATTTCAACAGTCGTCTAAGAATACCCCGCATGATCCCCGATTAATTGGAGCGATTCAGCCACCTCAAGAGGAAATAAACAAACAATCCGCTGACAATTGTGATCGCGAACCCCACCAATTGTTGCGGACGACCGATCACTGAAAGCACCGCCAAACCGATTGTTGCAAACACATATATTGACGCGATCAAGGAATATACTACGCGCGTCAAACGGTTGTCTTGTGCGCGGCGGCTCCAAAAAACACATGCCACGGTCAACGCCGCACTCACCGATAGCGTAAATCCGAGGTAATCCAGCAACGATTTAATCGTGCTGAAATAAACGACGCTAGAGGCAAGAATGACTTGCAGCCAGATCGCAGCTGAGGGAATCGACGATTGGTTACGCTCTTTCGAATAAAAGATTTTGGGAAAGACGCCGTCGCTGGCCATTTTCGCATACACCCGCGGACCTGCGACGATCATCGAGGACACCGAACTGAGCAGCGCTACGCTGACGATGATTCTGATTAGCAACGCCAAGAAATCTCCTCCGATTGCTTGAGCCGCGATTGCAGCAACATCGGGAATCGCTTTGACTTTTTCGGGAGTGGTGCCGAAAACGAAAATAAAATTCAGCGCTAGATAAAAAAGACCAACAATCGTCGTTCCAAACAGCATAGCCCGGGGAACGTTTCGTTTTGGATCTTCAACCTCACTGGCAACATAGACCGCAGCATTGAAACCGCTGAAACTGAGCGAGATCCAAACCAGCGTTGACGCAAGAGCGTAGATTGAGAGCTCGGCAGTATCGGTTTGAATTTGCATTCCATCCCAACCGCTTGGGAACGTCATGAATGCAAATACGATAAAGCCCGACAGCAGAATCAGTTTGAGAACCACAATAAAGTTCTGCGTCCACAATCCAATCTTCAAAACGACCGAGTGCAACACACCGAATAATACGATCGTCGCAATGCCAATCAGTCCGGGCTCAAGCCACGTAGGCCGAATAGAAACAGGAATCGCGTAGGATTCGAATGCTGTTGCCGCGAAGGCAATTGCGCCTGTAAATCCCGCCAACAGAGACACCCAGCCTGCAATGAATCCAATGGATGGGTGAAGCAGGCGGCTGAGAAATAGATATTCCCCGCCGGATTCCGAAATTCGTTGAGCCAGTTGTCCATAACTGACGGCGCCGCAGATGGAGATCACACCGCCAATGCCCCACGCCAACATCACGAACTGACGATCGCCGAGATCGGCCAGTGCGTATCCGCTGGTTGTGAAGACGCCGGCTCCAATCATATTGGCAACGACCATAAACGTCGCTGACCAGAGCCCAAATGGCTTGCGGCAGTTGGATGGCTGGTTCAATTTTTTCGAAATTTCAAAAAGTAGTTTTCTTTCAAACCCTTAACCATTTTCTCTTCGACCAAGGTGAAACCCGCGTCCTGAATCTCAGCGCGGAACGTGTCCTTGCCGGCTCGAACGTGCTTCAAAAGCCACTGGCGACTTTTTCCCTCCACACGATCGAAGTCAATTAGGATCAGGTGACCATCGTCTTTCAAAGCGCGGTGAATAGAACCGAGCGTAGATTTAGGAAATTCAAAGTGATGATAAGTATCGCAGATGAAAACCACGTCAGCCGAACCGGGAGGTAAGTTGATACTGTTCTCAGCACAAAGGACGCCAGTGATGTTCTTTAGTTCGGCTTTAATTGCTTCCCGATTGATGTGCTCAATAAATCGCGGAGCGATATCAACGGCGTAAACCCAACCGTCTGTTCCAACTTCTTTTGCGAAGATGCGAGTGAACAGCCCAGTTCCTGCACCTATGTCAGCAATCGTATCGCCTTGTTCAATCTCGCAGGCTTCCAAAATGCTCTCTCGATTTACAAAAACTTCGCGGCTCTCAATCTCAAACTTTTTGACGTAAGATTCAACGTCAAGATTGGGGTCGATAAAGTTTTTATTAACGCCTGGTTTAACGCTGGTTTCGACCGCCTTTTCAGATCCCGTTTTGGCATCTGCTGTTTTATGTCGCTGGCCAAAGCATATGCCGCTGAGAAATATCATCGACGTGACGATCAATGTATTGAAGCTTGCCCATCGAAAAAGCATGTTCATACTTATTCCAAATAATCTTCTTGGTCTTTGGGAACTCAATTAAGCAGAGTTCGATTAAAATTTTCCGTTCGTCGTTCCATTAAGATAATCCTCTAAGAAGCAACGATCAAGATACTATCGACCGCGTCTATTTTTGCAGAGACATGTGGACAGTTGCGTATTAAAGTTCTGCATAAGTTATATTCGCACGTTGCGGATTTAAATGAAAACTATTTCGCAGGTATTTGCTTCATCTCAGCGTTTGCGGTCTTTATCCGTTTTATCGTTAAAATAAAATCACACGCTACATCTGATGCGGTTGGCTGATAACTCGCGAGAGATTCTTTAGCGTTTTGCAACTTGAAATCACACAAAACACATCGCTGAAAAATCTTCTGAGGTACGTTTCTACATGAACAACATAGCATCTTTGATTCTAGCCACAGTACTTTTTGCAAACTGCCTAAGCCTACAAAATGAAGCAAGAGGTCAGAACTCCTCTTCTTCAATTCGCAGTGCCTTATTTCGGTTTGAAGATCGGAGCGGACCACAGTTACTGGATTCCAAAGGTGGAACGATCGCGTCCGTCTTAGGAGCCCCTCAATTCGGCGTCAGAGGAAGTTACGGCTCGGCTGTAAACTTTCGCGGCGCGAGTATGATGGAAATTGACTATCAACGCGGCCTAAATCCGGCTCAAGATTTTTCCGTTTCCTTTTGGTTTCGCCCAAACAGCTTTAAGAACTCTGCCCGTCTTGTTGACACCAGTGGAGCGATTGGCGGTGTTTCTCAAGGTTATCGCATCAGCCTGGGCAGTGGCGAGAACTCCAATAACGTCAAGTTCGTCGTCCGAGGTCGAAACGGAATTAGAGGTGCCATTCATCCGGAGGAACTGCTGGCAGGTTTTTGGTACTACTGCGTTGCGAGCTACGCAAATCACGGTGAGCTTCAATTGACGGTTGTTCGGCAGTCCCGGTCATGGCCTGACCTGGATAAAGCAACGATTGCTTTGGATGACCAAGGGCCAGTTAAATACATTACTCAAAATAATGTGCTTGTGGGAGCTAGCTCCAATGGTGCGGCCACCTTCGATGGATGCATCGACGAACTACGCCTGGATGACTCAGTTCTTCCTTGGTGGCGATTACTGCTGGAATATAATGATGCCACTCCACCGCCGCGTTATGCCAGATTCAATCTTGGTTCTGTTTCCAAAAGCACTATCGATCACGATTCGGCGGGAGCTATAAGGCTCGAGGTCGCGAGTTCTGATTTCTGGAATTTGGAGGACAATGGGCTTTTGGTAGCTTGGGAGCGAATGACTGGAAACTTTCAGCTCGAAACAGAGGTTCTCAACGTAAATTCGGGTCCATATTCTTGGGCGAAATCAGGAATAATGGTCCGGGCCTCAGGGCAATCTGACTCAACATCAGCGGGTGTTTTCTTTACCAGCAGACGGGGTGCCATTTTTCAAAGCCGCCCTGTAACGGGGGGGCTCACGTCTAGGGTCGTAGCAGATGATTTCAATTCGAGTGGTTTTGCACGGCTGATTCGGTTGGGAGACACCTTCCATGGTGCAGTTTCTGAGGACGGAGTGAAGTGGACAAGCCTCGGTGATTTCGAATGGGATCAGACCCGTCCGACGGTAATCGCGGGGCTTGCGGCGGCAGGTCAAGACGACCAATCTGTCATTACGCGTCTGAAACCTCCCACGCTCACAAAGCCATCGAGCGAATCGGGAGTCTACAAGTTGTCGCTGGTTGATACGTCGGCCGGAGAAATTCTTCGCACGTTTTACAGCGGTGATGTCGTCGACTTAGATTACTATCAGAACGCACTTCGAGTTCGCGCGTCCGTTGCCGGCTCCATCGGCAGTATGAAATTCAAGTTCAATGGACAAACTACCATCACCGATTCGTACGCCCCTTACGAATTCGATCTCTCGATGCTCGCCGATGGCGAAAATACCATCGAGGCAATACCATACTCCGGTAGAAGTGGGACTGGCAAGCGAATGGATAGCTTGTGTGCGGATTTCGAAGTCAACCGTGGTACACCAGCGGTTCGACCCAACATCGTTTATATCCTGGCCGATGACATGGGCTTTGCAGATTGCGGATTCAACGGAAGCCAGGATGTGCAGACTCCGAATCTGGACAGTTTAGCTGCCAGTGGAGTCCGCTGCACATCGGGATATGTGACTTCGCCTCAGTGCACTACCTCCCGCGCAGGTATCCTCTCTGGTATGCAACAATATCGCTTTGGGTACGAAGTAAGCCAACGCCGTTTAGGGTTGCCATCAGCGTCTATTGCCCCACTGGTACCAGAAGTTCTAAAGAGTCTCGGTTATACCAACGCGATGGTCGGAAAATGGCATCTCGGCGTGGCCGAAGACCACAACACCGATTATCACGAGGATTGGCTTAACGGTATTATTGCGGGAAACCATACTAGCGTGATGCCTTGGAAGCGTGGCTTCGACTACACGTATGCGTTCAACGCAGGCGGATCGAGCTATTTTCCTTACAGTGTCCGCGGCCGGAGATACCTTGCCGGTCACGTAAATAATCCAAACAACCTTGAGGTACGTGAAGGAAGGACGGCTCCGGTCTATTTGCCGAACCTTCCTTCAACAACGTACCAAACAACGGAACTTACTTCACGCGCGATTAATTTTATTGCTCGCAATAAGGCGAATCCATTCTTCCTATATCTCTCCTACAACGCGCCCCACACTCCACTTGAAGCGCCCCGTGAAGATGTGTCCTTGAATATGCACGTTTCGGATCCAGGGCGACGCGAATTAGCAGCGGTAATGACCGGACTCGACCGTCAAGTGGGCCGATTGCTTGCCTATCTGGAGTCGCAAAACCTCATGAAAAACACGTTGATCTTTTTCCTGAGTGATAACGGAGGTGGAGGTTTAGCTCGTAACCACACTCTAAATACGCCTTTTCGTGGTGGCAAAGGAGAAGTACTTGAAGGTGGACTTCGAGTTCCTTTTGTCGTGTCGTGGAAAGGGCAGATTCCAAAGAACCGAGACTTCGATGAACCAGTTTTGTCATACGACTATATTGCGACCGCGCTACAGGCACAGGGTGAACAAATCCCAGCTTATATGGACTCCGTTCCAATTCTAGAAGACCTGCAAGGCAAGACCCAGACCTTGGCAAATATTCCTCGCCATACACTTTGGAAGGATACGATTTCTTGGATTCGATTGGGAGACTACAAATACTCAGGCACGGGTATCAATGACCATAATGGTTTCTACGACATCTATTCAGATACCCGTTACAACGTCCAAGAAGATGATTCCGCTACACCTCCTCCATTGAGTGTAGTCAACGAACTAGATTCCATCCTCAACGACTTCATCGCTGACGTAACGGATCCTCTTAACCAAGAATCATACTTCGACAATAACTAAATCAGATCTTTGAAGCCAACAAATGAAGAACGTCGCAAAACCTTAACAAAAAACGAGGCAATCAAGAAACGAGGCAATCCAAAAAACGAACTGCCTCGTTCTACAAGTTTAGCAGCTAAAGGTTTGACTATCGTAAAGACATTTTATTGTGTTCATCTTTCAAATGCCTATTCATATGACGTTTCATATGACGTTTCATATGAAACGGTTCGGCAGTCCCGTCAAAGTATTTTTGAATCTCAGGCCAGATATGCTGAGCGACATCTCGGCCAAGTTTTAACCCCGCAATGTTGTCAGCTTGAATGTGGTAGCCGCCCATGACGCGCGAGATTCCTGCCAGCTCCGCTGCTGCGGTGAAGGTCGGAATGGGAAGCACGATATCGCAACTGGCATGTTCGTCGCCCATAATCTCAGCCA
>ENA-ORXT01006806-ORXT01006806.1-marine-metagenome-genome-assembly--contig:-NODE-6806-length-10463-cov-3.038417_pt1 | contig 10463 bp, 5 predicted proteins | sample MGYA00237868_ERZ511482 | MGnify/ENA metagenome assembly ERZ511482
CGTTGCCAATGACGCATTGCATCAGTTCGGCGATTTTAAGAACGACTACGAATTCGTGTTTGTTTCCGCCAGAAGCAAGGAAGCGCGCGGGCTGTTCGACGACGCAGAAAAGCTGTACGGCGAAGTGATTGAATCCGTCAACGGGGCGTCTTCGGAGACCGCAGCGATCGCCCAGTGGCGGATCGGAGAGATGCACTTCCACAAAGAGCAATACGAAACGGCGATTGAGGCCTACTATCGCGTCGATTCGTTGTACGACTATCCGCAGTGGCGCAGTGCGGCAATTCTTCAAGCGGGAAAATGCCAAGAACATTTGGGAAATTGGAAACATGCGGCCAAATTGTACACACAGATTTTGGAGAAGTATCCCGATTCGGAATTGGCCGCAAGTGCATCGGAGCGTTTGCAGTTGGTGACCCGTCAAGCACAGCTGAGCAAACCGAAACAAGAAAAACGTCGCTAAACCGGCCAATGATTCGCAAACGATGGTCGCTTGCCCCACGATCCCAAGAAGAACACATTTTAGAGAGCTTGAGGAAAGATCAGATGAACAATCCACTGCAACCAAAGGCGCTTTTCAACGCCGCATTGTCACTGGCGGTCTTCGCGGCCATCGCAGTTTGCACATTTTCTATTTCCAATGAAGCTCATGCACAAAACTTCTCCAACGTTGGGACTTCAGAGCCGATGACGGGTTTCGAAGTCCCCGCTCGCACCGCTTCGACCAGTAACTCCGCGATCGCGGCTCAGTTGGTCACCGACACCGTGGGTGAGGGTAGCTCAATCAATGAGCAATCCGATCAAGGTGCTGTTGCGGGGGCGGCATCTGCGTCGAAGCGCTTGTTTGACGTTTTGAGAAGCGGCGGAGTGTTGATGATTCCGATCGCGATCTGTTCCTTCATTCTGGTTGTGTTCATTTTTGAACGATTAATCAGCCTTAGGAAAGCGCGGATCATCCCAGGTCCGTTTTCGACGCGGTTTTTGGATCAATTAGAAAACGGCGACCTCGACCGGACATCCGCGCTGTCCCTTTGCGATAAGAACAACAGCCCGATCGCTCATGTATTTGCCGCCGGCATCCAAAAATGGGGTCGACCGGCTGTCGAAGTCGAACAAGCGGTGCTTGATGAGGGCGAACGAACATCGACACGGCTACGCAGCTACCTGCGATTGATCAACGGAGTCGCAACGGTCTGCCCGCTGTTGGGAATGCTGGGCACCGTGCTGGGAATGATCCACGCGTTCGACGCGATCGCAACGGTTGATCCGTCAATCGGTGATCCCAAAGCAGTCATCGCGACGGGAATCAGTCAAGCATTATTAACGACCGCCGCAGGAATGACCGTCGCAATTCCCGCGCTGATCGCTTACCTGTTTTTCAGTAGTCGTGTAGATAAACACGTGATGGAAATTGATCGGTTGGGGATGAAAGTCGTGAACTTGATCTCCGCCGAATCGTTGACGGTAAAACGAACTAAGAAAACAACCAAGAAAGCCGCCTAAATTTAACGACCCAATGCTCAAAAGATCGGACGCGCGTCTGAAACTGAGTTGATGAACATGACCGGCAAGGCGCTCGCCCGATTGCACTTACGTAAGACGTTTTGGTGCGTGAGCTTCAAATTAAAAACCCGACGCGCGAGCGAGTGAGTATGTCAACGCACCAAAGAACTCACTTGCTCGCGCTGCGGGTTTGTATTGCGAGTTCCTGTCTATCGAAAGTAAATGCCATTGCCCGCCAGCCGCCGGTACGATCGCGACCGCTGGCACGTATCGTCTTTCGTATAACGACCTGACTTCGATTCACTTTCCCAGCTAGAACCAGTTTAAAATAACTCGTCGAGGAAGCTTCTACGATGCCATTGAAAATTCAACGAGACGATCAGACCTCGATCAACCTCACGCCAATGATCGACATTGTTTTTTTGTTGATCATCTTCTTCATGGTCGGGTCACGCTTCAGCGACCTGAACCAGACAGAACGCGATATCTCACTCCGTGTCCCGCAGGTCCAATCGGCACAGGCACTCACCAGCACACCCAGCAAACGAGTCGTCAACGTCTACAACGACGGACGCATCACGCTGGACCAAAAACAGGTCACCCTGCCGGAGCTTGAGAACGAACTGGCCGCCGCGCGCGAGCAGTATCAAAAGATCGGCGTGGTCGTACGAGGCGATCGCGAAAGTCAATTCGATCAAGTCGCGCAGGTCATCGCGACGTGCGAACGAGTCAAGATTCGAGACCTTAACATTGCCGTCAGCAGCCAATCCATTCACCGCTAACAAAAAATTGATTCCCGGCTTTTTCCTTCTCTCTCAACGTTGACCCATGTTTCCCTTGCTTTTAACAACTCAAACCACACTGGACTTTCTCCAGTCTTGCTTGACCAACACCAATCTGCAAATTGTGTTGCTGATCGGGTCAGGGATTTTGGCGGTGGGCCTGTTGATGTTAGCGCTGACTCGATGGGGACATTCACGACCGGTTTGGAAATGCGTGATCCTTTCGGTGATTGCTCATATCCTCCTGATCGCCTACGCGTGGGGAACGCATCTGATTGCTCCTAAACAGGTCGAAGTCGTGGTCGAATCTGAGCCCATGAGGATCAACTTCCAAGAAGAAACGGGTTCGGACGCGATCGAAATCCAACCCAGTAAACAGATGGACAACGTCCGTGATTGGGATCAGTTTTCGGCACAAAGCCCTGTGCCGGCAGAAGTTCAGCTACCTCGCCCAGTGATTGAATCGGAGCTGTTGGTCACCAAGACCGAATCCGAGTCTCAGCTACTCAAGCTCCAGCCCGATCAAGAACGAATCGAGATACCTGTCGCCGCCACCCCGACAATGGCGGGAGAGTTTAAGTCACTTGATTCGTTGGTCGAGGAATTGGTCGATTCAAAGAGAGGCACATTTAAGCCCTCCACGCCGGTGCGGACTCCGGACCTTCAACCCGAGGCGATCGAAGTCACGCGGCGAGGCAATTTTGCGAAACCAGCGGAGCCGCTGCCCAATCTACAGCCTTTCACCGCCGAGGCCAATGCGACCGAGCGGGCGGACATCGTAGCGATCGACTCAGGTGAATTCCAGTTACAGCCTCGATCACGCGGCAGCTTTAAGAAACCCGAATTTGATTCCCTCCGACCTCCACCGATGCCCGGCGCGATTGATGGACCACGATCAGTTTCCAATCAAGTTGACTCCAACGCATTTCAATCAGATTCCGGTAATCGACAACCCATGCGAAACGTATCGGCGGATTACGCGACGCCTCGCCGGTTGGCCGATGGACAGCCGCTGCCGAGTATATACTCATTGCGTAATGCGCCAAATCGCATGGAAGTCGCGATGGAGCGCGGCGGATCGCGCGAAACCGAAGAAGCCGTGGAACTGGCGCTGGCGTGGTTGGCCGAAAATCAATCCAAGGACGGTCGGTGGAATCCGCGGATGCTCGAAGGTGGACGCGCGGACAAAGTTTACGGGCACGACCGCGAGGGTGCCGGAACCAATGCCGACACGGGGATCACCTCGTTGGCCGTGCTGGCGTTTCTGGCCAACGGGTACTCGCATTTAGAAGGCCCCTACCAAGACGTTGTCCAGAACGGATTGGAGTACTTGGTCAGTAATCAAACCAGCGACGGGAACCTTGCCGGTCGTGCAAAATTATTCGCGCGAATGTACTGTCATAGCATGTCGCTGCTGGCGATCAGTGAAGCTTACGCGATGACCGGAGACCGGCGGCTGGCCATTGCTGTGCAGCGCGGCGTGAACTATTCCGTTGAGGCCCAAGATCCCAAAGACGGTGGCTGGCGATATCAACCGGGCGACGATGGCGACATGAGTCAGTTCGGTTGGCAGGTTTTAGCGCTGCACAGCGCGGAATTGGCGGGCATTGATATCCCGCGATCGACATCCAAGCGGATGGTGAAGTTCCTTGACAGCTGCTGTATCAGTCCCGCCAAAGGCATCGCGGCGTATCGACCGGGGCAGGGGCCCAACACGACGATGACGGCCGAGGCATTAGTGTGCCGGCATCTGCTTAAGCAACCCGTCGATGGTATGCTGCGGCGTGAAGCGACCGAGCGTATCCTCAATGATCCACCCAGCGACCGGCGTGTGAATATGTACTACTGGTACTACGGTACGATGGCAATGTATCTTAGCGGTGGTGAACAATGGCAACGCTGGAACCGACAGATGAAAGCCACTTTGTTGGACACCCAAGTCGTCGATGGAGCAAACCGAGGCAGTTGGCAACCTAACGGGCTGTGGGCAGGTTACGGCGGCCGCACCTATTCCACAGCGATGGCCGCGCTGACGTTGGAGGTTTACTACCGCTACCTCCCGGTCTACGACGTCGCCGACAGAAACGGAACCCGCAGCCTACGTTAGAAAATTCCGTAGGCTGGGTCTGACGTGGCATGCGCCCGATGGAACTTACTTTACCTTCCAACTCAAATAGTTAGCTGCCTCTCCCAAAAAAATTCGAATGACGTTTGCTATCAATGGTAAGGTTCACGTCCGAATTTTTAGGAAGAGGGGGAGCTAAATTTTGGTCTCTGTACCGGTATTAGAATTTCAAGTAAGTGCAAAGTAAATGCAAAGTAAATGCAAGGTGAATGCCACTTGAGTTGCGCCGTTTGGTTGCCATCGTCGCATTTCACTCCGCGATAATGGCGTTCTCATCCAAAGCGAAGGACGACGATAGACGACGATAGACGAGCCTAACCGAAGTTATTCCAGAACAAATCTTTGGGATGCTGCGTTACTGCGCACCCGTGGCCTTGATCAGGTACGTCAACAGATCTCCCATTTGCTTCTGGTTGATCGTTTTTTCAAAACCTTCGGGCATGAAAGATCGACTGCTGACGGCCAATTGCTCGATGTCCGATCGGAGAATCGAAACGTTGGAACCGTCTGCTAAGGCCAGCTTGACGCTGGTCGCGGATTCTTCGACCACCATACCGACCAATAAACGCCCGTCATTGATGAGCGCCTTGTACGCGCGGTATTTGGATTCAATCGCGCGGTTGGGATCAAGGATCGCGGTTAGCAGATAATCGGGCGTCTTGTTCTGCAAACTCGAAAGCTCTGGACCAACGCTCTTGCCCAGCTCACCGATCCGATGGCAGTTGGCACAATTGGTCGAAAAGACCGCTTTGCCAGCCTCGAAATCTCCGACCATCGTCAAACTGTTATTGTAGTCAGTCAGAATCTGGCCTCGGTTGGTCGTTGTTTGAGTCTTCAACTGTTTCTGCCAACGCTCACGCAGTCCTTGGTCATCATGCTGCGAAATCAACTCAACCGTCGTCGGCATCAGGTCAGCAATCGACAATTCTTCCGTTTCAACGGCGTCAATCAACTGATAAATCCATTCTTTGCGAGTCGTCAAAGTGGATTGAATTTTTGATTGCAGCTGAGGACCCGAGCTTCGCAATCCTTCGATCAATGGTGCAACGCGGTTGACGTTCGCCAACGTTTCCACAGCGATTTTTTGAAGTTCGATCGGTTGACTGGCGGTCATTAGATCGGTCATCAGATCCGCAACGTCATCCGTTTCCGAAGAGAACTCGCACAATCGCGCCGCCGCGACACGCTGGTCCAAATTTATCGCGCGATCGTCAGCAACGTCGTACGCGCTGGCGATGGCGGATTCAATTTGCGACAAATGGAAAGCCTGATCTTGATCGCCGCGATTGAGCACAGACCGGAAATCGACGTTGCTGTTCTTCAACGACGCCAAGGATGAACCGAGTGCCCGTATCTGCCACAATTGAAGGGGCGCGTCTTCCTTCGCGGGTAGACGAAGGGCTTTGATGATCTTCACCAGCCCCGTTTTCTGCTGTTCGGTGTCCTTGCCAATCGTGGTCGCAATCAATCCGTCAATGAAATCCGAACGTGACGCATCGACGGTTGTATTACCACTTTTAGTTTCGAAGACTGCGGCCATGACCTCGTCCGCAACGCCGACGGCCGAACTGAGCACTGCGGCGCGAATCCAGACGTCGCCCACGTTCGCGGCGGCCAGGTCGGCTAAGGGTTTACGCTGGTGTGCCGGCAGGTCGCCTAAAGCAAGCGCGACTTGGAATCTAACGATGGGGCTGGCGTGACCGATCAGCCCATCCATAACCGACGCATCCCACTTCACGTTGTCGACGCCGTTGGACACGCCGGCGGCTTGAATTGTGTTGCTGACCAAGGCGTGGTCGTCATCCTGAAAAAGTGATGGTTTCAACGTCTGAAGATGATTGGGAGCCAATCGCTGCAGCGTCCACATCGCTTGAATTCTACAGGCTGTGGACATCGTTTTATCTGCGATGATGGCATCGATCTGATTAACAGTATCTTCCAACGCCGAATCTGCGGGTTCCGCTGAACCCAGATCCTCCAACAGAAGTCGTTGTGCCGTATCACGTCGCCATCGGTTGTTTGATTTCAACTGAGACACCAATTGCGCGTCGCTCATCTGATCCAGCGGCCGTACGCTGTGAGGGGTGCCATTGGATTTGCCCAGCGCGTAAATGCGCCCTCGATCAGAACCGGCGTACAGATCCAGCCGCGCCTGCCACGCCTCTGGAATCCACTCGGGATGTTCGACGACCTGACGATACATGTCGCAGACCCAAACGGATTCATCTGTAGGAGCTGAAATGACGCGCACCGGTCGAAACCAAGGATCCGTCGACGCAAAGTATTCGCTCTGCTGTTCGTGGGATCGACGACTGCCGGAGAAAGCGACCTCGTCTTGATGGATCACCAGGCGGCTGATCAAGTTATGCACCGGTTCGCAGATCAAGGCTTCGGTTTGATCGTCACCCGTCTCATTGCAGAGAATCGTGGGGCTGCATGCGGACGTGAAACGGTTTGCGGTGTGCAGGTCGTTGAAACGATCGGTTGTACGGCTGGTCGGGTAAATCGGTGGCGACACCGGCGGATCGGTCAGCATCACACGCGGCGAGGGAGACGCCACAAACGGATTGCGTTTGAGGTGCCGTTCTTCAATCACGAATTGGTACAGAGGCCGTGTGTTGTCATCGCCATACCAGTTGCCAAATTCGTCGCGGCATCGGCCCCATTGGCTGGAGCCGCTGACCGCCTCGATCGCACCGGTGCTGGGGTCCAATCGGATGTCGCGTCCGGACGTCTCGACGGTTTCGCCGGTGATGTTGCTGGTGACGGTGCCGTTGCTGTGATTGCCGGCTGCAAGGTATAACCAGCCGTCCAGTCCCCACTGAAAACCGTTGACTCGGTGTTGGGGGTTGGCTTCTTCGAAACCCGTGTAAAAGATTTCCTGCGAATCACACTTGCCATCGTTGTCACTATCAATGGCAAAAATTATATCCGGTGCCGAAGCGATCAACACGCCGTCGTTCCACGGCATCACGCCGGTGGGAAACGTCAAACCGTCCAAGAAAATTTCTGCGGTATCATAAGTGCCATCGCTATTTGTGTCGGTCAGACGCTTGATGCAACCGCCCGGTTTTCCGTCCCACGGTTTTTGGTCACTGGAGTGATTTCCTTCGGCGTTGGCTAATTCATGTGAATTTTCGTCGTCAGGATTGCCGCGCGGATAATCGCCCATTTCGACAACCCACAAACTGCCATCGGCATCTACGGCAAAATTGACGGGATCGCGAATCAGTGGCTCCGACGCCACCAGGCGGACCTTGAGATCATCGCTGGTGGAGAAAGTACTCAGTGATTGAGCGACCGTGAGTGGGGAGACGGGTTTGCCCAGCGCCGCAAAGGTTTGGTTGACTCGGGCGAGAATGACGTCTTCGGTTCCCGAGGACCAGCGACCGGGCTGGAGATAGTAGATCATCGAGTAATCGACTTCGTATCCGCCTTCCTCCCGCATCCGCTCAGGGACGACATATCCGAAGACGTCGTTGGCGTACGATGACACCCAGATGTCGCTGGGATTGAGATCAGCGTGTTGCTCCGCCAGTTCCTTGCGAATTCGAAACGCATATTCCGAAGTGACCTCGCCGCCAAGAAACACCATCACAAATTGAGCTGGTTTGTCGTCGGCGTCTCCGTCGGTCTCATCCTCGCCACCTGTTCCCAGCCGCCAGACCTGAATCGGCATGGGGTACGTTTCCGGCAGCCGGCCCATCCGCTTTTTCATGTCCAGCATCGTTTGAGCGTGGACGCGGACTTGGGATCGTTTGTCTTCGAGTGCCTCTTGAAGTTCCGAGTGCTCGGGTCGGTCAATCGCCAGTCCGGCGAAACCGTAAGAGGATCGAACTGAATCAGCGGTCGCCGGTGTGATGTCTTTCCAAGGATTCTCCGCGTTAGATTTTTCGCTACCGGTCATCAATCGCATCACTTCGTCGGCGATCTGTTGGCCTTGAGATTTTGACAGCTCCATCGCGCGGTCGTCATGCTCAGCGTCGCGCTGCGGGTTCGCGTCGGCACCGCATCCGATGGTACACATTGCGATCGAACCGGCGTTGGACTGTTCTAGAAACTGCGCGGCGTAGCCTGCCCAATCGCCGTTGACGCGGTTGTACTTGCTGCCAAAGGTGGTGCAATGACAAGCGTAATTGAAGACGATTCCGCGAACAACGTTTCCTGTCGCGTCGGTGATTTTTAAAACGGGCAGCGAATGGTCAACCGGCCCATCCATTGTTTCGCCAAACCCCGTCCACAGCCCGTCAGCGATGACTCGCCGGTTTCGCGCGAAGGTGACTTCGCCGGTCGCGGTCAGCAAACGCGCTGGTTTCAGGTCGTTGATCGCGGCGTCGATGGCAGCGTTGACATGCTGGCGGACGACGTCGGTGTAGCCTTGGGTCGCGGCTGATTCTTCCTCTGTCAATGGATTGTCATAAATGTTTCGCAGCCCACCAGCAATTTGTGGTGAAGTGTGATTGTGCGTGAAGCAAATTGCCAATCGGTCGCGCGAGAGGCCATGTTGTTTTTGCGCGGACTCAAAGATTTGATCGGAAACCGCAGCTGGGAATCCAATCGTATCGACCGATACCAAAACGCGCGTGGTTTGGCTGTCTCCTTGAGCCATCGCCATCGCCCGCACGAACAGCGGTTCGTCAATGCCGGAAAAGGGTTGCGAACGATCACCGTATCCCGACAGACGCAAGGGCTGGTCGGGGGAGATGTCTAGTTTTGCGAAACCAGCAAGGAACGATCGCTGTGAATCGTCGCCGTAGGTGGTGGGGGTAATTAGCAGGGCCATCACCACGCTAAGACAGAAAAAGATCAGCGATTGATGGAGGAAGGAGATGCGGGACATTTGCGCTTCCAAATTTCGGTGAGGGATGGATTTAGTAACGAATGATGACTTATAAATTTTTTCGATTCTGCTTCTGCTGAGTTACGAAAAAGTTAATCAATTTCAGCTAAGCCATCATTGTACATGAGTTTTCATGGTGTGTGGTCGGTTTTGGAGGGGCGTGAAGAACCGTTTTGATGCTGAGATGAAGAAGAGCCTTTGCGAAACGCGATCGGATAATTTGCTACCTTGATTACATGTGGAGCGCGATGCAGTTTTGTCGCACATTATTGGGAACCTTTTTAGGCTTACGCGCCGGTTACTGCATCGGCGGCAGCAGCTGGGACAGCGGCTGTACTATCGATAGTAAAGTCGCTGTCTCAGCTACTTAAGCCGATCCAACAACCGTACCAACTTCAAAAAAAGCAAATAAATTTAATCATGAAGAATTAAAAGAGGTTTTCGACCTCTGCTTAAGTTGTAAAGCCTGTGCAAGTGAATGCCCAAGTAGTGTAGATGTTGCAACTCTAAAAGCCGAGTTTCTTTACCAATATCAAAAGGAAAATGGTGTTAGTTTAAGAACAAAATTATTTGCTTATAATAACAAATTTAATGTTTTTGGGAGTAAAATATCTGGTCTCTCAAACTTTATGTTTACTAATAGTTTTACATCCTTAATTATTAAAAAAGCTTTAGGTGTAGCTTCTAAAAGAACATTACCATTAATATCAAGTAAAAGTTTACATAAAGAATATCAAGACACTAAAAATCAAGAAGTTAATATTAAATATTTAAAAAAAGTTTATTTGTTTAACGACGAGTTTACAAATTATTTAGACACGCAAATTGGTATTGATTCTATTAAGTTATTACAGGCATTAAATTACAATGTAAAACTAATTAATAATGTAGAATCTGGTCGCGCTTTTATCTCTAAAGGACTTTTAGAAGAAGCAAAAAAAATGGCAAATAAAAATGTTGAAATCTATAAAGATTTAGTTTCTGCCAAAACGCCACTTATTGGTATCGAGCCTTCGGCTATATTAACTTTTAGAGATGAATACTTAAAGTTGGCAGACGATAAAACTTCATCTAAATCAATTGCAAAAAACACCTTTTTAATTGAAGAGTTTTTAAGTAATGAAATTGCGATTGGTAATATTAAATCCTCTCAATTTACTTCAAAAGAAAAAACCATTAAATTTCATGGACATTGTCACCAAAAAGCGCAGAG
>ENA-ORXT01006807-ORXT01006807.1-marine-metagenome-genome-assembly--contig:-NODE-6807-length-10462-cov-3.546654_pt1 | contig 10462 bp, 6 predicted proteins | sample MGYA00237868_ERZ511482 | MGnify/ENA metagenome assembly ERZ511482
TATACCGGGAATAAGACTTTTGATGTTGTTGATGCCTCGCAAACGGCACCGGGATCCGGTGAGGTCCGCATTAAAGTAGCTTATTGTGGTGTGTGTGGAACCGATGTGCACATCTTTCACGGTATGATGGACAAACGCGTTGCTACGCCGCTGACCATCGGCCATGAAATGTCAGGCACAATCGATGCCGTAGGGCCAGACGTTGAAGGATACGCTGCCGGAGACAAAGTGGTGGTGCGCCCACTCGATGATCGTGGCGCGAAACCCTCTGATAAAGGCTTCAACCACGTGGCTGCGGCACTGAAATTTATCGGTATTGACAGCCCGGGAGCCATGCAGCAATACTGGAATGTCCCTGCTTTTACGCTGCACAAACTGCCCGGAGATGCGGATATGCAGCTGGCTGCGCTGGTGGAACCTCTCGCCGTAGCCTGCCACGATGTTCGTCTTAGTGGCCTCAAAGCGGGTGAATATGCCGTAGTATTGGGGGGAGGGCCAATCGGGATGCTGGTGGCCATGCGGGCGCAGCACGCAGGTGCAAAGGTCGTTCTTTCGGAAACCAATGAAACCCGCTGCCAACTTGCTCGCGAACTGGGCTTCGAGGTCGTCAACCCCATGAAGCAAGACCTGGTGGAATACGTCTCGGGTCAGACCGACGGCGGCCTGGCCGACGTCGTCTTTGAAGTGGCGGGTGTGCAGCCCACTATTGACATAATGACTGAAGTCGCCGGCATCCGCGGGCGCATCGTACTGGTGGCTATTCACGGTCAGCCGCGGCCGGTCAACCTGTTTAAATTTTTCTGGAAAGAACTCCAACTGATTGGTGCACGGGTATACGAACCGGAAGACTACGATGATGCCATTAAGCTGGTGGCTGATCAATCATTGCCACTAAATGCACTCATTACTTCCGTGGCACCGCTGACCAATGTGCAATCCGTCTTCGAACGAATTGATCAGAACCCTGACGGCATGAAAGTTTTGCTGGATTGTCAGGCCTGATGACTTACCATTAAATACGGAGCGTCAGACAAAGGGAAGAACCCCGATTTGATGCCTCTTATTCATGATCTATCATCCATTAAGCGACGAATGTCGTAAAACCCAAGTATGAATAATATTCTGGATAATTTTAATCTTGCGGGTAAAACCGCACTCGTTACTGGTTGTAAGCGAGGGATTGGCAAAGCCATGGCCGAAGGCCTGGCGCAAGCTGGTTGCAACATCATCGGTGTTAGTGCAACGCTCTCTTCTTCGGGCTCTGAGGTGGAAGCTTCCGTGACCGCCACTGGCCGCTCCTTCACCGGCTACGCCTGTGATTTCAGCGACCGTGATGCCCTCTACGCTTTCATCAAGTCCGTCAAAGAAAAGCACGGTACGCCAGACATTCTGATCAATAACGCCGGCACCATCCTCCGGACGCCCGCCGCCGAACATCCGGATGAGATGTGGGATAAGGTGATTGAGGTAAACCAATCTGCGCAATTCATCCTTACCCGGGAATTTGGCCGGGACATGATTGCCCGTGGCAGCGGCAAGGTGGTCTTTACGGCCTCATTACTAACCTTCCAGGGCGGCATCACCGTGCCTGGCTATGCCGCCAGTAAGGGGGCCATCGGCCAGATGACGATGGCCTTCGCCAATGAGTGGGCGGGTAAGGGCGTAAACGTGAACGCTATTGCCCCCGGATACATCGCTACTGACAATACAGAAGCGCTGCGGAACAACCCCGATCGGGCAGACAGTATTCTGGCCCGCATCCCCGCCGGAAGGTGGGGCGAGCCGGAGGATTTTGCCGGCCCGGTAGTCTTCCTGTCTTCTGCAGCCGCTGCCTACATGCACGGTTCAATCCTGCTCGTAGACGGTGGATGGATGGGGCGTTAACGGCCAGCAATAAAGAGGGCCTCTTCAGTTTTTGGATAACTTAAAGTAAATCGTGTGAAAGACTTCAAACTATACATAAACGGAAAGTGGGAAACGGCCTCCGGAGGAAGAGATTCTGTTGTCAATCCGGCCAATGGTGAACAGGTCGGCAGCGTCGGTGTCGCTACCGCTGAGGATGTGAACCTGGCGCTTACGTCAGCCAAAACCGCTCAGGTTAGCTGGCGGCGCTTGCCCAATAAGCAGCGGGCTGATCTGATCCGGGCCTTTAGTGATAAGATAAAAGAACAGCGCGAAGAACTCGCGCAAACCATCGTGGCTGAGCAGGGCAAGCTGCTGAAAGTGGCTCGTTTTGAGGTAGACGTAACTTCCTCCTTTCTCGAATATGCTGCGGGCTGGGCCCGCCACATTGAGGGAGACATTGTGCCCTCGGACAACCCCAATGAGCAGCTACTCATCAACAAAGTGCCCAAGGGCGTGGTGGTAGCGATCACCGCCTGGAATTTTCCGCTGGCACTGGCTGGCCGGAAGATTGGTCCGGCTCTCGTGGCGGGTAATGCAATGGTGATGAAGCCCACCCCGGCCGCTCCACTGTCGACCATGATGCTCTGTGACCTGGCTAAAGCTGCGGGTATTCCTGACGGTGTTCTGAATATGGTAACCGGTGGCGTAGACGCCGGCGTCGCGCTGGTGGAAAGCCCGCTGACGAACATGGTCACCATGACGGGAAGTACGCCTACCGGGCAGGCGATTGCCCGCTCCGCTGCAAAGAACCTCACCCACGTACAGCTCGAACTTGGCGGCAAAGCGCCCTGCATCGTTTTCGCTGATGCGGATATTGATAAAGCCGTTGCCGGAGCGCTCCACAGCCGCTTCGACAACTACGGGCAGGTGTGTACCTGCAATGAGCGGATGTACGTAGAAGAAGGCATCTACGATGAATTCATGAAGCGCTTTCACACGGAGGTGGCAAAGCTAACCGTTGGTGATCCTAATGAAGAGGATACTGACCTTGGGCCACTGACGGAGGCCAGTGTCGTTACGAATCTCGAGAAATTAATTGCCGAAAGTGTGGCCGCCGGTGCCCGCATTACGGCGGGCGGTGGCCGCCCTTCGGGCGCTGCTTTTGAGAAAGGACATTTCTTTGAAGCTACTATCCTGGAAGACGTTACCCAGGAAATGAGCATCGTACACGAGGAGCTCTTTGGTCCGGTATTGCCGGTCATCAGGTTCTCCGGCTTCGAGCAGGCGATGACCTTTGCCAACGACTGTGAATTCGGTCTGGCAGCAATGGTGTTTACCACCGACATCAGTAAAATTATGCGCCTTACCGACGAGCTGGAGTTCGGCGAGATCTACATCAACCGTGGCCACGGCGAACTGCACCAGGGATTCCATAATGGCCTGAAGCTTTCAGGAACCGGAGGTGAAGATGGTAAGTACGGTATTGAGCAGTACCTGGAAAAGAAAACTACCTACCTGCGGTATTAGGCAGGGTGCAGGTTGCGGGTTGCGGGGTGCAAGTTGCTGGTTTCAGCTTGTAACCTGAATCTCTTACAACCTGCACCCTCCAACCTGCACCCTCCAACCTGTAACACACATCCTGCAACCTCCAACGTGCAACCTAAAATATGAAAATCACCAAAGTAAATACCCGGCTTTTCAAAGTCCCGCTGGCGGAGGTTCTTTCCGACGCCAAGCACGGCGATCATTTTAATTTTGAACTTGTTACCTGTACCATTACGCTGGAGGATGGTTCGGAGGGCACCGGCTATACCTATACGGGGGGAAAGGGCGGCCATGCTATCCGGGCGATGATCAATCACGATCTGGCTCCGGCCCTGATCGGGCAAGAAGGTACGAAAGTAGAGAAGCTCTACGACTTCATGGAGTGGCACATTCACTACGTGGGTCGGGGTGGTATTGCCAGTTTCGCCATCAGCGCCGTTGATATTGCCTTGTGGGATATTCGCTGTAAGCGGGCCGGGGAGCCACTTTGGAAGGTTGCTGGCGGAGCCGGCAAAACCTGTAAAGCTTACTGCGGAGGAATTGACCTGATGTTTCCGTTAGAAAAGCTGTTGAATAATATCCGAGGCTATCTCTCCCGTGGGTTTACGGCAGTGAAGATAAAGGTAGGCCGGCCGGAGCTGGCCGAAGACGTAGCACGCGTGAAGGCAGTCCGTGAATTAATTGGCCCCGGGGTGACCTTCATGGTTGATGCGAACTACAGCCAGAGTGTGGAAGAGAGCATCGCCATGGCGAAGGCTTTTGAGCCTTACGATATATATTGGTTTGAGGAGCCGACCATTCCGGATAATTACAAAGGATACGCAGAGATCGCTGCGGCGACCAGCATCCCGCTGGCCATGGGGGAGAACCTGCACACCGTGCATGAGTTTGAGTATGCCTGCGAACAGTCTGATTTAGGGTTTCTCCAGCCAGATGCATCGAATTGCGGCGGAGTGAGCGGCTGGCTGGCGGCCGCTGCTTTAGCGAAAGAATACGGCTTGCCGGTTTGCTCCCACGGAATGCAGGAGCTGCACGTCAGCCTGGTTTCCAGCCAGGAACACGCTGGCTGGATTGAGGTACACAGTTTCCCAATTGATGAATATACCACCCGGCCTTTGGTAGTGGAGAATGCCCGGGGAGTTGCTCCGGATACACCGGGGGTCGGCGTCGTTTTCGACTGGGCAAAACTTGCCCCCTTCGAAGAAGACTAAGCCCTTTAAAAACCTCTCCCTTTTATAGTAACCCAGGACACTAAAGTCCTTCTAGTATTTTAAAGATCATGCCAACAACAACTACCATATTCGGAGAGCTGGAAGGAAAAAGCGTCGCGCTTCACACCCTGGAAAACGCTAACGGAATGCGGGTTAAGCTGACTGACTACGGAGCAGGGATTACCTCCATTAGTGTGCCAGACGGAAAAGGTGGCCGCGCTGAATTAATTGCGGGCTTTGATACGCTTGACGGGTATTTCGGAGAGGCTTACCGTGCAAACGCTCCGTATTTCGGCGGCACAATCGGCCGCTATGCATCGCGGATCAAGGACGGAAAATTTTCCATCGGAGACGAAACTTACACGCTGGCCGTCAATGACGGGAGCAATCACCTGCACGGTGGTATTCAGGCATTTGACAAGCGTGTCTGGCAATCCGAAGCGGTAGGGGAGAACGCCGTGAAATTTACCCTGCACAGCCCCGACGGGGAAGAGGGCTACCCCGGAAACCTTGACGTGAGCATCACCTACCGGCTTACCGAAACCAATGCACTGGAAATGCATTTTGGTGGAACAACTGACAAGGCCACGCCCCTGAGCATGACTAACCACGCTTACTTTAACCTCTCCGGCTTTGAGGAGACCATTCACGGGCATACCGCCCGTATCGATGCGGCGGAATTTCTTACGCCGGACGAGACGAATATACCGGTAGGGGAACGGACGGCAGTAGCGGGTTTGGCGGCGGATTTGCGAAAAGAGACGAAGCTGGCAGATGCCCTGGAGCATTTTCCGACGGGCTTCGAGCACTTTTATGCCTTTGCGCCTGCACATTCGGCAGGTTCAGAGTCCACTGCTGAGACCCGGGAAGTCGCCCTGTTTACCCATCCCGCCTCTGGGCGGAAACTTTCGGTGTTGACCACCGAACCTGGCGCTCTTTTTTATACCGGCTATTTCACTTCAGACGATCTTCAACGGGAAAACGGTGACCAATTTGGCCGCTACCGTGCCTTCTGCTTTGAATCAAGCCGCTACCCCAACGGACCCAACCTGCCGGGGGTGACAGATGCTGTGCTACAACCGGGCGAAAGCTATTCAGCTTCGACCATCTATCAATTTACCTTTTAATGTTCGATCATGACAATAGGAATACTTACCGCCATTGCAGCGGGCATCATGTTGGGCCTTTATGCCCTTCCGGAAAAATACGCCAGAGATTTTGAATTTGAGAATACCTGGGGCATGATGTTTTTCATCAATATGCTCATCGTTCCCATAATTGCCTGCCTCCTGCTGGTAAATGATTTCGGCGGAATTCTGGGATCACTCTCCGGAGAAATATATCTCAAAATGGGCATCGCAGCCCTGGCCTGGGGGGTTGGTGTAATGCTGTGGGGTAAAGCCATTAATTACATTGGGCTCTCCCTTGGGTTTTCCATCTTTATCGGGACGGTTATTCTGGTGGGTTCTCTATTGCCATTTCTGGTAGACGAACTTCCCGCCTCAAATGTGCTCTACACTATACTTGGCGGACTGTTAGTCGTGTTGATTGGTATTGTCGCTAACGGTAAAGCCGGTATGGTACGCCAGTCAGACGAGATAAATGCTGAAGCCTCTGATGCCACGCAAGGCTCGATGGGTACGGGTATTGCCATCGCCGTTGGCGGCGGCTTATTGGCCACGGGCTTCAGTTATGCGAATGCCGCCGGCCGACCGGCCATTCATGAAGCCTCCCAGGCTGCGGGTAATCCCGAATGGGTGACGGCCGTAGTTGTAATGTTCGTCATCTACGTAGCGGGGGCACTATTTGTAATGCCTTACTTCTATTACCAACTCACCAAAAAAGGATTCTGGTCTAAGTTCAAGACGCCAGCACTTGGGCGTAACATGATGCTGACTTCGATTATGGGAATTCTCAATTTTGCCGCGTCGGTCACTTTTGCTTATGCTGCCTATCAGTTAGGGAAAGCTGGCAACACGGTTGGCTACGCTATTTTCAATACAGTTTGCGTGGCGGTGGCCATTCTCACGGGCTTATTTACGGGGGAGTGGGCCAAGGCCTCTGGAAAAGCGAAGACACTACTTTACGTCGGGCTGGCCGCAATGGTGGCCGGCGTTCTGGTTATCGCTGCCGGCAATGGAATGACGACTTAGGAATACCATTTTTCAGCATTCGCCCATCAAATTAAAAATACCATGAAAAAACCATTTCATTATTTATCCTTCATTGCTGTTATCATTCTTTTCATTGCATCCTGCGGCAGCGCCCCCTGCCCTGAATGCCCTGACACCACTAAAATGGAACCTACCTCAGAACAACTCGATTTCCTTGGCATCACCAACGCTGACCATTTGAGTGCCGCTTCAAAACGTGCATTGCAATGGCCGGATGAGGCCAGAAGTAATAAATGGTTTCTGCAATTCAACGTGAAAGACCTGAAGGGAGACCTGGCTTATGAAGAAGGGGTCGTTCGTCGGGATCCGAGTGCCGTCCTCAAAATCGATGACCTCTACTACGTCTGGTATACCCGCAGTATCGGCCCTACTCAAGGATTTGGGGGAGACATCGCCACGGAGAAAGTATTCCCCTGGGACCGCTGCGACATTTGGTATGCTACCAGCAAAGACGGCTGGACCTGGAAGGAAGAAGGCCTGGCTGTAGCCCGTGGCGAGAAAGGAACTTTTGATGACCGCTCCGTTTTTACCGTTGAATGCCTGCACCACGAAGGAAAGTATTACCTGACCTACCAAACCGTTGGTGGCGATTACGTCGTTCGCGTTAAGAATCAGGTCGGCCTTGCATATAGCGATAGCCCACGCGGACCATGGACGAAACTGGAAGAGCCCATTTTAAGCCCTGCCGACAACGGTATATGGAAGGGCGAAACTCAGAATCGTTTTCTGGTGGAAAAGAAGGGCGACTTTGATAGTCATAAAGTTCATGATCCTTGTTTGTTGGCTTACAACGGTCAGTTTTTCCTCTACTATAAGGGAGAACAAATGGGCGAAGAAATCACCTTCGGTGGCCGGCAGATTCGACATGGGTTAGCCATTGCGGACAACCCGCTTGGTCCCTACGTAAAATCAAAATTTAACCCGATCTCAAACAGCGGACACGAAATCTGTGTGTGGCATCATGACGGTGGTATTGCCAGTCTGATTACTACGGATGGCTTTGAGAAAAATACCGTTCAATGGTCACCTGACGGAATTAATTTTGAAATTAAATCAGCTATTCCCGGTGCCCCTCACGCCATTGGCCTGGTTCGTGATAACAATGATGGAAAGGACCCAATATCAATTATGAGTTGGGGGCTAACCCATGAATATAAAAATTACGATTATCAATTCATCCGTCGCTTTGAAGGAGAGCGTAAAGAGCGGCATACCGCCAAGGGTGTAAAAGCGGAATAAGTGGTTAAAATGCACTCTGCATTAATCAGGTATTGGGTGAGAAGAATATTGTTTTTTTTTGTATGATCGAATTTATTAAGGGCTTTCGGTATTTGACCGAAAGCCCTGTTTTATTATTTTGATCTCCAGGTGCTTACCCATTCATATTCTTTTCCCCGGTCTATTCGGGGGGCATCTTTGATGGCGCCACCATTGGCGGGAACGGGATTCCAGTCGTACAATTCCGGAACGGGCATCCATTTTTTCCGTTGGGCAGGGGGTCTCGCCCTTTCCTGAATGCAGGCTGGGCGCAGACGCAGGTGCAATGACAGATAAAAAGAGCAATGATCAAAAGTAGTTTCATTGTTGGCTGCTTAATCATTATTTGCCTTTTCCTTATGCAGGCGGATATACTCGCTGGGCACGATTCCAAATTGCTGCTTGAAGCATTTAGAAAAATACGATGCAGTATTGAAACCAGTCATAAACATTACCTCTTTTACTGAGTAGCCGCTGTTTTCTAATAGTTGAACTGCTCGTTTTAATCGAATTGTTCTGACGAATTCACTACTCGACTGCCCCGTCAGGGCTTTTAGCTTAAGGTATAATTTGCTGCGACTTACGCGCATTTCTTTGACTAATTCCTCTACACTGAATTCGGTGTTACCCATGTTCTTCTCCACGATGTCCATCGCTCTTTGAAGAAATTCTTCATCAACATTGGTGACCGTAACCTCCTTCGGAGAGGTAATAACCTGTTTGCGGAAGCGATCATGTAATTGCTTCCGGCTGTTTAATATGTTTTTTATTTGCTGGGTTAAGTCACCAATATCAAAAGGCTTGGTCAGGTATCCATCAGCGCCGTATTCTAATCCTTCGGTCCTGCTTTCTGCCGTATCCTTTGCAGTAAGCATTATAATGGGGATGTGGCTCGTTCTGGGATCATTTTTCACATCCTGAAGCACTTGCATACCGTCAACATCGGGCATCATCAAATCAGTGACGATGAAATCAGGAATGGCAGTAGTTGCGAGTTCAATTCCTGCAGTCCCGCCATCGGCTGCTATCACCCTGAATTCGGATTCCATTCCCTTGCGGATGAAACTTCTCAGGTCGGCATTGTCGTCAATGTAAAGAAGGAGTGGAGAGTCCTCTCTCTCTGCCATCAACTGGTTTCTTTGCTGCAGCAGCGTAACCTCAGTGTTCATCTCTAATTCTTCGTCAGAGCTCTCGTTACTGGCACCGATGAAGTCTTCCGGATCGTACTGTGGCAGGTAGTTTTGAGTAGTTTCCGTTCGGAACTCGTCCGGTTCATAATGGCTTTTATCCAGGGTGATTCTTACCGTAAATGTTGAGCCTTTTTCGGGGGTTGAGTCAACGTCAATCTTTCCTCGATGTAATTCTACCAACTCCCAGGTATAGGCGAGTCCGATACCAGCTCCTTCCCGGTTCTTTATTGCGCCCGAGGAAGTGGTGTAGAATCGGTCAAAAATACTTTTTACCTTATCTTTTGGAATGCCTACCCCGCTGTCTTCGACGTGAATAGCTACCGACCCATAGCGGGTGAACTTCTCCGGCGAGCTTGATTTTTTTCCCAAACTTTTCCTGACACGTACCACTACGCTCCCTCCTTCGGGCGTAAACTTAAAGGCATTTGAGAGCAGGTTGTATAAGACTTTTTCCATGATTGCCGGATCAAACCATGCCGTCAGAGGTTCTTCTTCCGGTAAGAAAATGAAAGTCAGGCTTTTCTTACCCGCAAGAAATTCGAACGGCGAGGTAATTTCTCTCAGGAATTTTACAACATCTCTTTTCTCCAGTTGAAGTGGTGTAGCACCCTGATCAAGTTTTCTGAAATCAAGCAATTGGTCTACCAGCCTCAGCAAATATTTAGCGTTTTTGTACATCAGGTGATGGTACTTGTTTCGCTGCCCTTCAGTGATGGTTCCGGAAGATTGAATCATGTTTTCAAGCGGACCGGTGATTAGTGTCAGTGGCGTTCTTAACTCATGGCTGATGTTGGTGAAGAATTTAAGCTTTAACTGGTTTAATTCCCGGATTTTGTCCTGGGAAACCTGTTCTATCAATAGCCGGTTTTTCTCCTTAACGTCAATAAGAGAAAACTTCCTGAAAGCATAGAGTAGCAAAACCACCAACAGGGCGTAAAATATTTTGGCGTACCAGCTCGACCAGATTGGAGGATTTATTTTAATATTCAGTGTTTGAATTTCGTCACTCCATATACCGTCGCTATTGCTCGCTTTGACCATGAACTGGTATTCCCGGTAGGGAAGATTGGTGTAAGTTGCCCGCCTGTGTTCTGCATTGATGTAAACCCAATCGTCGTTAAAACCCTCTAATTTGTAGGCGTATTTATTGTCTTTGGGGGATTCAAACTGAAGCGCGGAGAACTCAAGGGAGAAATTATTTTCAGTATGATTTAACTCGATGCTTTTGGTTCGTTGAAGG
>ENA-ORXT01006808-ORXT01006808.1-marine-metagenome-genome-assembly--contig:-NODE-6808-length-10461-cov-3.074153_pt1 | contig 10461 bp, 6 predicted proteins | sample MGYA00237868_ERZ511482 | MGnify/ENA metagenome assembly ERZ511482
AGACTGCCTAATGGGGTGGGGCCGTTTGGGAAATTAGTGCCTACCTTTCAGAGTAGTAATGAGACATCAAGAGTCGAAGAGCAGGAGTCATCTGATTTCTTTTTGTACCCAAATCCAGTTTCAGAAACCTTGACAGTGGAAAGCGGGATGGATGGTCAGGCCACGATAATATTATATAATAATTTAGGTCAGCGATTGGCCCTGCAAGAGTATAGCAAATTCTGTAGGCTCAATTTTTCTGGCTACGTGTCGGGCATTTATTTTGTAACTGTATTGGAATCAACCAAGCAATCAACTTTTAGAATAATAAAACAATGATGATGAAATTATTAAGCACTCTGAATATTTGTCTACTCAGTTTAGTAGTAAGTTATGGACAATATGAGATAACCAATTATAAGGCTTCAGACGGATTAGTCAATAATGTCGTGAATTGTGTCACGGTGGATGCTGATGATAGTGTTTGGTTCGGAACGAATAGAGGGATCTCTCATTATGATGGCACGAATTGGACTTCATTTACAGTGGATGATAATATTAATCTACTAGATGAAATTGTCACAGCAATCTATGCGAGAGATAATGGAGAGTTATGGATAGGAACTGATTTTGGAGCAGGCGTATGGGATGGTGTGAGCTTTACGAATTATACATCACAGTCCGATCTAGGTAATCTCAGGGTACAAGCTATCACTGAAGGCCTGAATGGAGATATGTTTTTCGGGACCAAAGGCGGTTGGGCGCGACTAGAGGCAGATGGGACTTGGTCAAATTTTGGGATTGCAGAGGGCTTGCCTTTTGGGGGAGTTAAAGATATCGAGATAGACGAACAAGGTACAGTCTGGGCTGGATTGGGTTTGGAAGGTGTTGCAATTTATAATTATCAGACAGGTATGTTAACCTTACTAGCAGAACAGCTGTTTCTCAATGGTAGTGTAACAGGCATTGCCTTTTCACCTGAAAAGATATGGATTTCCAGTGGCGGCGGTGTAGATCAAATAAATATACCAGCTAGTTCAACCACCGCAGAATTTATTCCTCATCCATCAGTGTTCACTTTGCCACCACCACACGAGCTAAATCAAGCTGTGGATGTTCAAGTGGATTCTAAAGAAATAATATGGGTGGGTATCTTCATAGACTACTTAGTCAATGTAGGTGGCATCTCTTATTACGAAGACGGCGTATGGAATTCCATCACTACTGATGATGGACTAGTGGGACCTGGAGTGAATAAGCTGGCTATCGATTCCAATGATTGTGTCTGGGTAGCGACGAGTACTGGTGTATCTAAGATTTGTGCTGGGCCATCGACGGTCTCAGATATAATTTCATCTAAAGTTAAAGTCTATCCCAATCCTATCAGCGATGTCATACATATCGAACTAGCCCAACCTGCAATGCAAAATCTTACTATAGGCCTATACAATATACAAGGCCAGAGAATACAAGAACGTCTGCTCAGCCAAGGTCACTCATCCATAAGGCTGGATACTTATGATCTTCCCTCAGGCATTTTCACGTTAAAAGTGGGCGATCATATTCAGTTAATATCTAAGTAAGCAACATAAGGTCGCTTTGGAGTTGAGATCCATATCAAGATGATATCTGTAAAATCATCTTTTCTGTAAGTCATATTAGATTTTAAATAATGTGTATCTTTGTCAATATAAGCAATTTAAGCAATGAAAAAGGTACTTATACTAGGCGGTGGTGGTTTCATAGGTGGTCATCTGGGGCATAAGCTCAAGAATGAAGGCTGCTGGGTCAGAATCGTTGATATTAAGGAAGCGCATGAATTTTGGGATCACTACGAGATCTGTAATGAATACATAAGCGGTGATCTACGTGATCCTGAGTTGGTAGCTATGATCATGCGAGGCCCGGATCAGAAAGAAGGGGATGATTTTTCTAATTCCTTCGATGAGGTATATCAATTGGCTGCGGATATGGGTGGCGCAGGTTACATCTTCACAGGTGATAATGATGCTAATGTCATGCATAATTCTGCCTTGATTAATCTTAACGTCGCCCAAGAAGCGTCCCTCAAAGGTGTCAAAAGACTTTTCTACTCATCTTCCGCTTGCATCTACCCCGAGCATAATCAGCTCGACCCCGATAATCCCAATTGTGAAGAATCCTCTGCTTATCCCGCTGACCCTGACTCAGAATATGGCTGGGAAAAACTTTTCAGCGAAAGGCTCTTCCTTGCTTTTCAACGTAACTATGGCCTGGATGTCAGGGTGGCAAGATTTCATAATATCTTCGGTCCTATGGGAACCTGGGAAGGTGGTAAGGAAAAAGCACCTGCAGCAATGTGCAGAAAAGCTGCAGAGACCAAGGATGGCGGCAGTGTAGAAGTATGGGGAGATGGCTTGCAGACAAGATCTTTTTTATACATCGATGACTGCCTTGAGGCTGTAGCTCGGCTGATGGCTCAGGATGAATTCAGAGGCCCAGTCAATATCGGCTCAGAGGAAATGGTGACTATCAATCAGCTGGCTGAAATGGCAATTGGTTTTTCTGACAAGCAGATCACAATTGGAAATCTGGAAGGAGCAGAGTTTAAGACTAAGTATGGATTCAGATGTCCAGTAGGCGTGAGAGGTAGAAGATCTGATAACAAGCTCTATAAGGAGCAATTGGGCTGGGAACCGACTCAGCCACTCAGTGCAGGGATGGCTATGACCTATGAATGGATCAAGAGTCAAGTGGATGCCAAGAAACCAAAGATGGCATAGACTAAAACTTATTTATGTTCTAGTTTTTTTCAAAATTTACCCGACGAAATCCATAACTAGCATTTCTTTGAGTTCTGCATATATTATGTTCTGATTCACTTTATTGGTAATTTTTATCTTTTCATATTCCATTCTTACTTTTTTCATTATTTCTCAGTAGGTATTCTGAATACAATATGTCTATGCTAGTATTTTGCTGTAGACAGAGATTTTTATTAAAGGTCAAATGATCCTGCTTACGATTTACTCGTTTAAGTACTAGGTGGTTTTCTATTCCCAGATTTCCAGTATGATTGTAACAGCGTTTGGCTAATCTGCTCTTACCATAGCAATCCGGGTTGAAAGACCAGCGTAGTCTTCTCTCAATTTTAATTGACGGCATTCTTTTTGCAACGGACTTGGTTAAATTGTATCGACTATGATAATTGTGGACCTTTTTTCTAACAATAACGGGTTCTACAACGTTAAATACTATAATATCCTACATTTATAGTGACAATAATGAACACTTCTAGGACTACAAATCTGATATGGCTTTTTAGCACACTAATGCTATTCAGTAACAGCCACTTTTCGTTTGCCAATTCCACTGATTTTGCAAGTGCATTTATTGTTTTAGGTACAATTGAACTAGAATTAATAGGAGGTGAAGTGTCAGTTTGTGAAGGCATCAGTTTAGACTTGGAGGGTATTCCGATCAGAGAATTAAATGATATACAGCTCGACAGCTTGAATTTTTATTTAGACCAGGCTTGTCTAGATCAAATATCAAGTTCAAATAACAATGTGTTCACAGATGACCTTTCCATCTGGGCCAAAGGCTATCACTTAGACTGTGAAGATATAATAGAAATTCCAATTGTTGTATTACCCGCTCCGGTATTGCTGTTTGATCAAGATGACATAGTACTTTGTCAAGGAGAAACTATAACCTTATCTGAAATCAACTTAGTTAATCTTTCAGGACTGGGATCAGAGGTAAGCTTTCATACAGAGGCTGAGCCATCTATCGAAAATCTTATAGATCAAAATACGATTACACCTGAGGTAGGCTACACAAGTATTTTCGCATATAGTAAATATGAAGATTGTGAATTTATACTAGGCATCACGATACAAGTAGAACCAGCTCCACTACTGGTCATTACGACACAACCGCTGGTTTGTTCCGGACTTCCGCTCGATTTGGAACAATTGGTCATTACTGATATAAACAATATAGGCGGTCAACCACATAAATTTTATTGGAATGAACCATTCATCTCTAGCAACGAGATTACCAATACTATTTTAAACCCCACACAGGATGAAGTTATTTATGCTGTTGCCATATTCGGAAGTTGTGTCAGTGTACTAGAGATAGAAATAACTGTTGCACAAGCTTTCTATGCAGGTTCAGACACTACTTTTAATTTTTGCAGTAATGAGGGCATTATAGAATTGAAAGATTTACTAAATGATGATGTAGATCCTGGAACTTGGACAACCATGGCTCCGAATGCGAGTTTTGACCCAATATCAAATACCTTCAATACGGATAGTGTGAGTGCAGCAACTTATCAGTTCTTGTATTCTATTCCACCGGAAGGGACCTGCGAAGGAGATAATGCATTGTATAATATTGTTTTGACAAATGCAGCTTCTGCTGGTGACAATATACAATTGACACATTGTGTTTCTAATTCAGGCCTTGTCAATCTATTCGAAGAAATAAATGATGACAGATCGCAGAATGGAGTTTTCCAGCAGATAGACGGAGACACAATTAATCTGAATACGCCATTTAGTCAACTTTTATCTGGCTACGAACCAGGAGAATACACTTATGAATACATAGTGAATGGAATTCCACCCTGTGGCGCGGATACTTCTTTATTGTTGATAGAAATTATTCCAGAACCAGAAATTTTTGATATTGAATACCGCTGTAGTCAGGATCTCAACAGCTATACTATTATTTACTTAACGGATGCATGGCAGGTCCTTTCAGATTCTAATTTTGGAATAACCAGTCAACAAACATCTGGCGGAGCTGTAAATGGACTGGATGAGTTTGTAACTGCAGAAATTCCCATCAATCATACTGCTCAGCTTACCCTTACGACCTCGGATGGTTGCATGAGTATACAAAACATAGATTCTCCAGTTTGTGATTGTCCTCATATAGCCTGGCCAACCAATCCACAGGATGTAAAGATTTGTTTGCCAGATACTGTTACACCCTTATCAGTGACAGTTCCATTTTGGCAAGGCGTAAATTGGTTTGATGAATTTTCAGACGGAGAATTATTGTTAGCAAATAGTCTCGAATATTTATCTCTGGAAACTGAAGTTGGTGTTTATTTCTATTGGGCGGAAGCCTATAGCTTAGATGATCCTGATTGTGTTTCTGAAGGACGAACCTTGGTGAAGTTGACTATCGATGAAAACCCCCAAGCCAATCCCATTACCATCTTTGGTTGTAGTGATGGAAATCTTGTGGATTATGATTTGTCATCCGGTGACATCTTAATTACGCCAGATCTAGGAATTTCATACTATGGCAATTTGGTAGATGCTAATGCTGGAATAAATGAAATGGATGATATCTATGTGTCTTCAGAAACAACTGGTGAAATATTGTTTGGGCGAGTAGAAAATATTGCAGGTTGCTTTGTAATCATAGATGTAACGCTAGTTCCTAATCCTTATCCAAATGTAGTATATGATATTACTCAGATTACTTGTGGATCAGAAGAAGGAAAGATTAATATAATAAGTAATGACCCCTCTCAACAATTAGAAGTTTACCTGAATGGTGGAGCTACAGGCACTTTTATCAATGGCCTCAGTGCAGGGACAAATGAGATTGAAATTATCAATCAATTTGGTTGTAGTATAGATACCTCCATTACTATCGAAACAGCGTTTGAATATATTGTCTTAGAAACGGGTTGTGATGACAATGGAACCTTGGATAATGCTAATGATGATTTCTTGTTTTTTAATTTTTTGGTAAACCCACCAGGGAATGGCGTAGAGTTCAACTTATATCGCTACGACGACAGTGATGGATTCAATTTTTTATTTGAAGATAGATGGGACACTATTGGGATCTACAATTATGGTGAATTATATGAACTGGAATTACCTCTCCATGATTTTTCTTACACTTGGGTTTTCAGGGATGTAGATGATAGTACTTGTTCAGATCGTAAAATTTTCAGTGCCTATACCACCTGTTCGGATTTATGTGGTATCAATGAGGCTATGATACATTTTGATCTTGCAGATTGCGATGATGGAGGAACCGAATTTGATCACACTGATGACATCGTCACCTTTGGTATAGAGGCCAGTGGATCCAATGTGGGTGACTTCTGGTATGTGCAAGATGATCCAACATTTATTGCACCCTATGGAGAAATTGCAACCTATGGACCTATAACTATTGGAGCACTGGATACGATGTATTTAGTGGATCAAGAAAAAGCGGATTGCAGGTATCCATTGACCACTTACGAATTAAGGACCTGTTCTGAAGGATGTGATATTATCATGCCTCCTATTGCTTATAATCTGATAGCTTGTGATTCATTCAGTACGCCATATAATAATGATGATGATATTTATACCCTTCAGGTATGGATACAAAATCAACATAGGGGTAGGGTAGAGTTTTTTATAGAGTATGCAGATAAAGTTCGTGGACCATTCAGATACAACCAAGCGGTAGTTATAGATAGCGTTCCTGCAGAAAACATGTTGATTGATTTATTATTTAGAGATGCTTTGGATCCTAATTGTACAGCACAAGCACCTCAATTAATTGCAGCTCCATGCTCTGCTTGTTATCAAGCGATTACGATTGAAGATACCATCCATCTAAATTGCAACTATGATCCAGAACCAGTTGATCTCACGATCATAGAAGGAGGGGAGTTTAAGTGGTACAGACTGGATACGCAGGATACAATTTCCAGATTGGAGCGACCTGAATTTGATACGCCAGGAACTTACATTGTTGAAGTGCTTCATCCAACAGGCTGCACATCTATGGATACCTTGGAAGTTGTCTTCGATGCTGTGGATCCAATTTCCGATGCTGGTCCAGATAAAACTATTACCTGCGAGAATCCGATGGTTACTATGGGCGGATCAAGTACACAATCTGGAAATGTGAACTATAACTGGTATGATGAAACAAACAGTCTTGCATCTACAGATCAATTTTTCCAAACCGATGACGGCGGGACATATACACTCATAACAATCAGTGACCTTACTTACTGCGAATCAGTACCTGATACAGTTGTTATAGATTTAAATATAGAACGACCTCAAGTGGCAGATATAACGGCAGACCCATCGACAGAAATGAATTGTCACTTTGATGCAATTAGCTTAACACCAGATAGCATTTCCATGGACTATGTGTATACCTGGATGTTTGATGGTGATGAGGTGCAAGGTACTGGCGGACAAGACGCTGAGCTAAAGGCGACAGATCTTGGTTCATATACTTTAGTTGTAACAAATCCTTCGAATGGATGTCGAGAAGAATTGGAAATTGAAATCACAAGAGCAGACGATTCCCCTATTGTTGAATTTGATGATCCTCAGGTTATAACTTGTGGAAATCCTACTTCTGAAATTATCATCGACGCATCTCAGATAGAGAATTTCATGGAAATAACCTGGCTAGATGCTAATCAAGTGGCTTACCCAGATGAATCAGGAACTACGTTGACAGTGGAGAGCGGTGGGTCGTACTTCGTTGAGGTATATAATCCGCTAAACGATTGTCAGACTGATGTGGAGATTATAGTTGGCGAGGATGCCATCTTTCCAACATTTGACTTAGGACAAGATACTTTTGTCCCTTGTGATTCTGCAGAGATCATGATTCAGCCAGACTTTTCTGAGTCCTTCGATAATCTACTTTATGAATGGAGTAATTCTGAGAACTCTTCCACAAGCACGGAAATGAATGCTTTGACTGCTTCAGAGGCAGGAGAATATTATTTGCAGGTAACTGATACTGACAATGATTGCGTGGCCTTTGACACAATAGCTATTGGTGTAAACCCCTTTCTCATTGAAGACATAGAATTGAATGTAGATCAATTGAGTTGTTATGATGACGATAATGGAACAATAGAAATTACAAATTTTGTTGGCAGTGGTTCTGGATATATGGCTTCGTTAAATGAAGGTGCATTGATTGATAGTTTTTCCTTCAATGACTTAGAGCCAAATACCTATATCATAAATGTGATCAACGAGCAGAACTGCGAATTTTCTGACACAGTAATTATAGAATCGCCGATAGAAATCACTTGGACCTTAAGCCCAGATGATGAAATGACATATCAATTAGGAGACACCATCCAGCTCATCGCTCAAACTAATATTCTAGAAGATGACATCTTAAGTGCCTCTTGGTCGTATGGTGATGAGCAAATAGGGGATGATCTAATTACGGAAGTTGTCTTGGTTGAATCTGGAATTTTTGAATTTGAGCTTGTTGATGTCAATGGTTGTGCAATTATGGATCAATTAGATTTGAATGTAGCTGATCAACTAACAAATTTTTATATTCCGAATATCGTGTCCAGCCGTGTAGAGGATCAAAATTCTATCTTCATGGTTTACGGAGAAAAGCAGGTGCAGAAAGTCTTATCGATGCAGTTGTATGATAGATGGGGAAATCTGTTTTTTGAATCCTATGATTTCATACCTGGAGAACTGGACAGAGGATGGGATAGTGTCAGAGCACCAAGGCAAGGAAGATCAGCTTCTAGTAATTCCTCAAGCCAAGGAGTGTATGTTTACAAAGTTGAAGTTTTATTGCTGAATAATAGAACTGAGACCTTTACTGGATCTTTAACAGTGATTAGGTGATTTAAGAAAATGGTCTCAGAAAATCCTACGTTAAGGCCTATCTTGTAATTCCTATATGCATAGCAATTGGTTGTGAATTTGGTTGCACTTAGAAGTTAATATTCATCAGTAATAATCTACTCGCAAATGGCGTAAGGAGATAGTAAAAACTGGGTAAAGTATCCGAGAAGCAAATTAGTACTTAATGAATTTTCCTACCATACTTTTGTTTGCTTGTGTGATTTCATAGAAATACAGACCAGAACTCAGATTAGTAATATCAATTAGCTCACCGCTAGTGCTTACTGTTGTCATTACATTATATCCTCTAGAATCATAGATGTTCAATGATGCCATTTCTGAATCTTCCAGACTTATTGTAAGATGGCTACTTGCTGGATTAGGGTATAGTGTTGCATCCAAAGAAGACAATGAATTAACGCTAGTAGGAGACACTGGAGAGTAGAACCAAGCACCACCTGAATCATATTCTTGAAATTCTAACTCACCAAAAAAATTTGTTCGATACTTCTTGTTCCTTTCTTCTGTCAATAAATGATTGTGATTGTCAAAATCATTCCTTGCTGTAATGATGAAATCAGGTGTCAATGAAAGCTCTTCAATTCTACCTTCTGCATAGTCATAGGAGGCAATCTGCTCTACTAACCTGAGTGGGAACTCTATAGCATTTTGAATAATGCCTATTTCAACTTTTTCAAGAGAACCTGCAGAATTATAAAAAAAAGTCTCGAAATCAATTAATTCAGGCCTATCCGATTGATAAGCGCTCGATTCTGACAATAAACCCTCATCATTGTAAGAAAATTCCTTAATGCCATATCTCGTTGGATTATTATATACGTGGTTTTCTTCTCTTACTAACTGATCATCAGTATTGTAGATCAAAGCAGTACTATCATGCACAACCTCACTGGAAAAGTCTGCGAAACTAAGAATATAAGAAAGTAATCCATCAGAACTGTGATGATAAGTGCATTGAGCAAAAATATAGAAGCTATCACCAGGAACATCTGTCTTGAATATTTGGAAAGTATCTAAGAGCAACTGGTTATTGTAGTGATAATTTCTTATCTGAACTGGATCGTCATTGATGAAATCCTCATAACTAAGATATCGAGTATCATTAGAAAGATACTGATCTGAAATATAGTCTAAGATTATTAAAGAGAGTGGTTCAGATTCTGGAAAAGGAATGTCCACTCCATTCCAAGGATGACTCGACCTTGATGTGATTTTCTTTGAAGCATTGACTTTGGTTTTTGAATAAGAATCAGAGGGGTAGAATTGAGCATCTTCAAGGTCATAAATTAATGCAAAGACGTTCAATTCAGTGAAGTCATCATTGTATTCATAGTGACCTATACCTGCATTGTAGAGCTGTGTTTTGTTCTCTGGATGTGGCCGAAAAAGATAAGTACTATCTAATTTATATTTTCCTCTGAATCTTAGCTGAAGGTCGTCGTATGTCTGATTGTACTTTACGAGATCATCATACAATTGCTTCCCATCTGGTACAATAATAGAATCACTAGCCAAATCAAAATCGTGAGAGAGCACAGATGATGAAATCTGAGTATTGCCTTCCAGGAAGACGAAAAGAAGAGAAGCAATAATTACAATCTTATAATTCTTCATAAGAATTTAACGTTTTTGATCTAAATCTTTTGCAATGTCAACCATTAAAGGTATCAACTTTACTATGAAATATCAATTGAATATTAGCAATCCATAAACATATGATTCATCCTCTTTTATTAGATCAATGGTTCGGTAAAAATGTGTGATGATACATATTAATAAAAAGTAAATGCGTAAGTTGGCATAACCAACCTGTAAT
>ENA-ORXT01006809-ORXT01006809.1-marine-metagenome-genome-assembly--contig:-NODE-6809-length-10460-cov-3.375229_pt1 | contig 10460 bp, 11 predicted proteins | sample MGYA00237868_ERZ511482 | MGnify/ENA metagenome assembly ERZ511482
TTGACGCATACGGCCCAATTGCAGATAATGCTGGAGGTATTGCTGAGATGGCAGAACTTGACCCAGAAGTACGTGAAGTTACCGACGCTCTTGATTCATTAGGAAACACAACAGCAGCTGTTGCAAAAGGATTCGCTGTTGGATCTGCCGCTCTTACTGCCCTTGCATTATTTAAATCGTTCGAATTTGCAGTAGCTAAAGCTTCAGCCGACCGATTTGCTGAAGATAACACATTTGAACAAGTTGCACTTTCATTAGATATTGGAAAAGTCGAAGTATTTATAGGCTTGTTCCTTGGTGCAATGCTTCCTTTCTTATTTGCAGCTTTAACTATTGACGCTGTTGGTCGTGCAGCAAGTGAAATGATCGAAGAGGTCAGACGCCAATTTCGTGAAATTCCTGGGCTTCGTGAAGGCAAAGAAGGAGTCCTTCCTGATTCTGCCCGTTGTGTAGCTATTTCTACAAAAGCCTCATTGAAAGAAATGATTATTCCTGGAGCTCTCGCTGTATTAGTTCCATTAATTATCGGGTTCATTAACATTAATGCTCTGGGTGGTTTCTTAGCTGGTTCTTTAGTAACGGGATTTGCGTTAGCAATCTTTATGGCTAATGCTGGTGGTGCTTGGGATAACGCTAAGAAGTATATTGAAACAGGCGCACACGGTGGAAAAGGATCAGACCAGCATAAAGCTGCTGTTGTCGGTGACACTGTTGGAGATCCATTTAAAGATACTTCTGGTCCTGCGATGAATATTTTAATAAAGGTTATGACTATTGTTAGCTTGGTATTTGCTTCAGCTTTCGTAGCAAGTCCATTCCTTTAAAAAATATTGCTTAAAACAAAATATACTTAGATTATGGGAGGGTTAAACCCCTCCCATTTGTTTATCTACATTCGGTTGTATGATTGAATAGCCAAATACGTGCGATTTAAGGATATTTATGGTTAGGTATGACAAGTCAGCTGCTAAACGAGGTGGAAGATATGTCCGGTCAGGTGGATCTGGCATACCTGGCGGTGGCAAAACAATTGGTGGTGCTGGTGGCGTAGTCATGTTATTGCTTGCATTATTTCTAGGGCCCGAAGTCCTGGAAGGGGCCAATACCACACAAACTGGGTCCCCGCAGCCTGCGGTTGCAGATGGCGAATGCCCCCCTGGTGAAACCCAAGAACTACTTTGTTTCTTAATGGAAGATTTAAATACAACTTGGGATGAGATCTTCAACGAATACGGTGATAGGTATGAACCAACACTCCTAACAATATTTGAAGGGTCTGTAAATACAAACGGATGTGGCGGGGCAACAAGTGCGGTTGGTCCTTTCTACTGTCCAGCTCCCCAAGATAAAGGTGTTTATATAGATTTAGATTTCTATGACGAGTTGGCAACAAAGTTTGAAGCACCCGGCGACTTTGCACAAGCCTATGTCATTGCTCATGAAGTTGGCCACCATATCTCAAATATCAGAGGAGATAGTGAAGAGATAAGAAGAAATCAGGCTTCTGATCCAAACAATTCAAATCAATATCAAGTTCTTCTTGAACTTCAAGCTGATTGTTATGCTGGTATTTGGGCAGAATCAGCTAGTAAAAGAAAAACGAGTCAAGGCCTATCAATTATCGAAAAAGATGATATTGCTGAAGGACTAAAAGCTGCTGCAGAAGTTGGAGACGACCGTATCCAGAAAAGAGTCACTGGACAAATTCAGCCTCATAAGTGGACCCATGGTTCTGCCAATCAACGTCAAGCTGCATTTGTAACTGGGCTACAATCGGGAGAGAGAGAATCTTGTTCTCTGGAAAAAATGATAGATGTAACTAGAGAATATTAAGTAGTTTCACAGCTGTCTGATGATTCTTTTAGTACTTCGGTCAGTCTTTCAGACTCAGCTCCAAGTATTTTCGGGCGAGTAAAATCTTTTGCTAACCCTTCTAAAGTGGTGTCGGAGAGACCGCTAGATATCAAAACTTCTGCAATGCATTCAGCCACTTCCTCTGAAATATCACTATTAGCATTATTTCTGCTTGCCTCTAAGATCGAACTCGATAAAACATTTTGCGAAGGTTTACTAGAGCATGAACTCAGGGCTATACAAAAACCTAAGCAAACCACAAATCTAGATAACTTCACAACGATTTAGCTTTGACTACGGGATTAACTAACATAGATTCTATTTTTGCAGCAAGTTCTGATGCCCCAGAATCTATTTGCGTTCTCTTTATAGCGACTCCACCGATAACTTCGGCTCCCAGACCTTCAACTATTGTTTCCATCTTAGATAACGTTTTTCCAGGGTTGATAGCATAAGTGCAATACACAATTGCTTGTTTACCAGCTAAACTAGGCATTGCTTTTAATCTGCCAGCACGACCAGGTTTTTGGCCTGTAATTATAATTCCATCGGTCCAACTTCCGATGATTACTATGTCTGCATCGGAAAGGTGTTGCATACTAATATTTGTAATTGAGTTATTGTCTGCATTTATGCCAAGTAACGATAATTCTTTAGTAATTTCTTCCGCTGTCTTTTTTGTATTTCCGGTCAGGCTCTCATATATTACCAGTGCGTTCATCGAGCTAGATTACCAAATATTTCATGTAAAGCGATAAATGAAGCTAAAAATACGAATGATTACAAAAATAATACACTAGTGCGAAGATTTAACATTTGTGATTTATAGATTGTTTATTATCAGTATTGACTGTTACAATTATGTTATAACTATTAATCGGAGACCTAGTATGGCGATTTTACTACAAAATGCAGAAGCAGCAATAGATTGCGATGATGTAGAAGCTCAACAAATTGAGTTTATTGAATGTTTAGGCCCAGGGGCAGAAAACCCTAATTTCAATACACAAAGTTTGTCTGAATTAGGTTCACAGATTATAAATGCCCTCTTCATAGCTGGTCTTTTTGTTGCAGTAGCTTCACTTATTATTGTTGCAATTCGTATCATGTTTGCTAGAGCTACTGGCGATGTAGACGGTGCAAAAGCTAGCTCAAATGGAATTGGTTGGATCCTTGCATCTGTTGTATTGATTCTTATTGCTCCGGTACTTGTAGCCGAAGTATGGAGAGCATTCGGCGGAGTTTAAATCCCCTAACTATTCAACTTATGATTTTATAAAAAGCGAGCCTAAATTTTAGGTTCGCTTTTTGTTCTAATAAGTCTTCCAAAACATCCCAAAACAAGGGCGGAGATTAATGCTGCCATGAGGGTTAACACTATTGGGTTATCAGCATCTGAACCAATATATATTCCGTGGAGAACACTTAATAAAAGTGCTGGAAACGATAATAGGTGTAGTACGTGCCAGATGGTTTTAGACATATATTTTTTTAGAAGAGAAGACATTTCTACTATCAAAAGAAACCAGAAAGCAATAACACCAAAGGTTAAATATATTTTTAATCCAGCAAAATCTGACTTAAATGGTATGAGTAGGTCAGCGATGCTAAACGAAGTGAAATTATCGGCCCAAAGTGAAATCATATGAACCAAAATAAGCGCCATCGATATTGAGCTCATAAGTCTGTGAAGATCCGTTAGCCACGGAATTGTTGGTTTAATACCTAACAATCTTGAAGGTATTAAAAGACCAGTAATAATAGCAACTGCTATTGTAAACAGGCTAATAATTCCTGTGACTCTAACCAAATACCAGAATAACTGATCGCTGAATCCTTCTACCTGAATGAAATATACAAAATTATCTATTCTCAAAATAGCCCCATCTGCAGTCACACATCAGTTTACCTTATAGTGTTCTAGGCCTTCCATAAATATGATATTGCCCCATGAATCTACTGCAACTCCAGTAACCCCATATTTTGCACAGAGCTGATCGATTTGTGCTGTTCCTTTAAACAGAAATATTTTGGCTAAAATTTCGCCTTGTCTCGCATTTTCACAAATTATTGAAACTGTCGAAATATCAGTTTCAATTTTCTGACCCGTTATTGGATGTCTTAGATGATGTTCTACTTGACCGTTAACAACCCAATTTCTTTTTAGGATAGAAGAGGTACATACAGCTCCTGTCTTTATCGAAATAGTTACATTCTCTTCGCTACCCAAACACTCTAAATTTATTTTCCAACCAGCTCGATCAAGACAGTTTCCTCTTGCTGCTAGGTCGCCACCTATATTTATTAAACAGCCCTCTACCCCATCTGCTATTAATTCATCTGCAATTAGGTCTGAGGTATAGCCTTTTGCAATTCCCCCTAAATCTATTTGAGAACCTTCCGGAATTTTTACAGCCAAGATTTCACTAAATACTTCAATTAATTTAGGATTGCCAGGCAAGTGTTCTTCTTGATTTATTACTGGATTAAGGTCTTCAAAACTATTATTGTAACCAGCTTGTTTCATAGAGTTCAAGATCGAAGGATTATAGATGCCTTCGCTGAGCACCCAAGCATCAACCGATAAAGATAAAAGCTTGATTGTTTCTAAATTTGTTGTTACAAGGTTTGGAGCTGCTTGGTTAATTTTGCTAACTTCGGAATGGGGCCTAAACCTACTCCATTGCTCTTCGCATCTTTCGATAATTGTACGAGCTTTTTCACAGTGTCTCTCTGCTGAATCTTGTGAAACAACTATTATATGAGCTGTAGTTCCCATAGCTTCAAACTTGAGTTCTGATCTATTTAGCAATTTCAGCTCGCGCTACTTGTAGTATCAGTTTTTTCTGATTCATCTATAATTGTTAGGTCTGTTAAAGAATCTAGTTGCTCAATGCTAGAAGTTACAACTGTTTCTTCAGCGCTATTTGAGTTTGTAGTGTTTGGTGGTTCTATAGAATTTGTTTGATTAACAGGCTCAGCAGAACCATTTAAAGAAAGATCTTTCTTTTCAACACTAAAACTTTGATACGTAAAGAATTCTGATAAATCTATCTGAACTGTAGCGTCATCGACTACAGCAATTCCTGTGATTATAAGCCCAGCTGTACTGATCCATCCAGCAGTAATTCTTGCGTTTCTTGCTGGATGATTGTTCCTTTTCAACTATCTGTCCTTACCAACTATTCTGTCAGTATTATACAGTTCAATTTCAACAGGTAGCAGTATGACTTGGATAGGCAAGCCGGTACGGTCTCCGGTCTTTATCATAAATCTTCCTCTGCCTGGATGTGCTTCGGTTCCGCTCCAAGATGAAGGCGACTGCCAAGAAGTCAGTAGACCTTGTTCTTTGGCTGTTAATGGAACTACACCAGATATTGCTTGAGCTTCTCTTGGCGACACTCCCCCCAGTATTATTGTCCCTGAACGTTCAACTAGACCTCTAGCCTTCTTACGATCAGACTCTGTAGGTAATGCTTCAAGGTCGTCTAAAGAGTGAGTATCCATAACCTGGGCCATACCTCGGGATCTGTTTACACGAGTTAGTGCATCTGCACGATCCACTAGACCAGGCGCTCCACGTAATGCACGCCAAAGCTCATCTAGTACTGCAATAAAGTCTTTTGGTTCTTCTAATCCAGCTTCGCTTAAAGCCATGTGAGCGTCAACGACTCCGAAACCGTAAGCCCAGACAGCTAACATCGCAGAAGAAATAATATTCTCTTCACCAGATCTTGCTAATGCTGATATATCTATTTCTATAGCTGGAGCATCTAAATCAATTGGATTTGAAGTTTTTTTATCGAAAACTCCTTTGAATGTTCCAGATAAAAGTAATGAAAGAGTTTGGCGTAGTGGTTTTGAATCTTTTTTGAATTCTTTTTCGCTTTTCGATTCAGCTGCTTTAATTATATATTCTGGAGGATTTCTAAGCATCTCTAGAACATCAGGAATTGTTGGCTCTGCCATGCCACTGTCATCAAAGTGGTTGATGCATGAAGCTAACATTACTTCTTCACCAGCTGATACTGGTTGACCGTTTCGTCCCACTTGGCAAATTGAAACCAATAAAGCTAACCTACGACCTACTGCATCAGCTTCTAACTCGTTTGCTTTTTCTGAAAAGCCTGCAGCTCTCAAACGTTCAGACGCTTCCCTTATAGGGCCTGCATCAAGTGGGTTGATGGTATCTAAGCCTCGACCCATTCGAATGACTTGTCCACCTAACGCTTCAATGACTTCTGGATAATCTGGTTTTACATCTCCAAGGATTATTGGTACTGAACCAAATGCACTCATTCCAGTAATTAATCTTTTTACAAAGGCAGATTTACCGCAACCTGGCTGCGCAATTATAAAGATACCTGGGTTTGTTACCATTCCGTATTGAACCCATTTGAATGGGTCAAGACATACTATTTCTTGGTTTGCTAGATGAACGCCTACTGGAACACCAATTTTTGGGGCACCGGAACCGGCTAAGAAGGGGAAGAGCCCACATGCTTGTGTTGATGGTGCTGAAAGTTTTTCGCCACTTTCCACATAGCCAACCCTGCCTGAGTTAGCTCTTCTACGACCCCAGGCTGGCGCCACGTTTTTGTCTTTAAATCTGTAGTTATGATCTTGTTGAATTTGTTTAGCTAACTTTTGTGCAGCCCGTTTTTGTTTGCGCGTTAAAGGTTGTTCTACAGATTCTTGAAATTGTTGTTCTGAAATGTCTGTCATACCCGCACCTGTACTTGCACCTCGTGTCTACACGCAACGTGTTCACACGCAATGTACAATCACCTTACTACTAGAATAGCCTATATTTTCGTATAATAATTGCCATCCTCTGAGTAGTTAGATCTTCATCGTATAAGAGAATAATTGTGTCTTGTTTAGAACACACATCTAGCACTTCTACAACGTTATCTTGCTCTAAATAGATCTGAGTTTATAACAAGTTTTATTAGTTATGTGCGTGCATCTTGCGTATTCTCTAAACCTGCAAGAATCTTTTTATCACTAGTTATAAACAACATCTCTTCGTAAATAGCTTGACTTGACAAGACCATATCAAATGGATCGCTGTGAAATTGATTAAAATTTTGTAACATTTCTAGGTGCTGAAGCTTTAAATCTAGAATCTGAATGTTTGACGCTGCAATGCCTTCTACTAATTGCTCGTAACTTATTGGGATTTTGCCTTTTGAGTTTTTAATCACAATTTCCCAAACTGATATAATAGACAGGTAGGTTTGGGCTGTGTTTTTCTCGAGTAGTTTTACTGTTTTTTCGCCAACTTTTTTCGATTGCCAAACAGCCCAAACGAATGCAGATGTGTCCAGTAGAATAGATTTATTCATCAAGACCTTTTGAAATACTCTCCAAAAATGATTCTGCTAACTCTGAATCAGCAGAATCTAGAGCATCATCATCGATTTCGACACCAAGATGATCTAGAGCTCCTATATTGAATACCTTATTTTCGTATGCAACTAACTTTACTTCGGGCTTGCCATAAGACCCAATAACAACTTCTTCACCTTGTTTTGCCAATGCAATGAGTTTCGATAAATTTGTTTTCGCATCATAGATAGAAATAGTTTTTGACATAATTAGATCATACCTCAAAGACTTAACTTAGTCAAGTCTAGTCAAGATAGAGAAAGATTATTAGCCCAAACACCGTCATCCTGCACAAACCCCTAAATAACCGTCAACCCCTATGAACAAGCCGAAACACCGTCATCCTGCACAAGCGACAGCGCGAAGTTGCAGGATCCAAACCTCAAGCAAGACAAAGGTCCTGAGCGTGTTTACACGCTATTGCCTTACTGCTAGAATAGCTTATAAATCTAGACTTTAATAGCCAGGCATAGAGGTTTAGAACCAGCCTTTATTGCTCTTATAAGCTGGATGTATCCCAGCTCCTAAACCTGTAGCAAACAAAGCAGCGTGGCTACAGGTTGCTCTTCTCAATTGTAGTTTTGATTGTGCTGAACGAGAAGCTATGTCTGTAACAGCGTCGTCAACTAGTTCTACATTTGGAACAGTAACAGTTACATAGAAGCTCATGTCTCCAAAGCCTGCGCCTCTGGCTTCTTCTTGGGCTGCCATTGCAGCAAATTCACGATCTACTCTGGCACGTTCTGATTCATTATTTTGAGATTGACGAATAAGAATCCTTTTTGCTTCTAAAGCTGTACGTTCTTGTTCTAACTGTCTAGAGATTGCTGCAGGATCCGATGGCTCATACAGCAAGCAAACTCGTTTAGGGTATGGTCCTGGATTTACCATGTTAGAAAGAATAGTTGCAGGCACTGGTGACCGTGGTCCACCCGTCCAGGCCCAAGATACTGAAGTACCTGTATCGTGCATGTAGTAATTTCTTGTTTCCTTGGTATTAACCGGACCAGCTTGTGACCAACGAAGAGGTCTGGCACCCTTTATCATTGCATCTGTTACTACATCTCTAGACCCAGGATCAAATGCTATTCTCATATTTGCTGACAATTCAGCCGGCGATGCTCGTCTCACACCAGATAGCCCACAGTTAGATAAACGAGACTGAAGGCCATAGAGAAGTCTTGATATTTCTGCAACTCTTTCGTCAATAGTACGTTTTTTAGCTGGGCCGTTGTTTGGATTGAAAGTTATTGAAACTCTGGTTTCGATAAAAGCAGATTGATCGGTTCCCAAAGAAGTAAGACTTGTTACTACATCGTATGAGTGTGTGGGCGCTGTAGGAACTAAAGATTGACGAATGTTTTCAGTTACAGTTGCTCCGCCTTCCCGGGCTGATTCTACTGTTACTGTTATAAATTCTATTTGTGGTTCTGCTCCAAGGGCAGCTAACCAGTGATGCCATTGTGCGACCCAGACATTGAAGCTGTCTTCGTCTACTAGCATTGGTGATTGTGAGTTACACAAAAATGTTGTTGTTAAAAAGTCTGTTGACTGATCCCAAACTATGCCCCATTCTCTGAGACCGTCACGCATGCCTAAAAGCCTTGTTGGAGCTAATAAGCCTGGGAGTTCTAAACGGTCGCTCATTTCTATAAGTGAATTGCTAGAAATTAATCCAGACTGGTATTCTAGGTATCCACGTGCTGCCGCCCATCTCCAACCTATTTCTCGTCGAACAATATCCCAGCCGGCCATTCCACCGTAACGTATGAAACCTAAAAGAGTTATACAAAAAATTGGTAGTGTGAACCACAATGTACGAGGGTTCTGCCCAGCAGTGACCGCCAATATAAACGCCATCACAATTAGAGTTATTGTTTCTTTCTGACTGAAGACAGAAAAACCTAAACCCCTTTTTCGTCTCCAACCTGAGTAAAGCATTGGACCTGCCAACAAAACCACCTCTAACTACATCTTAGCGCAAATTACATGAAAGTATTTGCAGCTACAACATTGCTGTTTCATGGCACTGCATGATATTTGCCGTAAGACCAGATAAACTATTAGCTAGACGTTAGGGGCAGGAACTAGATGGCGGAAGATAGTTGGCAATATCGGTGGGCTCTTAGAGCAGCCAGGGTTGGAATTTTTTCTGTTTCTTTTTTGCTAACAGTCTTGGCTATGAGTCTCCCATGGTTTTTGGCTTTATTATCTCCTTTAGTAGGATTCGCAGTTATCTACGTTCCACAATTATTAATTGATAGATTATCTCCATCTGATAATGTAAAAAGCTTTGTCACAAAAATGTTCAGACCACTCAGAACATTATCTCTAGCAACCCATAAAGCTATAAATAAGATTCCATTTGTTTCCTACTGGAGAAGCATTCAACTCGCAAAAACTGACCAGAGCAGTCTAGAGACCAACGAGTATGGTGTACAACCTAAATTAGTAGTAACTGACGATAGTAAAATTCCTTGGTTTAAGCTGGCAATTACGGGCATAATTGCTGCAGCAGTTAATGCTCTTTTATTTTCAGGTCTAAATGAATCGATTTTTTTTCGCCCTGATTTCGAGATGACATTTCAATGGACTCGCGACAACATCCTCTTAGCAAATCCAAATGCTAGTGAAACTTTTATTAGTAACACATTAGAGAACAACCCTTCACCCGCACTTTTACAAAGTGCGGTTCAAGGCTTACCACTAGGGTTAAATAGTCTTTTTAATAACGCTTTACAAACTTTTGGACACCTAGTAGGTGCTACGCCTGCAGCAGTATTTATTTACGATTTCTTGAAAGCCAGAAATAAAAACTTTAAGACTCTAACAAAGAACCTTTCGGAAGAAGGCAAGAGGGAAAAACTCATAACCTACCACCCTAAAACTACACTTAAAGCTGCTGCTGCAGAGACTCTAGAGGGCGACTACCTACCATACACCGATGCGCTTCTCGATAGTCTCTGCCAAGCTCTAAATTCTACAGAACTATCTTCAGAAATAGCTAATTTAGCAGGCAATACAGCAGTGGGTCGAATTCTAACTGATCCTGACCTTGACTTTGCAGAAAAGTATGATCGTATTTTTAACAGTAAAGAAGCAAGAGATGAAGCCAAGGACTTCTTAGAAACCAGTGATGTATTAGCTGGCATAGCAACTCAACTAGGTTCAGGGACAGAGACATTCACATCTGCCCAGTTAGAAGCGAAAAAATC
>ENA-ORXT01006810-ORXT01006810.1-marine-metagenome-genome-assembly--contig:-NODE-6810-length-10459-cov-8.932865_pt1 | contig 10459 bp, 13 predicted proteins | sample MGYA00237868_ERZ511482 | MGnify/ENA metagenome assembly ERZ511482
CAGGCGGTCCTAGTGGGCCCAAAGCCGCCATCCAAGTAAACCAACGCATCCACCTATCTACCTCCCGCTTCACAGGGGGGGCAGAGGGGCAGACGCCCTGTGACCCTTGTGGCAGGAGAGTGCTTCTCAGCCACGTAACTATATTCGCTTTTTAGGGTCATCGCGACCCTTCCAACTCTGCCACGCCCTCAGATCCCTGAGGACACGAATGCAGACTGCCACCTCTGAAACGGAGATCAAGTTCCGATATCTAAGTATATGTGTGCATCACTACACTTTGAGAGCACCCTGTCCTAAAGGCCAGGGAACTGTTGCCAGACAGTCAGTGTCTGATAGTTTCGCACTTTCATGGGGTCCCAGACGCCGATTTGTAAGAGTCTTGCACCAGTTCGCGTGTGATATTTTTGAGACAACGTCTGCACCGAACCCATCGTACAGATACTTTGGGTGTATCGTTCTGTCATCGAGTGCGAATGGACTCGCAGAACGTCACAGGCATCCTCGAACCGCCTCTCGTGTCCAAAGGGGTCGCGTCCGCTCGTTCGACCCCCGCTCGCTTTCGCCACGCTCACGTGTGCAGTGCCCGCTCGCTTTCGCCACGCTCACGTGTGCAGTCTGCATTGGGTCAGGCGCGTCCTCTTCGGGTCGATGCCACGCTGCGCCGATTCGGCGTGTCAAAGTTGGTATCCTATCGCCTGCGGCGTGTCGCCGACCACAACGTGCCATCTTCCCTGGATCGTGGAGGGACCACCTGTGTCTGCACCGCCGCCGACTCGCACCATCGCTGTTGTGCTGCAGTTGCTGTATGGTTTGAGCCTTTCATCGTCCGCCCTCGACACCGCCCCCGTGGCGCTACTGGTCGACTTTACACCAGAGTCCCGAAGCGCACTTGGCCGTCTCAGCCTTCGAAGCAACCTCGCATGTGGTGGTTTGGACGGACCGACACTCCCCTTCTTGAAATTCAGGACGGGCTGTTGGTGCGCACCCGTCTCTGAGGTGAGACTGTATCGGCGACGATCGCGAAGCATCCACGCCATCGGGGTCCCTGTGGTCCCTGGCGACTGATGCACAAGCACTTCGTGTCATCTCCCGAACCGTGAAAGGATATCGGGCGTCCCGCCGCGACTGCGGGCTCGTCTCGCCGGCGCCCGACGCTGGCCGCCCCCCTGCTTACTCTGCTTCTTCCGGGGTCCATGGCGCCCCCCTCAAGCGCGTAGCGCGACCCCGTCTAAGCCGCCTGACCTGGCGGCGGTCGGCGGTGCCGTCGTTGGCGCTGCCGCCGGTACGGACGACAAGGCGGCAGGTGCGGCGGCAGAGGCGGTTACGTAGGGCCGCGCGGCCGCCCTGCACGTCTGCGTAGAAATACTCTAGGCGTCCATCCACATCGCGAGTGTCGCCTTGCTCCAACGCAGTGGGAGAGGGCGGTGCAGCGCCGCCCGCGGCAATGACGGCAACGGCGAGTAACGGCGTTGGGGGGAGAAATGCGGTGCTTCACTTTAGAAATCTCAGTTATTTTGTGCAGTGCCGAACGGAGCTAGAGGCATTCAACGGTCGAGGTCTCTTGGGCCGGTGAGTCCCTGAGAGAGCGATTTCGTGCAAGGCTTTCCGTCCTGGTCGAACGCACCTGACATTTGTTCTTGGACAGATACAAGTGCTACGTGACAAGGAGAGAAGCATGAAGATCGCAGGGAGCACCATCAGAAAGAGGACGTCAGCCTCAAAGGATGATATTTCTGAAAATAAAGCGCCACAAATGCCCCCCCAAGCGAGACGTATGCCGTCGGAAAAGCCGGAAGTGCCTGCGTGGCAAAATGCCTTCGGATGTGACGGCAAGTCGCTCAGGGGAGACGGAAATGCCGTGTCCGAGACATGAGACGAAAATGCAGGCACATGAGTCCAAAAGTCCTCATTTCGACCCGACCAATATTTTCCACTAAGATGACCGATACAACTTATAACTACCTATCAGCTTCGTATTGATTTTATACCTTTTTTGCCACCGCGCCCACTGCAGGGGCTGCCGCGGCACCTCTCAGGCAGCTGACAGCGCGGCACCCAGTGACAGTCCGCCTTCTCCCCGAGGTGCTGTTCGGGGCGCACAATCTTGTTGGTGACTGTGCCCACGCTGTCGTTGCCCATGTGCCGGTTAGTATTGCGCCGTCCCCCCCCCTCCGTCTCACACGGCCGCCGCAGCAGCTGCCTTCTTCTGCGGCGGCCGCTGCTTCCCCTTCCTCCAAGACTCCCCTGGATGCTTCTGTGAGGGGTGGGAGCGAAGACCGGCTGGGGTCTTGGCTCCCTCTTCACCGAATAGCGTCCAAGGGGACGTGGTCACGCCGAAATTGGGTCGGTTGAGAATTACAGCCCTCTTCCAAGTACAGCACAGATATGGAAATACAGTCGCCGATTCATCAAGTCTCTGTTTATTGTAACCAATTACTCGATAAATGAATCAATCTCAGTTGAGGAAACATACGATTCTTTCGTATGTTTCTGATGGCTAGTACGATTCTTTCCATCCATGGCTTTGGTGCGGTCGAGGAGCGCGAAGTCCTCGCCATTGCGGCTGCCGCCGCCGCCACTGTTGGTGCCAACCCCAGACTATGCTGCCAGGAGCGCGTTGGCTGTGATGACGGCGGCAGTAGGAGCATCCGCCAAGGTTCGTATCGGGCGGTCGGTTGTCTACGAAGTCGGCGGACGGCACCCGCGTGATTGGGGGTGAAATCGTCGCCATTGCCGCTGCAGCCTCTCCCATAGCGTTTCCGCCGCGCGCGCCCTACAGTCGCTGGCAGTCGACACTCACACATCGAAGTAGTCACCGCGTCGAGCGAGAATGGATGCACGTTCCAAGGCAGATGTGTAGATAGCGGAGATCTCTGGCCATCCAGCGCATCGCCAGCGGTGCCGGTGAGTGAAATGGGGACAAGTATGTTGACGAGTCGTGACGGCCATCACATCAGGATGGCACCAGCGAAGACGCGCAATTGGACTCGCGAGGGAGAAAAAAATCAATAATAACCAGTTAGAAAAAAAAAATAATAAGCGTGCCGCGCCTCCGCTCCTATGAGACACGCACACGCTCCCTATCAACCAGACGCCGCAGAAAAAATGGACACGGTGCGGGGTCCGACGGCGACGCCAGATTCACTCTGACGCTGCCGTCGCACTCATCCCGCTCGCACCCACGCAGCTGCCCAAACCCCACCGCCGCATCCCCGCGGCACCGCCACGGCCACACGCCCGCCGCCTCCGCCAGCACCGCCCATGCCGCCACCACCTACCAGTCCATCGTCGTACGTCCCGATCCATGCGCCCATGTCGTCGTGGAGCTCGTGCCTCGCATCGTCGGAAGCAAAAAAAAAAAAAAATAGTCGGCGACGCGGGCATCACACCACAGCGTCGCCGCCGCACACGGGCGCCCCCTATCGAAGCAGGGGCAGACCGGTGTCGTGTGGTGCCTAGGGAGGTAGCTTGCGCCACCGTTGCCCTTGCCTCAACGCACACCGTGCAGACCGCCGTGTCGAAGAGCGCGAGGCGGCGCTCGGCACCGCCGACCGCGCGGCGGTCACCGGCGGATCCCTCCTTGAGCAGTCACCGCGTCGACCGAGACGTTCCACATCGAGGGGGAGCAAGGAGCCCCAGCACGCCCCCAAAAGGGTACCGACGGGACAGCCACGCGGGCAGAGAAGTTGAGTTCCACCACCGGCGCATCAGTTGGAGGGTGCCCCGAGGCCGTGCCCCTCCCCAAAGCCACCACCACCCCCACCGCCACCACCCTTACCGCCGCCATCACCGCCACCGCCCTTACCGCCGCCATCACCGCCACCGCCGTGGCCGCCGCCGCCGCGGCCGCTGACATCAACGCCACGGCCGCCGCCGCCATCGTCTCTGCCGCTGCCACCACCGCTGCCGCCGCCGCCGCCGCCGTCACCGCAGCTGCCACCACCACCACTCCCACCACCGCCATCGCCGCGGGCGCCGCCACGACCACGGCCGCGGCCGCGGCCGCCGCGCCCGAGCTCCGCCGCGTCGAGCTTGTGCACCCCCAGCTTGTGCTTTTTCAAATGCGTGTTTTGCTTGAAGCGCATGCCACACAAGTCACACCCGTAAGCGCGCTCCCCCCCGTGCACCAGCTGCACGTGGCGTGAAAGGCCGTCACTAAACGCAAAGCGCTTCTCGCAGTGCGGGCAACACCGGTCCTTTTGCTTGAGGTGCAGAGCCGCCACGTGCTTGACCATATTGGAGCGCTCTCCAAACCGACGCCCGCAGTGCGGACACGCGTGGCGGCGGGGGTAGGTGTGCACGCACGCCACGTGCTTGCGCAAGTCCCCGAGCCGCCCAAACGTGACGGGGCAGTGGGGGCACGCGTGAGGGGACGCCACCGACGCGGCGGCCGACGGGGATGGGGCGGTCGCGGCGGCGGCGGTGGCGGCGGCTGCTGCCGCCGACGCTGCCGCCGACGCCGCCGCCACGCGTTCGGCCGACGCGCGGAGCACGTCGGTGGCCGTGGGGTAGGCGAGTGGTGGGCCCATGGCGATGGGTGCCGGGTGCTTGACGCCCCTGCCGGCAACGGGCGGTCCGCCCAGCAGGGGGGGGAACGGCGCGCCGCGCAGGTTACCTCCCAACTTCGCGGGAGGCACCACGGGCGCCACGCCGGTCCAGCCGCCGTAGTTCACATCCCCGCCGCCGGCGCCCGACCCACTGCCCGACCCCGCGGCGTACCATGCCTACATGTATGCGTGCAATGTGTGTCACCGACCCTGTTTGCTCCAGAACGGGGCAGCAGAGGCATGGGCGGCGCGACGGGAGGACTGGCTCTTGAAAAACACAATACTTCTTTGCCCACATTTTCACTCGCCGGAGCAGGAGGCCTGTGCAACGCTGCTTTGATCTGATGTATTGCGCGGGCTCGTCAACGCGCGCAACACGCGCAAGTCTCCCCAACTTGGGGTCGTGATTTTGGGCTTGACTCTGGCACTTTCTGGCACTTTCGTGAGGAGTGACCCAGTCCCAGACCCTGTGAGACACCCTTGCGTGAGTCTGTTGAGACACCGCTGGCGAAAGTAAAATATCTTCCGCACACGTATGCAGGTAAATCGCGTTTGTCTGACACTGAGCCTTCAAGCCAATGGATGGCCGAGAATCCTAATGTCCTCTTTGTTGGGATCTTAACTGGGCGTGAATGCAAGGCCTTGAATGTGGTGGACATTGGCGAATCGGACCACATGACTGTTTCTTGCATTTCTTCGTCATCAGACTGGTTGTATCTCTTTTGACCGTATGGATAGAATCGACCATGAGGTCTTCTTTCCAACCATGTCTTTTGGTGGCAAACCCGCCGATGACGACCTCGTAATAAAGAGAATTGGTTGACATTACCCCCCCACTAGCTACGCCCCCCGCCCGCCGTGATGACTGCGTGACGTTGCCTCGCGCTTCCTGACGCCGTTCCCTTGCTCACGGTCGCGCATGGTTCCCCCCCCACCCCCCCACCCCCCCTACGTGTTGGAAAATTCCCGCGCCTCGCGGATGCGCGGGTAGCCTCTACTCGTTGGAAAACCTCCGCGCCTCGAGGACGCGCCGGAAGCGCCCCACGGACACGTACACGTCCCACGAAAACGCCACCTCCACGGTCTCTGGGCGGCGTCGGTCCCCGCGCACGCCATAGTCTGAAAACTTAAAGTAGACAGACACGGGGCCCGCCATGGCCGTCTTCATGATGCGGCGCTCCCACTTACGCCACGCGCAGCGCGTAAACGCCGGCACCGTCGGCCACGACGGCCACCCGCGGGCGGCGTCCCCCGTCGCCGAATAGTCCATCGGGCGGCGGCGGAAGGTGATAAAGTCCCGCCGCGCGAGCGCCGCCGGCCGCCCTGTGCCGGTGCGGGGCCCCAGGTGGACGGCCGCCCAGATGGCCATGCCGTCGGGGGGCCCGACGGCGGCTGCGGTGGGGAGGTTGGGGATGGGGGAGCGCACGGAGTGGCCGAGGGGGCGCTGCATGATCCGAAAGGCCGCGGCGATCGGCCAGCTCGCCTCACAGCCGCCCGCACGGTCGGCCGGGTGGAGATCCAAGTGGGGGGGGGTCCCGTTCGTCTGCGGGGAGGTGCCCACCGCCACGGCAAGTGGCAGCGGGGAGGGCGGCGGGAAGGGCGGCGGGGAGGGCGGCGGGGGAGAGGCGGCCGCCACATCAAAGCTGGCGCCGCCGTTGGCGGCAGCCAGGATGGAGTCGACCGCCGCCGACGGCGCGAAGAGTGGCAGCAGCACCGTCACGAGCGGCAGCAGCCGCAGTGGAGAGTGGCGAGGCATCGTGCGAGTGTGTCAAGACGGCGTGTGTTGGACGCACCGGCGCTCCGTGTGCTGGAGAGAACCGTCCTGGAGATGTGGGCGACGGCTGTTAGGCTTGTGTGTGTGTGGATGCGACTCTGGTGGGGCAGACCAGAAGGAAACTGGCCCGGTGGATGGCCGCCTTTATACACTTTTCCGGTGGCTCCTCCCCCCGCTCGAGAAGCACATTGGCGCATCCAACGCTCTGCCGCACGTGGGGCGGGGGTGCTCCCCAGCCGTTTCTTCACTGCGGCGCCTGCATCGGCGGAGGGGCCCCAGCGGGTACTCCTACCCGCCGTGCGCGGCACACTCGGCAGCGGGTAACACCCCTTGGGTAGCAGGCGGGGCCCTCCCCACGGCAGGTCAACGCAAGCGCCGTCCTGGAGAAGCCGGGCGTCCCTGTGGCGTAGCACCAAAACGGCGCTGACGTCCCGGCGTAAAACCGCACTCGCCCGCGTCCATCAACGGCCGTGGGGAGATCGCCTGCGGCTCGTCCTCTTCCCCAGCAGGCACCTCCTCCCCGCTCGAGGGGCTCAATGGCGGCTGATACGCTCCGCAGCTGAGGGGAGAGTGTTCTGCCGCGGCACAGGTCGGCTGCGGCGGCCGCGCGTGGGGGCGGCGGCCCGCCACGTGGGGGGCGGCGGGGGGGCCCCGCCAGTGACGACGTTCAGGGTCATCGCCCGGGGCCGCTGCGCCCGCACGCTGGACGCGAGATCATCCGCGGCTCCCGCCGGCAGCAGAGGCTTCCCACCCCCCACCCCCGAGGGATTGTCCCCGCCGCAACTATGGCGGGGATCTTCCGCTGCAGGCTCTTTTGCATCGCACTGCGCTCGTCCAAGTGGGATGGCGTACAGCGCGTGTGGGGTTGGGCGCCCCGCTCGCTCGCTGCTGACGTCGACCCGAATGGGTGGCCCCCTATCAATTCCTCGTGACCACCGGTGGAGATCAAAGTCTTCTTTCCCCGCCAGACTGTTGACCACCGGGGATCAACACCGTCCCAGCGGGTTGACGGAGACGAGTCGGGGCGACGGGTCTCGCGCCGGGCCCCTGCGTGTTGCACCACTGGATGGGCTCGAAAGACGGACCGGATGGTGCTTGGCCAATAGCGGGGATCTGGGTGAGGCAACGAAAAACGAAACTGCAAGCGCGGGATGCGGCACACGGTGCCTCGTCTCTCCGAGCCGCCGCCACCCGTCGACGAACGAAGGCACGGCCATGGATCGACTGCCCCGCCGCGTCGCGGACCAGCTGCGCCGGTTGCGGAGAGCCGGGCCGCGCCGGCTCGCGCTGGCGCAGAGAACGCCTGCGACGGCGGGGGAGGGGAGCGCGGAGCGCGGCGCCCGCAGAGGAGTGGCGCGGGCGACGGCGTGCCGTTCGCCTGCTTCGGGCACAAGGAAAGCGATGGGGCGTGGCGTGTGAGGTCGGAGCACCTCGGTGATGGCGGCGAGGCGGGGCGCCCCGGCGAAGGTGGGTGGTGAAAACAGCAGACGGGTGCGTGTGGCGGATGCTGTGTGCTGCGTACAAGTGGACTGGCCGAGTGCATCTGTGGGGGTCACGCGCGAGTGGCACGTACGACACCTGTGGGTCGAGCAGATGAATCAAACAAGGTGCTCTGCTTTTATTCCTAGGCCGCGCGGGCGGCCTCAGCCAGCGAACCTCGGGACAATTGCCGCGACTGCCCAACTCTCAACGACCTCGACTTTAGAGTGGGCTTACGTGCAGGCTCGCCCCGTTTGGGCCTTGGACAAACCGCCGTCTGCCTCACGTGTGACGGCCCCGTCGTCGCTCTAGACGTTGACAACGCCCCGCGCCTGTATGTTCTCATGTCCGATCGCCTCGTTGGTTTTGTCGCCCCAAACCAAAGTCACTTCAACAAAAAAGCCGGCCGCGGCGGGTCCCCAGAGATGCCGAAGTTGTAGAACTTGTAGAAGAATCGCAGCGGGTACCAGCGCAACTGCATCACGGTCTCGGTCTCCCGAGCGCGGAACGCGTCGCGGCAGAGTCCCAGTGCAGTCAGGACGCGTCCCTACGGGAACAGATTTATTTATTGGAACCAAACTCAAAGGCCGCGAGGGCGCAAGACGGCGACCACGGCCACGGCCACGAAAACCCACCGCCACTACCACCCCCATAGGCACCCTCGCAAAAGCGAAGATAGAGCCAAGCCCGTCACCCAGCACCACTTCGACGCCAACCAACAATAACCTGGCCCAGACACACTCACTACGAACCACCACATCCCCCCCTCCCCCCCCCACAGAAAAGCGCCATCCTCATGTCCCCCCCCGTAGCCCCTCGTACTGAGAAGCCAAGCCCAGTCGAGCACAAGAAATAAAGCAAGAAGAGAAACACAGAAACATCAAGGCGGAACAACAGAGCAAAAGGGAAACGGTCAGAAGACGTCACGTCGGAAGCATGAAATCATGACACGACCCTGCGCCACATCTGAAGGCCTGTGTCACACCCTCATGTCCACTGCAAACCACCCGAGAAACAAAAGATGCTCCAAGCAACCGCCCCCCTCACCCTCTTACAAAGGGACACGACCTCTCCCCCCACATCCTGCACCCCCGAAGTAAGTCAATCGTCAGACACAGGTGGGGTAATGGACATAGAAAAGAGGAAGCACCCAAGCACAAAAGGATATGAAAGGGTGCGGACGGGGGTGAGGTGCGTGTGAAGACGGGACCTACACGAGGACGACGCGGCAATGGAGGCGCGACCACCGACTGCCGCAACGATCCGCGCCCCCCCCCCCCCCCCCCCCCCCCCCGAAAAGCGGCACAAAGATGCACCCGACATATCACACACGGTGGGCAGGCAATTCAAACAGCCTCACACACAACACACAAGCACGACGAAGGCAACCGCTGCGCGCAGCAGATCTGCTCGCCGATGACGGGACACCGTGACCAAGTCGTGCAGTCGCCAACTTGGGCTCTCCAAGGGTCAAACAACCGAGCCGACCGACCAATCAGATGCCGAAAAAACGTCCACGCTGTCATTCTCTGCTGGAAGACGCCCAGAAGCACCTCTGGCGTGCATCGCTTTTCTGTAAGCACACAGCACCCCCGGTGACTGCTCCTTTCTTGAGGCTGGCGTCCCCAGATCCTGGGATATCCCGGTTTTATCCTGCATCTGTTCCCATAGGGCCGCAGTTGTGCGTTGTGCTGCAGCGCATGCGCCGCGCGGCGCATCGCCCCGGATGCTTCCTGACGCGGTATGGTTGCATCCGCTTGTCGTGGGACTTTGCCACGCCCAGCAACGACTTCACATATTTTATATATGGACCAGTCGCGAGCTGGCTCCCGGTTTGTAGCTCGTGATCGCCGCGGTGTAGTTGGCTGTCTGTGTGTGTATTGTAGATTTCGTATTGTCACTGTCGTGTGTGGCATTGACATCTTTGACAAGCAGCTGGGCGACATGGTCAAGCGCATACCAGTGTGTTCTGGTCATTGAGATGGTCTTGGTCGCTCCGATTGCAGCTCACTTGGTGAGAACAACCACCTGCGAGGAGCTGGCGCCGCTGTCCCGTTTCATACTAGCGGGGGCAGCTCAGTTCCGCAGGTAGGGCATGCAGCTGTCGCCACAAAAGCGGCGGAGTGCACCATGCACCGGGGTTCGTGTTCTTCTTGTCGTTGCCTGCCACACCGCGGACCGATCACAATGTGAGAATCGGCTCTCTCAATGCGACCAATGCCCCGCCTCGGGACCCCAACGAGACGCAATTGCATTGCCCTGACGGCATCTGGCCGGAGGTATCTCCTGGTTAGCGGGAGATGGGCAATTTAACGCAATCTATCATAGTACCCCCATTGGCCCATTGTAGGCACGGCCTAAAAAAGGACCTCGTGTCTGGTCTGCTGATGCCGCGGAGGCGGTCAGAGCCTGGCACGAATTTTCCTGAACAGGATTTCTTTCCGTTCAGTCCGGTGTTGTCGAACGGAAGGGTGAGCAGAATTGGCTCTCGTCCAGCCAGCCCGCGACCAGGACTCCCGTGCAGACTCCCGTTCCATACGTCGTTTTCTGACCGCCATGATGGCGGCGGGGGGCGCCGCCGCCGCCGCCGCGCGCAGACCGCCGGCACACGCGGGGGCGGCGGGCACGGGGCGGCGCCGCCGCGTGCTGCTTTCACCAG
>ENA-ORXT01006811-ORXT01006811.1-marine-metagenome-genome-assembly--contig:-NODE-6811-length-10450-cov-7.534657_pt1 | contig 10450 bp, 12 predicted proteins | sample MGYA00237868_ERZ511482 | MGnify/ENA metagenome assembly ERZ511482
ATCGCGCTGGTGGGCTTCATCGCCTTCGTGCCGATCCTGCTGCTCGTGCTGCTGGTGCAGAAGCACCTGTCGCGCGGGTTGACCATGGGGGCGGTCAAGGGCTGACGTCCGACGCCTGCCGACCGACCCGCTCCCCTCCCACACACCCACCCTCACCGACCGACCCCGAACCGGAACCCGCTCCAGCGCATGGCACAGATCAGCCTTCAGTCGGTATCGCGCCAGTGGGGTGCGGACCACGCGGTCAGGAACGTCGACCTGAGCATCGACGACGAGGAGTTCATGGTGTTCCTCGGCCCGTCGGGCTGCGGCAAGACCACCACCATGCGCATGATCGCGGGCCTGACCGAACTGTCCTCGGGCAGCATCTTCATCGACGGCGAGCGCATGGACGACGTCGACCCGCGCGATCGCGACGTGGCCATGGTGTTCCAGAGCTACGCGCTGTACCCGACCATGACGGTGTACGAGAACATCCGCTTCCCGCTCCGGATGCGCGACGTGCCGAAGGCGGATCACGACCGGCTGGTGCGCGAGGCCGCCGCCATGGTGGAGATGGAGGAGTACCTGGACAGGAAGCCCGGCCTGCTGTCCGGCGGGCAGCGTCAGCGGGCAGCCCTGGCGCGCGCGATCGTGCGTCAGCCACAGGTGTTCCTGATGGACGAGCCGCTGTCGAACCTGGACGCCAAGCTGCGCTCCAGCATGCGGGTGCAACTCAAGCGCGTGCAGCGCCAGCTGCGGATCACCACCGTCTACGTCACCCACGACCAGATCGAGGCGATGACGCTGGCGGATCGGGTGGTGGTCATGAACCGCGGCGAGATCCAGCAGATCGGCACCCCGGACGAGATCTATTCCGATCCTGCCAACACGTTCGTAGCCGGCTTCATCGGCTCGCCACCGATGAACCTGATCGAGGGGCGCCTGAGCGGCGGTCGCTTCGAGGCGCCCGGGCTGCGGATCGACGGCATCGCACGGCCGGATCGCGAACGGGTCACGCTGGGGGTACGGCCCGAGGACGCGGTCATCGTCGGCGAGCAGCCGGGTGCCGATGGTGCGCACCTGAACGGCACGCTGTACGGTCTGGAACCGACCGGTGACCAGACCTTCGTGACCGTGCGCAGCGGCGAGGCCACCATCGAGGTGCGGGGCGAGCGCGGCTTCCGCCAGGCGCTGGACACCCCGATCGGCATCCGCTTCGACACGGCCCGGCTGTACCTGTTCGAGGCGGACAGCGGCCAGCGTCTGAGAGACTGACCCCGCACCGGCCGACGCGGCAGCCCCGACAGCCCCGACAGCCATGACCGACACGCCGACCCGACCGATCACCCACCGGCCCGAGACCGCATGCGCTACGACTACACCTCGATCGGCTTCTACACCTTCGACTGCCTCGGTCGCCCGGTCAACGACATTCCGCCCGGCGGCGACACGATTTTCATCGACGAGCTGACACTGGCGGTGTCGGGGGCTGCCGGCAGTGCTTCCATCGTCGCCGCCAAGCACGGTCTGGACGTGCTCGCGGTCGGCGGCGTGGGCGAGGACGACATGGGCGACTGGGTGCTGGCCCGGCTGCAGAAACACGGCGTGGACGTGTCGCGCATGCAGCGCTGCCCGGGTACCGGCACCTCGTCGTCGATCGTGACCACCCGCCCGGACGGGCAGCGCCCGGCGCTGCACATGAAGGGGGCGACCGGTGCGTTCACGGTCGAACCCGACCAGCTCGATCAGGTGCTGGACGCGGCCATCGTGCACGTCGGCGGCGCGGGCCTGATGGACCGCATGGACGGCGAGCCGATCGCGGCCCTGCTGGCCGAGGCGCGCAGGCGCGAACGCACCACCACGCTGGACGTGTTCGCCGCCACCCCGGAGGATCTCACCATCGTGCGCCCGCTGCTGCCCTCGACCGACTACTTCATGCCCTCGATCGAGGAGGCGCAGGCATTGTCGGGGCGCACCACGCTGGAGGATGTCGCCACGTTCTTTCTCGACATGGGGTGCGAGTGCTGCGTGCTGACGCTGGGTGCGGACGGGGCCTACTACCGGCATCGGAACGGCGAGGCGTTTCAGCTACCGGCCTTCGCCATCGATGTGGTGTGCACCTGCGGGTGCGGGGACGCGTTCAACGCAGGCTTCGCCTCGGGTCTGCACCACGGCCTGGACGCGCGCGGGACGGTGCAGCTGGCGCAGGCCTGCTCGGCGTTGAACGCGACCGGGCTGGGGAGCCAGGCGGGGGTGGTGGACTACGCGGCGACGCGGGCGTTCGCTGCGGGGGCGCCGGTGCGGTCGGAGTGAGTCTTGCCCGATCTCCATCATCGGGACGAGATCCGGGACCGGTCCCCCCCCCTGCGCCGTGCTGCATGAAGGTGGTGGGCGAGGCGATCGGACCGATCGGGACGGTCGTGACGGGCAGGTTCCCGGGCACCGTCAGCGCGATGCGCTCGCCGGTGAACAGCGTGACCGCCACCGGTGCCAGGATCAGCCCCGCCACGAAGGTGGCGCGCCAGGGCCAGTCGGGACGCCGGCCGGGCAGCGCGCCGGTGTCGCTGCAGGCTCATCAAGCGTGAGAGACCTTCATCCGACGTGCAGTCGGCCGGATGTGCATTCGTGTACCCGGGCAGCCAGCAACGGTCGAATACCCGCAAGCCCCTGGCGCATCTGCTCGACGAACCTGCCGCCGATCCGCCCGGCGGCCTCGGCGGCCAGCGACAGGTCTCCGGGGCGCTCCTCCACCAGGACCTCCAGCAGCATCTCGGCCTGCGCAAGATCGCGTCGGGCCTTTTCCGCAAAGGTCGCCGGTCGCCGTCTGGACACGACGAGCTTGTGCAGCGCGAAGCGCGCCGGCGTCGGCACGTTCACGAGGATGCCATGCGCGTGCAGCAGCACCGCGATCTGCACCTCGTCGAGCAGGTAGTCGATGAAGCGTACCGGCTCGGCCCATGCATCCAGTTGGGGAATCCGTCTTGGCGCCCCGTCCGGCTTGCCGATCATCGGTGTCAGCAGCTCCACCGACAGCTCGCGCCCACGCAATCGGTACGCCGTCGTCGGTGCCTTGCGGTCCAGTGACGGCACGGGCAGGAAACCCATGCCGCTATGCTCGAGCAGATCGGGCAACGACAGCTGCTCATCGGCGGTCACGGCGACCGGAATGGACAGGTCGTCGGCCAGATCGATATCGCGCGTCTGCGCGTCGGACGCCCAGACGACGCCCAGCAGGTTCGCGTACGCACGAAATGCAACCGTACCGATGACCACGCCCCCGGCCAGGAATACCCCGCCTCGTTCGAGCAGTCGCAGCACTTTCGCCTCGTCACCGAGTGTCGGCATCGCGCCTCCGGCAACGAGCATGCTCACCAGTCGTGCCCGAAGTTCCCGATCTTCGACGGTCGACGCCCACAGCGCGCGTTCGCGCTCGATGTCCGCGAGCAATCCGGGTGTCTCTGCGCCCAGATAGTGCTCGCTGCGGCGTCGGCCCAGGCTGACGTACAGGTACCAGTAGGTCCGTGCACCGATGCGCTTGGACTTGAACGACAGGTTCGAGCCGTCCGGTGCCGGGTGCACCGCGTGCCGAAGCAGTTCGCTGTACTGGGCGGCAACCGAATCGGGCAGGCGGGAATGGCGCATGACACGCTTATACCGCAGGTTTCATCACATGCGGTATAACCATCTCGACAAACTTCTCCCGTCACGATCGAGGATGCCGGTGGACCGGTTCCGATCCGGCCCGACGCCTGTACGGCTCGTGCGTTCGGGACGGTGCCCGTCAGCCGATTCGCTTCAGCACCCCGAGAGCGGCGGCACCGCGCACCGTCACCCGACGATGGTGGCCTCGGTCGCCGCACGCATCTCGGCCTCGTCGACACCCTCGGCCAGCTCCACGATCCGCAGCCCGCCCTCGACCACATCGAGCACGCCCAGGTCGGTGATGATGCGATCCACCACCCCCTGACCGGTCAGCGGCAGGGTGCAGGCCTTCAGCAGCTTCGACTCGCCGTGCTTGTTGCGGTGATCCATCACCACGATCACCCGGCCCACGCCCGCCACCAGGTCCATCGCCCCGCCCATGCCCTTGACCAGCTTGCCCGGGATCATCCAGTTGGCGAGATCACCGTTCTCGGCCACCTCCATCGCGCCGAGCACGGCAGCGGCGACCTTGCCGCCACGGATCATCCCGAACGAGGTGGCGCTGTCGAAGTAGCTGGTGCGGTCCAGCTCGGTGATGGTCTGCTTGCCGGCATTGATCAGGTCCGGATCCTCGTCGCCCTCGAACGGAAACGGGCCCATGCCCAGCATGCCGTTCTCGGACTGCAGCGTGATGTCCTTGTCGCCGGTGTAGTTGGCCACCAGCGTCGGGATGCCGATGCCGAGGTTGACGTACCAGCCATCCTGCAGCTCGTCGGCGGCGCGGGCGGCCATCCGGTCACGATTCCAGGGCATGGCTCAGGCCTCCTCGGGCTGGCGGGTGGTGCGCTGTTCGATGCGCTTCTCGTGGGCGCCCTGGATCAGGCGATGCACGTAGATCCCGGGCAGGTGGATGGCGTCCGGATCGAGCGCGCCGCGCGGCACGATCTCCTCGACCTCCAGCACGCACACCCGCCCGCACATGGCGGCCACCGGGTTGAAGTTGCGGGCGGTCTTCCTGAACACCGCGTTGCCGGTGTCGTCCGCCTTCCACGCCTTGACGATCGACAGGTCGGCGACGATGCCGCGCTCCAGGATGTAGCGCTCGCCGTCGAACTCCTTTTCCTCCTTGCCCTCGGCGATCACCGTGCCCACGCCGGTCCTGGTGTAGAAGCCGGGGATGCCGCAGCCGCCGGCGCGCATGCGCTCGGCCAGCGTGCCCTGCGGGTTGAACTCCAGCTCCAGCTCGCCGGCCAGGTACTGGCGCATGAACTCGGCGTTCTCGCCGACGTAGGAGGACAGCATCTTCTTCACCTGTCGCGTCTCCAGCAGCTTGCCCAGCCCGAAGCCGTCGACGCCGGCGTTGTTCGAGGCGATGGTCAGCCCCTGCACGCCCGAGGCGACCAGCGCATCGATCAGCAGCTCGGGGATGCCGCACAGCCCGAAACCGCCGGCGGCGATCTGCATGCCGTCGGACAGCAGGCCGTCGAGCGCCTCCTCGGCCGTGGCGTGGATCTTGTTCATCGAGCGGAACCTCTCGGGTGCAGCGGTGGTGCCCGGTGCGCGATCGCGGCCGTGGCGGGTGTCCATTCGCATCGCGAGCACTCCGGGCGGTGTGGCCGGGGCCGACGGTGCGCACGTTCGATGGTAGCCCAGAAGGCGGTGAAGGTCGGGCGGCGTTCCCGCCGCCCGTGACGTCCGTGACGCCGGATGCCGCCGGTCGGGCGCCTGTCCACCACGCTTGCGGAACGGTCGATCGAGCACCGCCTCGTAGTCGGCCTCGTCCCGGACGCCGACGAGCACGCCGGACGTCTCTTCACCGGACATCCATGATCCAGAGCACGTTGCGGGCACCGCTCGTCACGGCAACCGCGCCAGCAACGCCCGCGCCGTGTGCTCGTCCGTCACCAGCCGCGTCGGCGGCACCAGCGACATCGCACCGAACAGCGCATCGACCTTCTCGGCACCGCCCGAGGCCATGATGCGCACCGGCACGCGACGCAGCCGCTCGATGCCCACCGCGACGATGCGCTCGTTGATGTCGTGCTCCACCACCGTGCCGTCGCCGGCGAAGAAATGGAACAGCAGGTCCCCCACCGCCCCGGCCCGCACCAGCGACAGGCGTTCCTCGCGGCTCAGGTAGCCGACCCGGAACGTGGTGGTCGCGGTCTCCATGCCGCCCACCGACAGCAGCACCGCGTCCAGGCCATCGCTCATGCGGAAGATCGCGTCGATGCCGCAGCGATCGATCAGCGCATCCCGCGTCGTCATGCTGTCGACGATCGCCGGTGCCGGCACCAGGTAGCCCTCGCCCTGGAAGCGCTCGGCGAGCTGCCAAGCGAACTCGGCCGGGTTGAAGCGGCGCGCCTCGATGATGCCGCCGAGCAGCGAGATGACCTTGAAATCGTGCAGCGTCTGCCCCTCGATCCACGGCAGCGAGCTGTACAGGGTGCGGCCCCAGCCCACCCCCAGCCGCATGCCCGAGCGCACCGTGGCGCTGATCAACCGTCCCAGGGCGGCGGCGATCGCCGGCACCGGATCGGCGGCGGGCTCGGACAGCGGCACCACGGTGGCGGCCTCCAGGCCGAAGGCCTCCTCCAGCCCGCGTTCCAGGCGGGTGAGCTCCTCGAGCTCGCCGACCACGCTGATGCGCACCTCGTTGCGCGAGCGCGCATCGGCGAGCATGCGCACCACCGTCACCCGCCCCACGCCCAGCAACTCGGCGATGTCGCTCTGGGTGCGCTGCTCGATGTAGTACATCCAGGCCGCCCGCACCCGCAGCCGGTCCGCGTTGCGCCCACCGCGCCCGCCATCGGCGACGGAAACGCGACGCGGCGCGCCCCGTTCGCCGGGCTCGCCGGGGTTGTCGGGTTCGCCCGGCCGGTCGGAATCGCGCTGGGTGTCGACCACGCGGCCTGGGCTCCCGGGGTATCGAAGGGGTGGTTGCGGCCGCGGTGCCGCTGCGTCACGATGGTACAACGTCCGTTCCTGTCCTCCACGCCTCGCGAGAGACCGCATGCCCGGCGGATTTGCTCCCAGCAGCCGTTCCATCCTGCAGCTCGGTGACCGTTTTCGCGACCTGCGCTTCGTGTTCCGGCGCATCACGCGGACATCGCGCGATGCGCCCGAGGCGGAACGGCACTCCTCCATCTACTCGCTGGCCTTCACGCTGGCGAACGCCTCGAACGGCTTCCTGACCAGCGCCGAGTCGCGCGTGCTGTCGTTCCTGAGCTCCGAGCCCGAAGGGCACGACGGGCGGGCGGCCGCCTACGGGTTCGATCGCTACCTGGAGCTCGGCGACGTGCTCGCCGACGACGAGCAGACCGCGGAGCGCATCCGCGTCCGGTTCACGCGCGACCAGTACTTCGCCGCCAAGCGCGTGCTGATTACGATCGGTTGCGACAACGCGCTCATCCACCAGGAGGCCTTCCTGAAGATCTGGGACGAGCTGGCGCCGAGGCTGCAGGCCGGCCTGTCCCTGCCCGGCGCCCTGCCCGCGCTGTGCGCCGCCTTCACCCGGGCCTTCGTGCGGGCGGCCCCGATCCGCTCGCCACAGCGGTTCGACCACCCGCACCTGCAGGACGAGGCGCAGACCACGCCGTTCGTGGCGATGGCGCTCGCGCTGGTGGCCGGCGTCACCCTGCAGAACGACGAGGACGAACCGGGCAGCGAGGTGATCTATTCCAGCTGCATCGCCGCCTGCCTGGCACGCTACGCGACCATCGCGGCCGCGATCGAGCGCGACGACGACGATGCGGGCCTGACCCGGCTGCACGCCTCGTTGCTCAACCATCTGCCCTGATCCGCGTTCGCTGATCCGCGTTCGCGGACCCGCCTTCCCCGGTCCGCCTTCCCCGGTCCGCCTTCCCCGGTCCGCCTTCCCCCGACCCGCCTTCCCTGGCCTACCCTCCCCCGACCCGCCCGCCCCGACCAGAGCACCCGTCCACGCCGTGTCCGCGATCGTTCCCAACATCCGGCTCAACAGCGACCTGGTCGCCATCCCGAAGCTGCGCGACCGGCTCCGGAAGCTGCGCTGGTTCGTCAGCGCGTTCAAGGTGCACACCGCGCTGGTCGAGCAGGAGACCGGGCTGCGCTTCACCATCGACGAGGGGCGGCTGAACGCGGTGTTCTTCGACTGGGTCGATCTGCTCGGCGCCCGTCGACGCGGCCTGGACCTGGACGTGCCGGACTTCTTCGTGTTCGCCGCCGGGCTGGCGCTGACCTGCCTGGCGCGGCACGATCCGGCCACCGTCGACGACTCGGAAGACACCGCGCAGGAGACCGATCGGCACGCCGACCGGGACGAGCGCGAGAACGGGCACGCCGCTGCCGGCACCGACAGCGGCGGTGCCGGCAGCTACGTGCTGGACCCAAACCTCAAGCCCGACCCGGCGGTGTGGCCTTCCGGCTACCTGTACGTCACGTTCTGCCTGTCGGTCATCGCCGCCCTGGAGACGCAGGAGTTCGACCAGGTGGTGTCGCGCGTGCACGAGGAGGCCAGCGATCCGGTGTTCTGGGGCAGCCTGTGCGAGAACATCAGCGCCGACAGCCGGCTGGCGGTGCCCTACTTGGACCGCCTGCTGGGCAAGACGCCGAACTGGGAGCACCCGGACGCGGTGCTGGAGCGGGCCGCGATGCGCCAAGCCGCCCTGGAGGCCGCCCTAGAGGCCGGCGAGCGCTGAGGCGCACCCTGCTCGGAGACCGCGTCGATCACCGCGCCGCTACCGGCCGATCGGCCTGCGATCACCGGCCGCTCAGCCCTCCGAGAGCAGCACCGTGGCCAGGGCCGCGATACCCTCCTCGCGCCCGCAGAACCCGAGCCGCTCGCTGGTGGTCGCCTTGACGTTGATGCGATCGGCGGCGAGTCGCAGATCCTCGGCCAGCAGCGCGACGATGGCCGGCGCGTGGGCGGCCAGCTTCGGGCGTTCGGCGACCAACGTGGCGTCCAGGCTGGTGCAGCGCAAGCCGCGCTCGTCGAGCAGGGCGACCACCGCGCGCAGCAACTCGCGGCTGTCGGCGTTCTTCCAGGCCGCGTCGGTGTCCGGGAAATGCCGGCCGATGTCGCCCAGCGCGGCCGCGCCCAGCAGCGCGTCGCACACCGCATGCAGCAGCACGTCGCCGTCCGAATGCGCCCGGAACCCCCGCTCGAACGGGATGCGCTGCCCACCGATCATCAGGTGATCGCCCGCCTCGAAGGCGTGCACGTCGAATCCGGTTCCCGCTCTCACGGCGATGAAAGGCTCATGACAATGACAGGCTCATGTTGATCGTCGACGGGCTCACGGGGCGGCACGGGTGCTCAGTACCGCCTCGGCCAGCGCGAGGTCGACCGGGCGGGTGATCTTGAAGTTCGGGTGCAGCGCCTCGACCAGCAGGCAATCCACACCGGCACGCTCCATCACCGAAGCCTCGTCGGTGGGCGGCACGTTCGAGGCGCGGGCCGCCGCGTAGGCGCGGGCCAGCGCACCGGCCCGGAACAGTTGCGGTGTCTGCGCCTGCCACAGCCCCTCGCGGGGCACGGTCCGCTCCACGAACCAGCCGGATGCGGCCGCGGAGGCGTGCGCGGACCCATCCCCCGTCCCGGCGGGTTCCACCAGCCGCTCGCGTTTCAGGGTATCCGCCACCCGGGCCGCGAGGATGCCGCCGTTGCCGTCGGCACGCACCTGCGCGATCAGCCGCCGGATGTCGTCGGCGGCCACCAGCGGGCGGGCGGCGTCGTGCACCAGCGCCCAGGCCCGGTCACCGAAGCGGCGTGCCACCTCCTCAACGCCCGCCTGCACCGACGCCGCACGCGTGGTGCCCCCGGCCACCAGCACCAGACGCTCGTCGGCGGAGGACTCGAGCCGGTCGAACCGGTGGTCGTCGGCCGCCAGCACCAGCACCACGCCGTGGACCACGTCGATGTCCAGCATGGTGCCGACCGCGTGCTCGATCAGCCGCCGCCCGCCCAGCCGGGCGTACTGCTTCGGCCGCTCGCCGCCGAACCGGGTGCCGCGCCCCGCCGCCGGCAGCACCGCGATCACCGGTGCGCCCCGGCCGTCCGGCCGATCCGGCGGTGCCGGCACCGTCGCATCACCCATCGTTGACCGGCGTCTCCTGCACCAGCGCATCCGCACCGGTCGGCTCGCCGCGATCGTGCAGGGCCGGGCGCGACTCGGCCCCGTCGAGCGGTGCGGGTGCGGCATCCGTCGCAGCCGCCGGTGGCACGTCCGCCTCGATCGCGGCGCGCCGGTCGCGCACGAACCGGTAGAAGATCTCGCCGCTCTCGATCATGCCCAGGTCGGTGCGCGCCCGCTCCTCGATGGCATCGAGACCGCTCTTCAGATCGCGCACCTCGGCTTCGAGCGTGACGTTGCGCGCCTGCGACTCCTGCAGCTCGACGCGTGTCTGGCGCGCCTGCTCGCGCAGTTGCCAGACCTCCTGAACGCTGCCGCTGCCGAACCACAGCCGGTATTGCAGGGCCAGCAGCAGGATCAGCAGGAAGGCGACCAGACCCTTCACGGCGTGCGGCGCGCTCCACCGGTCGTGGCGGGCAGGACAGGCGGCATGGACAACGCGTTCAGAGCGACTGCTTGAACGCGGCGGCGCCGGCGTACACGGCACGCTCGCCCAGCTGCCGCTCGATCTCCAGCAGGCGGTTGTACTTGGCCACGCGATCGGATCGCGACAGCGAACCGGTCTTGATCTGCATCGCCCTAGTGGCCACCGACAGGTCGGCGATGGTGACGTCCTCGGTCTCGCCGGAGCGGTGGGAGGTGACCGTGGTGTAGCCTGCCGCGTGCGCCAGCTCGACGGTGCGCAACGTCTCGGTGAGCGTGCCGATCTGGTT
>ENA-ORXT01006812-ORXT01006812.1-marine-metagenome-genome-assembly--contig:-NODE-6812-length-10449-cov-10.333108_pt1 | contig 10449 bp, 9 predicted proteins | sample MGYA00237868_ERZ511482 | MGnify/ENA metagenome assembly ERZ511482
CTCGCCGATGACCGGTGCGGGCTGACGGTCGGCCAGTGCCATCAGGTCGCGGTAGCGGGCGACGTGGTGCGGCACCACCTCCAGCGTGGTCGGTTCCGGAAACGCACGCAGCTCCTCCTCGCTCAGCAGCGGCATGGGCTGCACGCCCTCGGGCAGCGCCTGGCCCTTCCTCCGGTCGTACAGCCTGCCGTTCTCGCTCAGCACCAGACCGTGCGCGGTGGCGTCCTCGATCACCTGCGGCGCCCACAGCACGCCGCCACCGGCATCGTCGCCGCCCAGCACGGCCATGATCATGCCGTAGTCGTCGCCGATGTTCTCGAAGCCGCGGAACATGATGGTCGGGATGTTGATGATGTCGCCCTGCTCCAGCGTGACCTCGCCCGCGTCCCCCCATCGCCCCCAGAAGAAGCGCCAGCGGCCCTTGAGCACGAAGAACACCTCGGCGGTGCGGTGCGAGTGCAGCGAGTTGCGGCAACCGGGCGGCTGGCCCGCCGCGCCGATGTTGAAGCCGATGGCATCGGTGATGTGCACGTGCTGGTCGGGGCTCTCCGACACGCCGCCACCGATGATGGTGAAGTTCTCCTTGGTGTCGCTGCCCGGGGTGTGGGCATCGATGAAGGCGGTCTTGCAGGGGACCAGCTCGCCGTAGCGGACCAGGCGGGCATTGGCGTGGGCGGCATTCATTCGATGGCTCCGGTGTGCAGGTGGATCTGCTTCCAGATCGCCACCTCGTCGATCAGCGTGAACTCGCGCCGCAGGCCCCATGCGCCCCACTCGGCGTGGGTGATGCCCATGACGTGCACCTCGGCGCCGGTCGGGGCGCCGAAGAAACCCGGACCATCGTGCTTGCCGGTCAGCGACCAGCGCACGGCGGCCCGGTGCGGGGTGCCCGGATCGCTGCGACCGATGCGGTGGTGCACCTGGAAGCGCGACGAGGGAAAGGAGGAACGCAGGCGCATCCAGTCGGTCTCGGGGAACTCCCACGACCAGTCGCCACGATGGCCCCAGTGCTCGGTGCGCACCGCACGATCGTACTCGCCGCGGATGATGCTGAAGTCCTTGTCCATGATGTGCGTCAGCACGGTGGCGAGCCGCTCGCCCCACGCATCGTCGTTGCCGCGGCCCCGGTAGGGACCCTCGACATCGTGATCGGAGTGAAAGGGTACCGCGCAGCGCTCGGGCCCGCCCTCGCTGTCGATCTGGTGGCGGGCGTACGCGGCAGGCTCCCAGCCGAGCTGGCGGGCCATGCCACCGACGTCGCGGATCAGCCATTCGTCGTCGATGACACCGTTCTTCGCGGCGCAGTCGGCGATCGTGCGCACGGTGAAGCGCTTGCCGGTGGGCGCCCCGAAACCGCCGTGGCCGGAGTGCGTGCCGCTGGAGACGATCCGGTGCGAGGACAGGAAGCCGTGCTCGTCGTCACCCGACCAGATCACGTCCTCGCCCAGCAGCTGTCGATCGGGAAACTCGGCCAGCGTCGCCAGCGTGCCGTCGATGACCTTCAGGTTGCCGCGCACCAGCCCGGAGGGGAAGCGCAGCGGAATGTCCGGTGCGTAGCAGCGGTGCAGCGAGGCCAGCCCGCGCTCCTCCCAGATCTCGCGGGTGATCTCGAGGATGTAGTCCGGCAGGTTCTCGAACCGGTTGGGAAATCCCTTCATTGCGTGATCGGCCTTCAGCCGTGCTGTCCGGTGTGCAGGAGGATCTGCTTCCAGATCGCGGTCTCGTCGATCAGGACGTACTCGCGCCGGATGGTCGGCTCGCCCCACGCACCGTTGCCGCCGAACGGGCCGAACTCGGCGTGGGACATGCCCATGATGTAGACCGGGGCCTGGGTGGGCGCACCGAAGCGGCCCCATCCGGCGTGCGTGCCGTGCAGCGACCAGCGTACCGCGGCGCGCGGCGGCATCAGCGGATCGTCGCTGCCGATGACGTGCTCGATCGAGAACGCGGCATCCGGAAAGGCGGCTCGCAGGCTCATCCAGAAGTCGTCGGCATCCTTCCAGCCCTGCCCGTCCCGATCGCGCGGGTGGTGCAGGCTGACCGCGCGGTCGTAGCACTGGGGGATCACCGCCATGTCGGCGGACATGATCGCCTCGAGCGTGCCGGCATAGCGCCAGCCCCAGTCGTTGTCGTTGCCGCGCCGATCGTAGGCGCCCGGCAGGTCGTTGGCAGGCGTCATCGGCTGCACGCAGCGTTCGGATCCGCCCTCGCGGCGTATCAGGTCGCGCGTCCACTCGACCACGTCGAAGCCGAGCTGCTCCACGATGGCCGACTGGTCGCGTATCAGCCACTCGTCGTACACCGCACCGTCGCGAATGGCGCAGTCGGCCAGGATGCGGTAGTGCACGCGCTTGCCGGTGGGCGCCCCGTAGACACCGGCCCGGGCATGCGTCGCGGTGCAGATCAGCCGGTGGGAGGACAGGAAGGCCTCGGAGGTGGCGGTCGCACCGTCCGGGTCCTCGCACCAGATGACATCCTCGCCCAGCAGCTCGCGGTCGGGGAATTCCGCCAGCGTGGCCAGAGTGGCGGCGATGACGTTCGGCGAGTCGGCGATGACCGAGGCGGGCGAGCGCACGATCAGGCCCGGCGCGTAGCGCTGTCGCAGCGAACCGATCCGGCGCTCCTCCCAGATCTCGCGGGTGATGCCGATGATGAAGTGCGGAACGTCCTCCCAGCGTGCCTCGAAGCCGCGCATCAGCGCGCCTCCGAGGTCAGGTTCCGGGTCGATCCGCGCAGAATCAGCTCCCCCGCCCACCGGGTCTTGCGGGGCGCTTCGTTCGCGTCGCGAATACGGGTCATCAAGAGCTCCACGGTCCGGATGATCATCCGGTTGATCGGTTGGCGATAACTGGTCAGGTCGTAGGCGGGCCAGGCGGCGACGGGCACGTCGTCGAAGCCTGCGACGCTCACGTCCTCGGGCACCCGCAGCCCGAGTTCGTGACGCAGCGCATCCATGACGGCGAACGCCATGTGGTCGTTGCACACGAACACGGCGTCCGGGCGATCGGGCCGGGCGAACATCTCCAGGGCCGCGCGCCGGGCCGTGTCGTACTCGAACCCGCCCGGTTCGCGGCACGCGAGCGCCAGACCGGCACTGTCCAGTGCGTCTAGCAAGCCACGTTCCCGGTCGCGCTGCGTGCTGGCACCCTCGAAGCCCGCCACGTAGCCGATCCGGACGTGGCCCGTGGCGACGAAGTGCGCGCCGATCTCCCGGCCACCTCGATAGTTGTCGGTCGTGACCGCGCACAGGCGCTCGTCATCCTGATCGCGGTTGAACAGCACCACCGGAATGCCGTGATCGTTGCAGCGCGCGGCGAGATCGGAGGACATCGATACCGAGGCCAGCACGATGCCCTCGACCTGGTGGTCCAGGATCTCGTTCACCACGCCCTGCAGATCGTCGGTGGTCGACGAGGCCATGAAGACCAGCACGTGGTAGCCCTCGGCCTGCAGCGCGACCGACAGGCGCTCCACCACCAGCGGGTAGAACTGGTTCTCCAGATAGGCCACCACCAGCCCGATCATCCGGCTCCTGCCGGTGATCACGGCACGAGCCAGCACGTTCGGACGGTAGCCGAGCTCGCCGGCGGCGCGCAGGACCTTCTCGCGGGTGTGCGCCGAGACGCTGGCCCCGGGGGTGAACACCCGGCTGACGGCCGATCGGCTGACGCCGGCGTCCCGCGCCACCTGAAACGATGTGACCCGCTCGCCCGCCATCAGCGTGCCGGGCGGCCCCCGTCGTCGAACGGGGACCTCGCGGAAGGGGTATTCGGCGATGTCATCCGGTGTCGCCGTGCGGCGCGCTGCCGCCGTAGGCGACGTTGACCCCGCCGTAGCGGCGGACCCGGACGTTGCACTGCTCGGCGTGTCCGACGAACCCCTCCAGCTGGCACAGGCGCGAGCCGTACGCGCCGATGCGCGCCGCGGCCTCGTCGGTGACGATGCGCTGGTAGCTGTGCGTCTTGAGATACTTGCCGACCCACAGGCCGCCGGTGTACCGGCCCGCCTTGCGGGTGGGCAGGGTGTGGTTGGTGCCGATCACCTTGTCGCCGTTCGCCACGTTGGTCCGCGCACCCAGGAACAATGCGCCGTAGCAGGTCATGTTGTCGAGGAACCAGTCATCGCGATCGGTCATGACCTGCACGTGCTCGGAGGCGATGTCGTCGGCCACCGCCAGCATCTCCTCGTAGGTGTCGCACACGATCACCTCGCCGTAGTCCGCCCAGCTCCTGCCGGCGGTGTCGGCGGTGGGCAGGATCTCCAGCAGCCGGTCGATCTCGGCCATGGTCGCCTCGGCCAGCGCGTGCGAGTTGGTCAGCAGCACGCACGGGCTGTTGTAGCCGTGCTCGGCCTGGCCGAGCAGGTCGGTGGCGCACAGTTCGGCATCGGCCCCGCTCTCGTCGGCGATGACCATCGTCTCGGTGGGCCCGGCGAACAGGTCGATGCCGACCCGGCCGAACAGCTGGCGCTTGGCCTCGGCGACGTAGGCGTTGCCCGGGCCGACCAGCATGTGCACCGGCTCGATCGTCTCGGTGCCGATGGCCATCGCGCCCACGCCCTGGATGCCGCCCAGCACGTGGATCTCGTGCGCACCGCCCAGGTGCATGGCGGCCACCACGGCAGGGTTCGGCTCGCCCTTGAACGGCGGCGTGCAGGCGACGATGCGCGGCACGCCGGCCACCGTGGCGGTGACCACCGACATGTGCGCGCTGGCCACCATCGGGAACTTGCCGCCGGGGATGTAGCAGCCCACCGAGCGCACCGGGATGTTCCGGTGGCCGAGAATCACCCCGGGCTGCGTCTCGATCTCGATGTCGAGCATGGAGTCGCGCTGCGCCTGGGCGAAGTGACGCACCTGTTCCTGCGCGAAGCGGATGTCGTCCAGGTCGCGCGCATCGACCCTGGCGATCAGCGCCCGGATCTGTTCATCGCCGAGCCGGTAGCTCTCGGGGGAGTACTGGTCGAACGCCTCGGACATCTCGCGCAGCGCAGCGTCGCCGCGGCTCTCGATGTCCTTCAACGCGTTTTCCACGATCGCGCGAACCTGCGCATCGTCGTCGGCGCGTTCGGACTCGGGCTTGCCCCTCTTCAGATACGTGACGCTCATGGTTCCGTGCTCATGCAGTTCGACAGGCCACGACCATGCCGTCGCCGATCGGGGATCGGATGGATCAGGCCAGGGCGCATCGTTCACCGCTGGCGGTATCGAACAGGTGACAGATATCGGCCGGGATGCGGGCGCGCACGGTCTCGCCGATCTCGGCGCGGTACTCCTTGCCGGTCTTGATCGACACCAGCGAGTCCCCGAAGCGCCAGGTGATCATCGACGCCTCGCCCAGCAGCTCGATGGAATACATCGGCGCCTCGATCTGGCCCTCGTCCTGGACGATCTGCGCATCCTCGGCCCGAAAGCCCAGCGTGATGTTGCCCGACACGCCGCCCGACAGCCCTTCCACGCGGATGCCGTCGCTCCGGAACACGCCATCCTGCAGGGCGCCGGCCACCAGGTTCATGGCCGGGGAGCCGATGAAGCTGGCCACGAAGGTGTTGGAGGGCATGTCGTAGATGTCGGTGGGGGTACCGACCTGCTGGATCCTGCCGGCGTTCATGACCACCACCCGATCGGCGAGCGTCATGGCCTCGATCTGGTCGTGGGTGACGTAGACGGTGGTGGTCTTCAGCCGGGACTGCAGGTTCTTTATCTGCGCCCGCGTGCTCACGCGCAGCTTGGCGTCCAGGTTGGACAGGGGCTCGTCCATCAGGAACACGGTGGGCTTTCGCACGATGGCGCGCCCCAGCGCCACCCGCTGACGCTGGCCACCCGACAGGTCGGCCGGACGGCGATCCATGAAATCCTCCAGCTCCACCATGCGCACCGCCGTCATGACCATGTCGTCGTGCTGCTCCTTCGGCACCTTCCTCACCCGCAGCGGAAAGCGGATGTTCTCGTAGACCGACAGGTTGGGGTACAGGCCGTAGGACTGGAACACCATGCTGATGTCGCGATCCTTGGGCTCCAGGTCGTTGACCACGCGGCCGTCGAAGACGATCTGGCCATCGGTGACATCCTCCAGCCCGGCGATCATGCGCATGGTGGTGGACTTGCCGCAGCCGGACGGGCCGAGCAGCACCAGGAACTCCTGATCGGCGATGTCCAGGTCGAAGTTGTCGACGCCGATGAAGTTGCCCCAGCGCTTGTTGACGTTCTTCAGTTGCAGACGGGCCATGTGGAGAGTCTCCTTATCCCTTGACGGCGCCAGCGGTCAGGCCGCTGACGATCTGACGCTGGAAGAACAGGATCAGCACGAACAGCGGCACGATGGCCGACACCACCGCGGCCACGGCGTACATGACCTTGCCCTCCTCCAACGTGGACCCGAGCAGGCTGTTGATCTTGGGAATCATGGTGGTGTTCTCCTGCGTGAGCAGCATCGAGGTGACGGTGAAGTCGTTGTAGGCGAGCAGGAAGCTGAACAGGCCGGTGGTCACCACGCCGGGCCACATCACCGGAATGATCGCCAGCCGGAACGCCTGGAAGCGGGTGCAGCCGTCCACCATGGCCGCCTCGTCCAGGTCCTTCGGGATGGACAGGAAGAAGCTGTGCAGCATCCACAGCGTGAACGGCTGGTTGATGGCCACCAGCACGATGATGGTGGTGGGCAGGTAGCCCCAGATGTTCAGCTGGAAGAACGGCAGCAGGTAGCCGGACACCAGCGTCACGTGCGGCATGGCGCGGAACACCAGCGCCACCATCAGCAGCCAGAACGTGTACCTGAACCCCGAGCGCGCCAGGGCGTAGCCACCCAGCGTGCCCAGGGTGAGCGAGATGACGACCACGCTGACGGTGACGATCATGGTGTTGATCACGGCACGCCAGAAGTCCTCCCGCACCCAGGCGCCCTCGTAGCCCGCCCCCGTGACGCTGCCCCCGTGCTGGCGTTCCGTCACCGGACCGGTGAGGGCGTTCATCCAGTCGGCGCGCGAGAAGAAGTCGCCCTCCACCTTGAAGGAGCCCCACACCGTCCAGAGGAACGGGAAGCCCGCGATCAGCACCCAGATCGCCACGAACCCGATGCACAGTGCCGCGACCGGCAGGGGCCTTCTCTGTGCGATACCGCCTTGCGAAGAACCGGACATGATCTCGCCCTCAGGTCTTGCGGTTGAAGTCGCGCCAGTTGCGGCGCAACACCGGCAGCAGCAGGATGATGACGCCGATGATGGTCAGCATCGAGGTCGCCGCCGCCGAGCCGAACAGGGGGGAACCGGTGGCGCGCAGGTCGGTGTAGACCAGGTAGCTCAGCGACGTCGCGCTGGCCGCGGCCGAGAAGCCGATGATCGGCTCGAACACCCGGAAGTTGTCCATCAGCTGGATCAGCGCGATGAAGGTGATCAGCGGCATGAGGTGGGGGATGACCACGAAGCGGATGCGCTCGAAGCGGCTGGCACCGTCGACCATGGCCGACTCCAGCGTGTCCTGGGGCACGCTCTGCAGGCCGGCGTAGAACACCACGAACGCGAACGGCGCCGAGTGCCACACCCCGTAGGCGAACAGCGTGATCCAGGTCAGCACGGGGGAGGCCTTCAGGGACAGGAAGGGATCGTTGAACAGGGCTTGCAATCCGGCGCCGATGACGCCGCGCGAATCGATCATCCAGAACAGCACCAGGGAGCCGACCAGCGGCGTCACCAGCATCGGCAGCAGGGAGAAGAAGATCACCGGCCCCTTGAGCAGCCGGGGAATGGTGTTCACCGTGATCGCGATGATGAACCCCAGGATGATGAGCAGCGGCGTGACGATGAACGTGTAGGACAAGGTGAAGATCAGCGCCTTGTAGAACGGCAGGTTCATGATCCCGTTGCGGATATCGTCGAAGTTCTCGCTGTTCTCCACGATCTGGCCGATCTCGGTGAACGCGAGATGGGTGGCGTTGGTATAGGTGCCCAGCCCGTTGAACCGGCCGGCCGGAGCGCTCTCGCGCAACTCGGCCATCGCCGCGGTGTCGACGCTGACATCGGGGGTGCAGCCGAACGGGCCGCAGGTCTCGCCCACGACCAGTATCTGCTCGTGCTCGATGAACAGGGACTGGTAGACGACCGAGCCGATCGGGATGGCGATGAACAGGAACATCGCCAGCAGCGACGGCCAGAGGAAGGCGAGAAACGTCTTGTGCGGCACGGGCGGCTCTCCTTACACGGTGGCGGGCGTCGAGATCGTTCGTGCGGATCGTGCGATGTGCCGGAAGACCGGTCGGAGGCGATCCTCCGGCACGTCGTGCTCCCTACAGGAAGCCGGCTTCGGTCGCCGCCGTCATGTACGCCGTGCCGATGTCCGACAGGGCCTGCTCGGCACTCTCGTTGCCCTGCAGGTAATCCACCAGGTTGTCCCCCAGTGCGGTGTGCAGCAGCCCCATGTAGGGCAGCATCGGGTACGCACGCGCCCCCGCGGCCAGGTTGGCCGTGACCCCGCCGGCCGCACGCGTCGGCTCGTAGCCCTCGATCAGCCAGACCGCGGCATCGGCGTTCTCCCGCATCATCTCGGGCGAGATGCCCGCCACCATCGCCTGGAAGGAGGCCTCGGCATCCTCGTCGGAGATGTTGGCGGCGATGGTGAAGCCGTCCCACCACAGCGCGGCCGCCGGAACGGTGCCCTCGCCGAGGGCCGGCGCCGCGGCGAACTGCGTCGCGGCCGCGACCTCGGGTACCGGGCTGTCATCGCCGATGTAGGCCCCGGTTCGCGATCCCCAGGCGATCGACAGCGCGACCTCGCCCGCCTCCCACACCGGCGTCTGCGCGTTGCTGTCGTAGGTGGCCCAGTCCTGGTCCATGTAGCCGGTCATGGTCTTCATGTTCTCCAGCACCGCCAGGCCGTCCTCGTTGTCGATGGCGAGCTTGGCCGAGCCGGGCTCGAAGAACTCGTTGCCGGTGCCGAGATAGGTGTTGATGAATTCCGTGGCGATGTTCCAGCCGGGCATGAAGTTGGACGAGATCGGATTCTGCATCACCCCGTTGTCGCGCAGCGTCTGCGCGGCCGCGAACATCTCCTCGTAGGTGGAAGGGACGGGGATGTCGTTCTCGGCCAGCACGTCCTCGCGGTAGAACAGGTGCTGCGCGTTCGCCATGAAGGCGATGGCCACCGTGTTGCCGCCGACCTTGATCAGCTGGCTCTGCTGCAGCCCCTGGCCGTACTTCTCCACGTACTCGTCCAGCGGGCGGATCAGGTTCTCGTTCAGCAGCGGGACCAGCGAGCTGGTCGACACCACCGCGACGGTGTAGGTCGCCGGATCGGCGGTCAGTGCGGCCACCTGGATGTTCTGGTGCTCGGTGGTGGCGTTCGCGGTGACCTCGACCGTGTCGCTGGCGCAGGTCATCGCGGCGGCGCCGATGGCCTTCAACGCCGGGAAGTCGTTGGACAGGATGCGTACCGAACCCTTCTCGATCCCGCAATCGGCCCAGGCGGCACCGCTGGTGACCAGCAGCGCGCACAGGGCGGCGGCCGTCTTCGTCTTGAGCATCATCGTCGATAGCTTCCGTTGGATTGACAGAGCGCTGTCGCCCGCCCGACCGAGACTCGACGGTGCGGACCACCGGCCGACGCTCGGCGGAGGGGCATGGCTTGATTCGGAAGGTAACCGGAGTTGCACACGTTTGCAACATTTTCCCGAACCGGATTCACAGGCATCGTGACGAGCGCGCAAGGCCCTGCGAGCGGTCAGCCGACCGGGGACGGCTCCTCGCCCGCGGCCCGCATCAGGCCCTCGTACTTCAGCCTGAGTTCGCCCTGCGTCTCGGTGTGCTCCGGGTCGACGTGGATGCAGTCGACCGGGCACACCACCACGCACTGCGACGCGTCATGGTGACCGACGCACTCGGTGCACAGGTGATGGTGGATCTCGTAGATCTCCTCGCCCTGGTAGATGGCCGCGTTCGGGCACTCGGGCTCGCACACGTCGCAGTTGATGCACTCGTCGGTGATCAGCAGTGCCATGGTGTCGTTCAGCTCTCCGGTGCGATGTGTCGAGGGGGGCGCGGGGCGCGCCCGGCACGTTCGTACTTGCGGTCGAACGCCTCGGCCACGATCGGGTGCACGAAGTCGGTCACGTCGCCGTCGTGACGGGCCACCTCGCGCACGATGCTCGAGGACAGGAAGGTGTACTCCTGGGCCGCGGCGATGAACACCGTCTCCACCGTCGGGTCCAGGTGGCGGTTCACGCCGGCGATCTGCACCTCGAACTCGAAATCCGAGATCGCCCGCAACCCGCGCACCACCACGTGGCTGTTCACCGAGGCCGCGAAGTCGACCAGCAGCCCCTCGAACGGTTGCACCGTGACGTTGCCCAGCGACCCGGTGATGCGCCGCGCGAGCGCGACGCGCTCCTCGAGCGAGAAGAACGGGTGCTTGGTGCGGCTGGCCGCCACGCCGATGACCAGGTCGTCGAACATGCGGCTGGC
>ENA-ORXT01006814-ORXT01006814.1-marine-metagenome-genome-assembly--contig:-NODE-6814-length-10449-cov-4.896066_pt1 | contig 10449 bp, 8 predicted proteins | sample MGYA00237868_ERZ511482 | MGnify/ENA metagenome assembly ERZ511482
CAGTTCGGCACCGACGCCGTCCGCTACTGGGCTGCCTCGGGTCGCCCCGGCGTCGACACGACGTTCAGCGAGGACCAGATGAAGGTCGGCCGCAAGCTGGCCAACAAGCTGCTCAACGTCAGCAAGTTCGTGCTCGGATTCCCCGAACCGCACATGTCGACGCCATTGGCCGACGCCGTGACCGACCCCGTCGATCTGTCGATGCTCGCCAAGCTCGATGACGCAGTGCGCGAGGCAACCACCGGGTTCGAGGCGTTCGACTACGCCCGAGCCCTCGAACGGACCGAGACCTTCTTCTGGTGGTTCTGCGACAACTACGTCGAACTGGTCAAGGGTCGCGCCTACGACTCGCGCGGCCCAGAGGCTGCCAACTCCGCGCGGCGTGCGCTGCGCGAAGCGCTCAGCTCGATCCAACGACTCTTCGCCCCGATACTTCCGTTCGCCACCGAGGAAGCCTGGAGCTGGTGGAACGACACGTCGGTCCACGCAGCGACGTGGCCGACAGCGAGCTCGCTGGCTGGCGACGCGACGCTCATCGACCCCGTCATCGAGACGTTGCAGCACGTCCGCCGCGCCAAGACCGAGGCCAAGCAGAGCCAGAAGGCAGCGGTTGAACAGTTGGTCGTGACCGCACCCCTGGCTCAGCATGCCTCGATCACCGCCGGCGAGGGAGACCTCTCGGACGCTGGCTCGATCACGACGATGTCACTGATCGATGGCGAGCAGTTGAGTTGTGCCGTCACCCTCGCTGCACCGGCGGACTGAGCGGCGCTTTGTCGCCGGCCGGCGCCTCAAATGACATCGATGCAACCCACCTGACCAGGTAAGTTTCGAAGACTGTGACCCAGGTCACGGCCTGTCGCCGGTAGTGTCATGCCCATGCGCACGAAGTTGGGTCTTGCTGTCGCCACGATGACGGCCGCGTCAGTCCTCGCCTTCGGCGCGCCCGCTGGCGCCGCTGCCCCAGACCCCGATGCGCCGTCGACCACCGAGGCACCGCCGGAAACCGATGCGCCGCCCGAGACCGACGAGACGACCACAACGACAACGACGACCACCTCGACGTCGACCACCACCACCACCACCACCACCACGATTCCGCTGATCGGCGGGCCCGCCGCGGTCGGCCAGGGCGTGACCGTCGACGGTGACGCCGCCGGGACGTACCCGCCCATCCGCGGCTCGCAGGTCGTGATCAACCCGGCGCCGACGACGACCACCACGACGACGACGACCACCACCCTGCCGCCAGCACCCGATTTCAGCCTTCCGGCGAACTCCGGCACCGGACGTCGCGCCGTCTATTCGAAATCACTGCAGAAGGTCTGGGTCGTCGACGGCAACGGCCGGCTGATCAAGGAGCACCTCGTCTCGGGCCGCCAACTCTGGTGTGATCCTCTGCCCGGCGAGTACCGGGTCTTTTCTCGCTCGCGCTACACGTTCGCCCTCTCGAACCCCTCGATCATCTGGGGCTACATGGTGCGGTTCACGAAGGGCTGCCAAGGCGACAACATCGGCTTTCACGAGATCCCGACCAACAAGAACACCGGTCGCAAGGTCCAGTCGCTCAGCCAGCTCGGCACCCCGCTGTCGGCAGGCTGTATTCGCCAGGGCCTGTCCGATGCCCAGTGGATGTGGAACTGGGCCTACGTCGGTACCAAGGTCGTCGTCCTTCCCTGAGCCGCCTGCCATGTCCGTCGGCTGACTCAGCGGTAATGTCGCACCGTCATGCCCGACGACATCTCCCCAACGCCTCGCTCGTCTGTACCCACCGTCACGACCACCGTCAACGACAAGCCGGAGCCCACGCCTGACCTCCGCCGCACTTGGCCCCAGCGGCTCACGATCATCGCCGCCTTCGTCGCTGCAATCGGAGCATTCGCTGCAGGTTCGGTCCTGTTCGCTGCTCAGCGTGTCGTGGAGGACCGCAACGTCGTCGTGATCGACCGCCCTGGCCAGGCGGCAGAAGCAACATTCGACTCGAACGCACCGGATGGCGGCAGCGGCAACGAGAGCGGCGGCGGCGACTTCGACGACGGTTCCGGCGACGAGCCTGCCGGCCCGGTGGAAACATTTCCCCAAGCGGAGCCCGCCGCCAAGAACTTTCTGATCACCGGCGCTGACAACAACGCGTGCGTCGACCCCGACTCACCGTACGCCGATGCCTTCGGTGACCGCGACAGCTTCGGCGAACGCAGCGACACGATCATGCTGTGGCGGGTCAATCCGGCCACCTCGCAGGTCGCCGTCCTCTCGTTTCCTCGAGACCTGTGGGTGACCATCGCCGGACGGTCAAGCGAACAACGCATCAACGTCGCCTACCAGCGCGGCGACCCGCAGCGCCTGATCGACACCATCTTCCAGAACTTCCTCATCGAAGTCGACCATTTCATCCAGGTCGACTTCTGCGCTTTCAAGATCCTCGTCGATGCAGTCAACGGCGTGTCGGTCCCCTTCGACTTCCCAGTCCGCGATCCCAACACCGGGCTGAATGTCACCGAAGCCGGCTGCTTCAATTTCGACGGCGACCACGCACTCGCCTACGTCCGATCCCGCAAGCTCCTGTACCTCGATCCGGAGACGATCACCGAGGCCAACCCGGAGGGAACATGGCGCCAGGACGGCACATCGGACCTCGGGCGCATCTCCCGGCAACAGGACTTCATCCGCCGCACCGTCGATTCGCTGCTCGCTGCCGGGGCGTTCAACCCGTCGATCATTCGTGCCTTGATCCAGACCAGCGACGACTTCGTCGTGCTCGACAGCGACCTCTCGCTCAACAAGCAACTCGAGTTCGCCGGCGTCTTACAGCGGATCAACCCGGCGAACATCACCTCGTATCAGATCGAGGCCCGCGACGCATCCATTCAGGGCCAAGCGGTGCTCCTCCCCCAGACCGGCGGCGCCAACATGTCTGCAGTCCTCGCGGTGTTCCGCGGCGAGGCCACACTCGCCGACGCTCCGGAGCAGGTGTTCGAGACGACGACCACGACAGCGACCCCACCAACCAGCAGCTCTGCTGACTCTGCTGGCGAGACCAACCCGGAAACGGCAGCCCCACCGACGACGCTCGGCACGATCGACGCCACGACGACCATTGCCACCACTGGCCCGAACACCACCACGACGACAACAACGACCGTGACCACGACCACCGTCGAGGCCGTTGTCGAGACACTGCCCGAAGTCGAGGCCGAAATCAACAGCAAGGGAATCTTCCCCGATCCCGACGTCAGCTGCACCTGAATCACATCGGGGATGGGTACGAACAGCGTCCCGTCGGGGACAGGCACGAACGCGACGCGAACAGTCGCATCCGGTTGTCTCGTCAGTCGTCGAGGACTCGGGCGAGCGCTGCAGCTGCGTCCGAGGGGCCGCTCACTGTCGTGATGCGGGCGCCGGTCGCATCGGCGAGCTGTCGAGCGACCTCGTCGTCGTCGGCCGGTGCGATGATCAGGAGTTCGTCGATGCGGCGAGCGGCCGCTGCAACGCCGGCGAGCGACTCGGCGTCACCTGAACCGTGCGCCGTTGCGCGGCAGTCGGACAGCAGAATCGTCACCTTGCGCGCGGCGCGCGATCGAGCGAGTTGCTCCTCGGCTGCGGTCAGCGCACCGGCGACGTCGGTGGTTCCGAACCCTCTCAGCGCCAGCACCGCGTCGACGACTGCCTCGTTCGACCTGTCGGCGTCTTGGGACTTCGCGGCCACGACATCCTTGCCGAACGAAAGCACGGAATAGTCGCCAGGAGCGCGCCAAGCAATCGAGGCTGCGGCGACAGCAGAGGTCGCCAGCGGTTCGCCGCCCATCGATCCGCTCCGATCGACGAGCAGGCAGATCGCAGTGTCAGGCGTGGTCCAGGACCGGATGCGCAGGTCTTCGGGGTCGACGGCGCGCTGCTCGCCGCGCGCCGACACGAGCGCGTAGATGCTCGCGTCGATGTCGATGTCACCACCGTCGGGTCGATAGCGCTGGGTCTCCAGGCGGCCGACTCCGCGCGGTTGTGTCGGGCCGCGCTTGGCGAGGTCGAGAAACAGTCGCCCGGCGAGTCGGCGTGCCAGATCTCGCAGAACGGGGTCGGTCGTGCCGGTCAGATCGGCGAGCAGCGCCATCGTGTCGTCGGGGTCCTCGTCCATCGCCCGTTGGACGGCCTGCTCGTCGAGCTCGCCGACCTCGGGCGAGATCTCCTCGAAACGTTCATTGCGTTCGAGTTCGCGTCGCGACGTCGTCTTCTTGCGTGCCTCACTGACAGCTTCCTCGGCCTCGTCGCCCTCCTTGACACCGGGCGGCGGCGACTTCAGTTGGAGGTCGTGGCCCCAGTCGGGGCGCCAGCTTTTCCCTCGGCGTCATCTCCTTCGCCGCGCGTCCGTCCAAACACCGATTCCCACAGCTCGCGGACCACGTCCTCGGCAGTGCGCGTGGTTCCCTCACGCAGCCTGACTCGGCCGGACAGCGCGACCAGAGCTGCATCGAGCGAGACGCTCGGGGCGTAGGGAGTGGTCTCGCGGAGTGCGGCCAACGAGTTCGCGACCATGACCATGTCGATCGCGCCGCGGACCGACGAGCCGATACGCAGGTCTGCATGCTCGCGGGTGGCACGCACCAACTCGACGACTCCGTCGCGCCATGTGGCATCGACGTCGTTGAGTTGGCCGGGAGTTGCCGTCGTCGTCTCCCGGCGCACGATCATCGCCTCGTCCTCGATCGACTGGTAGTCGACGGCAATCCGACAGACGCGGTCGTACACGGCGCTCGAGATGCGCGCTGTGCCGACAGCGTCGAAAGGATTCATTGCCGACACCATCCGGAAGCCCGGTGCCGCTTCGATTCGACCGAGGCGCGGGACATTGAGTTCGCGCTCACTCATGACGGTGATCAAGACGTTCAAGGTCTCTTCGGGCACGCGGTTCAGTTCTTCGATGTAGAGCAACGAACCGTCGCGCAGGGCAGCGGCGAGCGGACCGTCGACGAACACGTCCGCGCTGTAGCCGTCACTGAGCACCCGGGCCGGGTCGAAGTGTCCGACCAAGCGTGCGGGGGTCAGCTCGGCGTTGCCCTCGACGAACTCGAACCCGATGTTCATCTCACGCGCGACGCCACGCAGCAACGTCGACTTGCCCGTGCCGGGCGGACCTTCGATCAGGATGTGTCGATCAGCGTGAATCGCTGCGATCACCAGCTCGATCTCACGGACTCGTCCGACGACACCGGCACGAAGCCGATCGAGCAGGTCACGTAGCCCGGACGCGCCAGCGGCGGCGGCCCCGGTACCGGCCGCCTCGGTGCTGCCGGAGTCACGCATAGGTGATCACTCCGCGGATGTTCTCGCCGTCGCGCATTGCCCGGTAGCCCTCGTTCACGTCGTCGAGGTCGTAGGTCTTGGTGACCAACTCGTCGAGCTTGAGATGACCGTCGCGATACATGCCGAGCAGCTTTGGGATGTCGGCTCGAGGGTTGAGCGAACCGAAGATCGTTCCCTTGATCTCCTTGTTCCACATCGCCAGTTCGAACAGGTTGACGGACGACTCGGTCTGCGTCATCGGAGCGATGCCGGTGACGACGATCGTGCCGCCCTTGCCGGCCAAACCGGTACCGAGCTTCATCATGTCGCCGTACAGCACGCCGGGGGTCATGATGACCTTGTCGGCCATCATCCCCCACGACAGTTCGTTGACCTCCGGGAACGCTTCTTCCATCGACGCAAAGGCGTGCGTTGCACCCAACTCCATCGCCTTCTCTCGTTTGAACTCGATCGGGTCGACGGCGATCACGTGGCGGGCTCCGGCCATGGCAGCACCCTGCACGGCGTTGATACCGATGCCACCGATGCCGACCACGACTACGGTGTCGCCCGGCTGGACGTCGGCCCGGTTGGTCGCCGACCCCCAGCCCGTCGCAACACCGCACGACACCAGCGCGACCGCTTCGAACGGGAGGTCCTTCTCGACCTTGATGACCGAGTCGGCAGCGACACAGGTGTACTCGGAGAAGGTGCCGAGCTTGGCGAACAAGTTGAGCTCGGTGCCCGCCATCGGGCCGCTGACGAGGCGATGCCGGCTGGTGCCGTCGGTGATCATGCCTTTCATGAAGGTGCCGCCGCTGGAATCGCACAGGTTCTGGCGGCCTGTGGAGCAGTAGCGGCAGCGGCCGCACGACGGAACGAACGACGCCGACACGTGATCGCCGACCTCGACGTTGTGGACACCCGGCCCGATCTCGACGACGACACCTGAACCCTCGTGTCCACCGATCATCGGGAAGAGGTCGGTGATGCCCATGTCCGCCCACGCCTCACGCGGCGGCACCATGTCACCGGTGACGATGTGCTCGTCACTGTGGCAGAGGCCGGCGGCCTTCCACTGCACGAGCACCTCGTCAGCCTTCGGTGGGTCGACTTCGATCTGCTCGACGACCCATTCCTGCCCTTGGTCGTACACCAACGCTGCGCGGCTCAACATCTCCGCAAACTAGTGGCCGACTCCCCGGCCCAGCGCAGGCGGACGGCGCAGTTTCAGTTGGGTCTGACCCCAACTGAAACTCGGCCGGTACTCTGCGCAGGTGAACGTGACCAACTCCGCATCGGGTCCCGAGGAAGCTGGCGCCTCTGCCGAATGGAACGCCGACACCTGGCTGATCGCTGGCGGACGGAACCGCACACCGGGCGAGCCACTCAACGTCGCTCCCGTCTTCGCGTCGAACTTCTATCTGCCCGACGACCGCGTCTACAGCCGCTCCGACGGCACGCCGACTTCCGATGCCCTCGAATCTCTCCTCGGTGGTCTCGAAGACGGCCGAGCCCTTGCGTTCGCATCCGGTATGGCTGCTGCAGCCGTCGTGTTCCAACGTCTCGCAGTCGGCTCCACCATCGCAGTGCCCGTCGACCCGTACCACGGCGTCGCAGGCATCGTCGACGAAGGCGAGGCACAAGGCCGCTGGACTGTCCGCCGTCTTGACCAGGCCGACACCGCGTCCTGGCTCGACGCACTGCTGGAGTGCGACCTCGTGTGGCTCGAGTCGCCCGAGAATCCGCTGATGACCGTCGCCGACCTCCCGACGATCTGCGGAGCACCGCGCCGCGACGGCACGCTCGTTGCAGTCGACAGCACGTTTGCCACTCCTCTGCTGCAGCGCCCGCTCGACCTCGGCGCTGACATCGTGATGCACTCTGCGACGAAGTTCATCGGCGGGCACTCCGACTTGCTCGCAGGAGTGCTGCTGACTCGCGATGGTGAACTTCACGACGAGTTCCATCGCCGGCGTCTGCTGCACGGCGCCACCATCGGAGCGATGGAAGCGTTTCTGACGATCCGCGGGGCACGCACCCTGGCACTGCGCGTCGAACGAGCGCAGACCAATGCCATGGAGATCGCGCAGCGCCTCGAAGCACACCCCGAAGTCGCTCGCGTGCGCTACCCAGGCCTGGCCAGCCACGAGACGCACAGCGTCGCGGCGACGTTCATGTCCGGATTCGGGGCGATGATGTCGTTCGAGACGACCGGTTCCGCCGAACGCGCGACGGCGGTCTGCACCCGCGCCGAGCTGATCCACCATGCCACGTCGCTGGGCGGCATCGAGACCACGATGGAGCGACGTGCCGCCATCCCCGGCCAGGAACGCATCCCACCGACGTTGATCCGGCTCAGCGTCGGATGTGAGAACGTCGAGGACCTCTGGGCCGACTTCGCCCAAGCCCTCGATCCCGTCTGACGGCAGAGCCCGGACAGACGCCGCAAGGCTCAGAAGAGCGAAGCCCGGTTGACGGTGCTCGCCCCGTCTAGCAAGCGACCGTCAACCGGGTTTCGATGAAGGGTTCGGACACCACCTGGCTGTGGATCAGCAGATCGAGAATTTCTTTCCGGCACTCGAAAACGACAAAGGCGTGTGAACCATGCGCACGTGTACTGCACAGGATTCACACGCCTTCGCGTGACCGGCTCTCGGGGTCAGGCGAACTTCATGACGCCGCGGATGTTCTTGCCGGCGCGCATGTCGTCGTAGCCGTCGTTCACGCCATCGAGCGTGTACTCCTTGGTGACGAGACCATCGAGGTCGAGCTGACCATCGCGGTAGAGGCCGAGCAGCTTCGGGATGTCAGCACGGGGGTTACCCGAACCGAAGAGTGACCCGACGACCTGCTTCTCCATGAGCGTCAGGTCGAGCAGGCTGACGTTGGCCGACATCTCCATGGCCGGGTGGATGTTGGTGACAACGACCTTGCCGCGCTTGGCAGCCAGTCCGAGGGCCGAGGCCAGCAGTTCACCCGAGCCGACGCCCATGGTCATGATGACCGAGTTGGCCATGGTGCCCCACGACGCCTCGCCGAGCGGCTCCATTGCTTCTTCCATGGACGCTGCGGTGTGCGTGGCACCGAACTCCATTGCCTTCTCCCGCTTCGACTCGATCGGATCGATCGCCCAGATCTGCTTCGCTCCAGCGAGCTTGGCACCCTGGATGGCGTTGGCGCCGATTCCGCCGACACCGACGACAGCAACGACATCGCCAGCGCTGACCTGGGCGGCGTAGACCGCCGAACCCCAACCCGTGACGACACCGCAGCCGAGCAGGCAGGCACGGTCGAGCGGGACGTCCTTCTCGATCTTGATGCAGCTCGCTTCGTTGACCACCGTGTCATGGGCGAACGTGCCGAGCATGCACATCAATCGGAGGTCTTCGCCCTTGGCATGGTGGCGGGAATCGCCCCCGTTGACCTGCATCCCGGCGCCCATCAACGCACCGAGATCACACAGGTTCTGGTGCCCGGTGGAGCAGCTCGGGCAACGTCCGCACGACGGGATGAATCCGAAGACGACGTGGTCGCCCTCTTCGAGCCACGACACGCCGGGACCGACCTTGGTGACGACGCCGGCACCTTCGTGGCCACCGATGATCGGCAGCTCGAAGGGCAGATCACCCGTGACGAGGTGCTCGTCGGAGTGACACATGCCCGACGCGGCGAGCTTGACCATCACCTCGCCCTCTTTCGGATCGTCCAGCTCGATGTCTTCGACGCTCCACTCCTTGTTGACTTCCCAGAGAATTGCTGCTTTGGTCTGCATGCCGTGATCGTAGGGCATGACCTCGACCGGTGTGTCACCGGGCACGCTGGGAGCCGGCTGGAGCGAGCGACACCCCAACTCTGTGACAGCGCCCTGCCACACTGCGAACATGAGCGACGGCAACAGCACGGGCGACGACTTCGAAGAACTGACGGCAAGCCTGGGCCTCGACCGCTTCAGCTCGGTTCGCCTCGACGCTGTTGCCGACACGTTGCGCGACCTCGACGATGAGGGTCTGCACCACATCGCGGAGCTGGTTCGTCAGCTACAGACCGAGCGGGCCATCACCAGCGGCGATCACGATGCGATCATCGGCGCCGCCTTCGAGACCGGGTTCGGGCGCGACGGCCTCGGCGTGGTGCCGTGGGTCGAGGGCAGCCTCATCATCTGCCCCGGCGGCATGGTTTCAAAATCGCGGGCCAGCCATCGCTGCCGTTTCGTGAGCGTCGACGACTGCTGGATCTGGGACTGCTCGATGCTGCTGCGCGAAGACAAGCGCTCCTCCCCAGGCACCGACGACGGGTTCCGTGCGATCGCGCTGCTCCCGCTTGTCGATGGGCTGGGGCTCGACGTCGTGTCCGGCCGGGCTCGCCAAGGACAGCACTCGGTCGAACACGTCGTCAGCTACGAGGTGCGTGCTGGCGAACTCGTCGAGGTCAGCCAGCGCACGGTGAACGCCAACCACGGTGGCCGCCAGATCTGAGTCAGCGCGGCAGGACGCGGATCTCGATGTAGTCAGCAGCAGGCAACCACTCGTCGATGTAGTCGTCGACGTCGCTCTGGCTGATTCCGCTGAGGAGGTCGGCTTGATTCTCGAACTCCTGGAGTGAGCCGTTGCCGGCCGGGTCGGTGAGCACGGAGAGGATCTCGTTGTTGAGCTGCGCGTTGCTGAACAGTTCGAGCTCGTTGCCGATGGTGCTGATCGCGGAGGTGTACTCGGTGCCTGTCACGCCGTTCGCTCGGAGGTCATCGAGCTGCTCGCGCACCGCCGTCGACACGTCGTCGACGAGTTCGGGACCGGTGGAGATCGACAGGAAGGTCTCGACCAGTGGCGTGCCACCATCGGTCAGCTCGGTCACCGCGAAAGGCGAGTACGACTCCCCGAGTTCCTCGCGGATGACGTCGGTGAGACGAGCCGTGATGATGTTCTGGACCAAGCGGGCAGCGACATCGTCGCGACGTTCGGGGGTGCCCTGCGCGGTGATGAGGAACGACACGCTCGCCTGGTCGCCCTCGCCGGCTTGGGTCGTCTCGACGATCGCGCCGCTCGGGGCCGGTGGTTCGACGTAGTCGACTTCGTCGATGCGGCCCGCTGCTGGGAGGGTGCCGAGGTAGGTCCTGGCCAGCTCGGTGGCCGCGCCGACGTCGAAGTCGCCGTTGAAGGAGAACACCCAGTC
>ENA-ORXT01006815-ORXT01006815.1-marine-metagenome-genome-assembly--contig:-NODE-6815-length-10447-cov-2.558727_pt1 | contig 10447 bp, 10 predicted proteins | sample MGYA00237868_ERZ511482 | MGnify/ENA metagenome assembly ERZ511482
CAGGTAGTCTGTTCCCTGACGTCTCTATACGGTGATTGTGTCTCTGAAGATCGACATACTATTACTAGCTTTGCGCACTATCGCGCAAGCTCAGGCGGCCTTGCGCAACAATGACTCCAGTCTGTTGAGCATGGCCGGACCCAGCTGCCGGGCATCGAACACACTCAAAGCCTGCGAATAATAACGCGACACGTCATGGCCGATACCAATGGCCAGCAATTCTACTCTGCCAGAGCGCTCAATGTCACCAATGACGGTGCGCAGATGACTGGACAGATAGTCACCTGAATTAGCCCCCAGGGTGCTCGTATCTACTGGCGCACCATCCGAGATCATCATCAATATGCGTCGCTCTTCAGGACGCTTGAGCAGCCGCTGATGCGCCCACAGCAAAGACTCCCCATCAATATTCTGTTTGAGAATATCCTTGTCGAGCATCAGGCCCAACTGCCTGCGGGCGCTACGATAGGAGGTGTCAGCTGATTTGTATATAATATGCCGAAGATCGTTCAGCCTGCCCGGGTTCTCAGGCTTGCCACGCGATTCCCACAATTCGGTTGATCGACCACCGTGCAAATGCACTGTCGTAAAACCAAGTATTTCAACACTGACGCCACATTGCTCCAGGGTTCTTGCCAGAATATCGGTGGCGGCCGCAGCGATCATGATGGGCCGTCCCAGCATCGACCTTGAATTATCAATAAGCAGTGTGATCGCCGTATTGCGCATCGGTGCCTCGCTTTCCGATTTGAAGCTCAGCGGTACTAGCGGATCAGACACAATTCGAGACAGGCGCGCCGAATCCAGATGTCCCTCCTCCATATCAAACTGCCAGTGTCTGCGCTGGCGAGCCAGCAACACCCGTTGTAACCTGGCCGCCAGTCGCCTGACCAGACGCGAGTGGACATCGATGTGTTCATCAAGCTGTAAGCGCCATGTTGCCAACGCCTCTCTGTCTGCAAACTCCGAAGCATGGCAGATCTCATCAAATTCAGTGGTATACATTTTATAGGCAGCTGTTGCACCGTCGATCTGAACAAGCGGATCACGCCCCGATCCGGGCGCCTCATCAAGTTGTTGATCAGCCAGCGCATCACCATCGAGCGATTCGCCTTCAGCCTCTGATGTGCTCTGCTCACCCTCTTTGGCAGCTTCGTTATCCTCGGCGCTAAATTCGGCATAATCCGGCTCGTTGTCAATATCGTCTTCATCAGCACTCGCATTTTCTGGCGACTGATCGGCTAGTGCCTCGCCCTCATCGACAGTGCCCTGAAGGTGCTGATCTGCACCGTAGTCACGGGTATTGACACGTTGCCATTGCTCCAGAAGAGCACGTACCTTCAAGGCAAAGCTCTGCTGATCACCGAGAGCCGTTACCAGATCCCGTGCCTGGCTTCCGAATACGGACCATAGCGATGCGTATTCGGCGTTGTACCTATCGCTTGACTGATCGATTGTATGACGTCTGAAAGCATTTCTGCTCAAGACACGAGCTGCCTGCAACAGGCGCTCAACCGAGGATTCCGCATTTGACTGGCCAACAACTGTTGCTGACTCGCTTGCAAATCGGTCTGGTGGCATACCTGGCCGTGCATCCAGATTGATCTGCACACCGGCAAACTCATTGCAGCCGATAGCCTCGTAACGCTCCTGTTCAAACACATCGAACAGCGCTCGCTCCAGCGCCGCTACGGGAGTAAGCTGTTGGTGCAATGCGCTGTCGTGATGGGCATGGCGTAATGCGTATGCGTCCAGCTCACCCCGGTGCGCGCTCAGTGCAGCTGTTGGCATACCCTGTGAAAAACCCGGTTGCGTTGCATCACTAACCAACTCCAGGTTAACCGTGGCATCGTCGGCCAATGATCGAACACAGGCCTCTGATACCAGACTTGACACCAGCTTATCTGGCGATGTGGACGACGTCATTCCAGACTGCTTTGCCGTCATATTGATACGTGTATCCTGATCTCGTTGTAATTCAATTGATAAACTGCTTGCCAACCCAGGCCCTATTGCGTTCCCGCCCCCTATGTCAGAGCTGCCAGCAGCACAAACAACAAGGCTTGTCACCTGGGCAGACCAGGCGATCGCGTCCGGCTGGCTGCCTGATAATGCGCTCCTCTCACTTGAATCGGCGAACAAGGCCAATCCCGGACAACTATTTGATCAGACAGATCGTCCTCTGGTCGCTGGATTGTTCGGCGGCACAGGCGTTGGCAAGAGCAGTCTGCTCAATCGGCTGGCAGGCGACCCCATTGCCAGAGCCAGTGCCGAACGTCCAACCTCCCGGGACATTACCGTATACGTACACAGATCGGTATCGGTCGACCGCCTGCCTGACAGCTTTCCCATGCAGCGTATGCGCACCGCATTGCACAACAATAAAGACTATCAGCAGGTCATGTTCATCGACATGCCCGACTTTGACAGTGTAGAGGAGTCCAATCGCGAACTGGTAGATCTGTGGCTACCGCATCTGGACGTGGTGATGTACGTTGTCAGCCCGGAACGGTACCGAGATGACAAAGGGTGGCAGCTTCTCAAGCGCCATGTCAGAGAACACGCCTGGCTATTCGTCATCAATCAATGGGACCGAGGTCATGCTGCACAACGTGCAGACTTCGTAGCGCAACTGTCGGCGCAGGGATTGGATGAACCCATGGTGTTTTGCACAGACTGCCGGGATCCGGCCCATTCACCGGGCTCGGATCCTTCACAGGCTACAGATGATTTTCTGGCGCTTCAGCGCACCTTGTTTGCCTTGTCGGACGATCAGATTGTCAGCCATTTGCAAAAACATGGCGTGTTAGCACGCCTGCAGGGGCTTAAAACTCTTAGCGACTCATGGCTGACACCTCTGGGAGATGCAGCCGGTTTGGCTACACTCAACACTCGCTGGTCATCTTTTTGCGAAAACCAGCACCCGGACGTCATAGGCGCTGTACAGTGGCCTCTGCAACAAGTGGCACACAGCCATGTCGACGAGACGCCCTTCTGGCGTCGCATGCTCGGTAGTCACACTCAACGCGCCCCTTTGGATAAGGACTCGCTGAATACGCTGAGCAAAACACTCAATGAGCGCCTGCAGATACTGCTTGAGCAGTTTCTCAACCAACAGGCGTATGAGCAAGCGCTGCCGCTTGCCGCTATTCGCAAAGCGGTTAGTGTTCCGCACGAAAAGTCTCTGTCATTTACCCGACAACATCTGGAAGATGCATTAAATAGTTCATTAGTGAGCCCCGGCAGACCTTGGCGACGCAAACTCTATGCCTTCATGGGTATGCTCTGCCTGCTAATGCCGCTGACATCACTCGTATGGATAAGTTTTCGGGTTATTTCAGGATTTGCCAATGGCAGTGGTGATCCAGCGTCTTATCTCGGCAGTAACTTTGCCATTAATGGTGCGCTACTACTGGGTATCAGCTGGCTGTTACCGGCCTTGGTGCACACCAGACTTCAACCCTCACAACAACAAGCCGCGCTTGAAGGGCTGGATCAGGGCATACAGCACACCCTGGAGCAATCTGAAGGAAAAGTCGATCGATCGCTGACGCAACTGATCCAGCAAGCTCAGCAGTTGCGACAGGATTATCAAAAGTTATGGGCGGATTTGCCTGACGATGACAGTGCCGCATTACCAGAGCCTGTCCGACAGATGCTCAGTGCACAAACAGCTCAGGCTCAATCACGATTGCTGGATGTGCGTGCCAACACCCATAACTCGACTGATTCTGCTCCACTATCATAAATTTCCCGGGCCAACTCTCTGGCGCTGGCACCCGTGGTCAACACATCGTCAACAATAGCCACTCGCCTGCCCGCCAGTGCATCGCATGCGCGAAAAGCCCCTAAAATGCGCAGCCTGCGCTCCTGCCGATTTAACCCCGCCAGAGAACCTGTGTCGACCATCCTGCTTACCTGACTTGCTGGCACAGGTAAGTCCAGGCGTTTGCCGCACCACATGGCAATATCCCGGGCTTGATTGAAGCCACGCTGTTGAAGTCGATCCGGATGCAGCGGCATAGGTAATAGAATTTCAGGCAGCACATCGGTAGTATCATGCAAGACCGCTTGAGCCAGCAGGGTTCCCAACACCCTTGCAAGCTGCCGGTCCTGGCGGTATTTAATGCGCTTGATCAACTCATTCAACGGGTATACATACTGATATGGAGCCACGATTCGTCGCAGAGAGCTCCCCTGTTCAAGCGCGCAGTCACCACAGTAGTCCTGCTCTACGGACGCCGAATACTGGCCAACCTGCTTAAGCCCGCAGCCGAGACAGAGCGTCGTACCAATACCCTGACTATCTATGTGTCGCCGAGATTTCAGCCATTGATGGCAACTGCCACAAAGATCGATACGAGGCATCGCAGATCGAGCACATAGCGCGCAATAAGTGCCAATATTCAGGCGAATACTTGTTGCCACCGCCCAATCGGTGTAATTAATACGCATCAGCAAGCTCCTTTTGCCTATGGTTCATATTGTATAGCCTACACTCAATGGATGGTTGTAACGGCATCAGTCGCTTGGTTGTTGTTTTTTTCACACATAAACTACGTGTATTAAGTTTACAATTAGACAATAAACCGCTATACAACACAAAAATACAACAAAGTTGCCGCCAACTTGCAATGCCTCTGCTGGAGTATCAGCTGGAGTAAGGGACTGCCGCAATTTTGCTGGAGTTTTGAAATCATCGTGTTTGCCGAGCAAATGCGGAACGTAACTGGCTACAAGTATTACAACGAATCAACATTAACTAGTGGGAGCTAGGCATGAATAAAAAAATCTGCAGACTCAGTGCAATCGCAGCCTTGCTAATAGGCAGCAGTGTTGCAAACGCACATGATGTTGCCCTACCTGGCACAATCGAGATTCCTGAAGGTAACGACGGCTACGTTAACGTGGGTGGCAACGCTTTACGTACTGGTGGCGGCGAATGCCTGAAGCTGGGTAGCTTCAGTGAAGAGAATCAAGTCAATGCGTGTGAAGGCATCGAGGAAGTTGCCGAGGTGGAAGTCGAGCCTGAGCCCGAGCCTGAGCCGGCTCCTGCGCCAGAGCCTGTCGAAAAAGAACCTATCGTCACGACTGCCACTTTAGGCGGCGAAGCACTTTTCGCCTCTAATTCTGACGAACTGAACCCTGCCAGTCAGCAAGCGTTGGCAGAACTGGTCGCAGAACTTGGGAACTATCAGGAAATTACCAGTATGGAAGTTACTGGACACTCTGACTCAGCTGGTGAAGACGGCTACAACCTGCAGTTGTCAGAGCGTCGTGCAGCAGCGGTGAAAAATTTCTTACAAGCTGCGTTCCCTGACGCCAATGTCACAAGCAGTGGAATGGGCGAAACAAGCCCAATCGCTACCAACTCTACGCGCGAAGGCCGTGCGCTTAATCGTCGTGTAGAAGTTCAGGTAACAGCAAAAAGCATTACCGAGTAATCAGTAATTTCGCCCCTTGGGCAGAGCAGCCATAGAAAAATAACAGGCTACTCTGCCTTCACTATCTGTCGGGAGCATATCTCGATAGCGAAGGACCCGGTTTCGGCCCTTACCTATATAACAACCTTTACCAAACAGGAGAATTTCTATGAATACACGTACCGCTTTAGCGCTGGGTACCTGCCTGACACTAGCCTCACTCGGTGTCTCAGCCCAGACCGTTGTCGACGGTGAGGTTGAAGCTGCCGGTGACGGTTATGTCACAACGGGCGGAAACGTCTTGAAAACAGGTCTTGGAGAGTGCTTACAGACAGGCACTCTCGGTGAAGACAATGTCATCAACAAGTGTGCCGGAATTGAAGACGTTGTCGAGAGCGTGGAAGAAGAAGAAGTAGAGGAAATTACCGCCGCTGTCGAAGAGACGCCTGAAGAGCCGCAACAAGTTGCCAAGATCGATACGCGCGAATTCAGTGAAATGGCTTTGTTCGACACCAATTCAGCCTCTTTGAATGCCGACGGTAGCGGCGTGATGAGCAGCTTGTTCAGCGCCTTGTCAGAATACAAGGGAATTACCGGAATTCGTATTGTGGGTCATACTGACAGCAACGGCACCGAGGCGTATAACCAGGCTCTGTCAGAGCAGCGCGCAGCGACAGTGGCGGCGCAGATTGGCAGCCAGTACCCGGATGCAGAGATAGAAGTACTAGGCATGGGCGAAAACTCACCCATTGCAAGCAATGACACTGCTGAAGGGCGACAGCAAAACCGGCGAGTCGATATTGAGGTTACTGCTACACGTATGATCTTCAACTAATGTTGATCACGTAGTTGATAACGCCTGTTAAAGAAAAAAAAGACCAGCGATTGCTGGTCTTTTTTTATTTACAGTGCCTTTAAAATCGTAATATCACAATCTACCGGCCTTAACTTCAATATCCAAAATCGCGGTCAGTTTTTTATGGCAGTGAAACGAGCGATGAGCTAACGAAGTGAATAATGCCATTACTTACACCCCGGTCCCGAGCAACTATCGTCGATCCGCCAACGCTCACTTTTCCATCCTGATCGATAACAACCTCAACGCTACCCTCAGTCATGGGCAACGCACCCGGCATCAGTTCAAAGTAGGGTAAGGTGCCAGAATAGAGATGGAGCTTTATAAAAGATACTCTTTGACCGGGTGTCATGGATTCGAACTCGTCATTAACGAAGGCGCTATCAGGCGGCGCAAACAAAGTCCAACCCATGCCCGAGTTATCACCTTGCAATGCCTGAGTAAGGTCGGCATCTTCGATTAGACGCAGAAGTGTCCCGTAATCATCATTTAGCAGCAGAAAATCTGCCATGCTGTCGGTTGATGGCGGAGGTACGACATCGTTGGGATCAGCTATGGGCTCAACTGAATCGGTGCCACCATCTGGCTCCCCGACAGGACCACCGGAGGCAGGCACGCTCACAGGATTATCACTGTCAGAACAAGAGGACAGTGCAAGCGTTGAACTGACAAAGAGAGCAATAAACAGAATTCTTGAATTTGAAAATGCGAACTGTATCGCATTGGCAGGATTCATTTTTTTCTCCATGAAAAAATAGGGGCAACGGCGAACCTAAGCAGCACAGAACCGCTATGAAGATCCAGCAAGGTAAACCGTTTGATTGCCTGGTTATCAGCTGTAACCGCAACGTCAGTCGATAACTATACCTCGTGTGACTTTACGATAAGGCGTTGTTTGTAAACAAGTGTATGCTCAAAAGTGCCAAAGCGTGAGGATTAAAGTTCGTCGCTGACAAGCCCTGTAGGAGCGCGCTGTTGCCTGGGAGCCTGTCTGAGAACAAACTCCGGCGGTCTGACTTTCACTCGTCGGGTTCTGGCAAGCTAACCACCAGGAGCTCTCCACCCTTCTCAAGCACTACACGCTGACCTGTAATACCAGCAAGTGTCGTAGTGTCGTCTATGCTGTCACCGACAGCGATTCGACGATCGTCGTCAGTTACCACGTACATGGGTTCAGATGCTGATACAAAAACAAGCCTACTGCCAAATATTTCCGTAATTTTCAGATCAGTTGCCGATACATCAATTGTGTCGGATGTCTTAGCTTGAACATTTCTATCAACACTTGCCACGGTGTCAGCAGGCGTTGCTGTCAAAGGATCTGGATCGACTACCGTCTCTACATAATCTGCCATATCGTCTGCCCTGAACGTATCGACGAACCGGTCGATGATAATCAGGCCAAACACCAGCACACCAAGGCCGATGAGCCACTTGTTTAGCTGACGCGGCGTCTCTTCGTCATCCTGAGGTTGGACGTTCCGTGCACTGTTTTTATCGTTCATGCGTGATAGCTCAGACTAAAATGTTTCGTAACCGGGTATATCCGTCACCCACTGTACGCCCCCTGATTGGGAATCGACGACTGACGTCGGTTCTGACGATTCTGACGATTCTGACGATTCTGACGATTCTGACGGTTCTGACGGTTCTGACGGTTCTGAAGGTTCTGCGCTCTGATCTTCACCAACTGCGTCGGCAATCTCATCATCCACAAGCAGTTGCGCAGCAGCATCAATCACGGGCTCTTGCACGTCTTGAGTTGCATCCACCTCACCACTCATAGCCGTGTTGTCACCCATCACAACCAGTTTCTGAGCAGAACTTTCGCCGGTATTTTGCTCCAGACGTGCCGCAGCCGATGTCACCTCTTTTGCAGTGCGGTTAACAAAGGTTGGATGTCCGCTTACGACCACTTCGCGTTCACGCATCTCTACGCTGTTCCCGGGTATCAAACCGTCAAGTAGCCTGGCTTTGAGTGACTCGTCCAGCGAAGCCTCGCCAATAGCAATGGTGGCGCTGCTTCGCTCGGCATCCGAAGTAGCAGACAATGTGCTGTCGTCAAGATCGAAAAGTACAGGATACTGATCGCCAACATCACTTAAAGTGTCCACCATTGATCCGTTGAATCGCCCAGAAACCAATCCTTCCAGCTCTCCCGCAATAGCAGCCTTACGGCCTGTAATCAGGGCCAATTGCGAGACGAACAGATTCAGAGGTGCATTGTCTACCCAAACGCTAATGTGAGCATCACTTTGCACATTAGCCGGCACAACATCATCAGCTTGAACGACACACAACCCTGCACAAACGCCCATTATCAATAGCGTCTTCCTGGCGTGTGCAGTTACCATTATCAGTGTGCTCATCATTCAGCTCAGGAAGGTTTACGACGTTTCAACGTTAATACGACACCACGATTAGGCATAACCTCATCAAATGTACGCGGAGCCCAGCACCCCTCCTCCATTACTGAATCATGCTCGATACCAGAGAACAGGAACGCCTCTTTCACACGATTGGCACGACCCAGAGCCAATAATGAATTGCCATTAGCGATCTCGGTGTTACCGTGACTGCAACCTATCACTGACAACACATCAGTCTCCGTATTCATTTTTGAAACGTAGTCTTCAATAATTTGCTTATTGGTTTCACCCAATCGTAATGAGTCGTTAGGAAACACCAGAATTTGTCGCTCAACGTCTTCGTACTCCGTGTACATGTCAGCAAAATTTGATGTCATGGTGTCGTAAATATTCTGCTTTACAAAAGAAGGGGTTTCTTTATCGGTAGATTTACTTTCTGTCCCCGCAGCTCCCGGGCTTAATACATCTTCAATCTCAAGCCCCTCATAAGGCTTGAAAGCCACCGTGCTGTAAGCGCTATCGAAGTCATTAAACAAATCCGAATCGTTGAGCTTGACTGACCTTCCATCACCGCCGCGCAACACCAGTTCGCTTAGCGGCACAGTCTGACCATCCACACGATCGAATCTGCGCTCAGCGGAAATTTCGCCAATCGACAGCACGTATAATGGTGCGGCATCGACATCGATGCGGCGTATGTCAGTGTTGACACCATTGGCTCCCTGACCTTCGCCAACCTGTTCGAGCTTGAATCCCTGTTCTGTCATTTCCTCGTGGACGTGCCGCTCGAAGGCATTTTCAGGCTTGGTGATCTGAACCGTTGCCAACAAGGGGCTGAGTTTCGGATACTGGGATATCGCGTCAACCAGGTTAGTTGATATAAGTGCGTAGTCCACCGGATCGGGTTTATGCCAGGGCATTTTTTCACCAAATGCACCACAAGCCGTCAGCGCTAAGGTGGAAGACACCAGCAATACGTTTCTCGCAAGCTTTAAAGGCAGCTTTCGGGGAGTTGATACATCAGACATTGTTTTATTGCATCCCTTGACAGATTGAGCCGCGCTTGTATTTGAAAACATTACTGAGCGCAGAGGCGTGGAAGTTACGACCGAGGTTTTTTATAACATCGGGCCGATCACAATAACGTGTTACGGGGCGCAATGGAAACTCTCAACAAATAATGATTGTAAGCTTCCGCTTTGGTTACGGATTTGTAATATAAGCGCCGCTGAAACGACAAAATAACGTCGCGTACATGCAAAAAAAACGGCTCCGTAACAGCAAGTGGAGCGACACCAACCAAGCTCTCACGCGATGCCGCTGACCAGTCGGTATTTGATGGTGTGAGAGGACTGCTCCGCGGGATTAAACCCCAGACCAATAACGCCGTAGTGATCCAGCGTGTGTGATTCGCGCCGGACAAATTCAGCCTGCGCTCCCTGCTTGAGAAGATACGTGCCATTGCTGCTTGAATCACTGAGCACATAACGTCTCCGAATAAGCTCGATGGAGGCGTGATTGCGAGAAGCCGATTCGAAATCGATAACTACATCGTTGTCTGCTGCACGGCCAAAGGTCAACTTCGGTTGCCGCTCACTCAGGGTAAAACGCTCACCCTTAACGTTGATTTGCAAGACAACATCATTGGTGTAACGTTGCCCGCGATGCGCATCGGTGATCATGACCGTCTGTGCAACATCACCTTGCCAATGCACACGAAAAACCGGCATGGCCTGGGCCACACCCTTGAATTCAGCATTGTGCAGGTAGTGGGTGTTGGCACGGTGTGCTTGCGACAG
>ENA-ORXT01006820-ORXT01006820.1-marine-metagenome-genome-assembly--contig:-NODE-6820-length-10440-cov-19.883045_pt1 | contig 10440 bp, 13 predicted proteins | sample MGYA00237868_ERZ511482 | MGnify/ENA metagenome assembly ERZ511482
CGGATCATCTCGCGGATGATCTGACTTCTTTTTTGCCATCCGATCAGCCTCGCGGAAGCAAGATGGTCTTTGACAAATGCTCTGAACCTGTCGCATGGATAGACATCAGGATAGTCACCAGACTAACGGAGATCTCCGATGAGGCCAGTGCAGCGGCCCGTATCTGGACCTGGACTGCGGGCACGTGCGAAACTGATCTTGCGTGCATCGACGTCCTGCAGTTTGTCAAGCGCGCAGGTTGCTCGGTCACTGCCCTTCGACTGATAAACTTGGCTTCGTCGTGCGTGGTCCTCTTGACTCTTCCTGTCCTGTTGCAATCCTGACGGCCTCGTCATCCGGCTGCCCACTTCTTTTTACCGCCGAGCTGTGTCACTCGTACCGCAAGAGCTCGATTCGATCTTGTGCCCTTTTGCGGCACCTAGTACCGTGCTTGCCTACCACACCTGCTTTCGTCGACACTCTTCTATCACGTACGATCGCCTCGCAGCCGGCTCTCGCTGGGGGCTCGAATAAATGAAGCGTCGCAGGCGCGGCCTGCGACGGGCGGCCTTCTTCAATTTTTTGGATAGTAACTTGATGCATATGGAAGCCCAGAGTGCTACCGCTCCTGTTGACGTAGACACGACCGGCGTGAAGGAACCCAGAAGCAACGGCACGGGGCGTGTTGAGACTCTTGGCGAAACAAACATGCCCTCCGCGGCTTCAACGGATGGCTATGCAGAGGTTGCCTTGTCGACGGACTCTGAGCGGCAAGGACGCCCCTCTGAGGACACAGAGTTTTCAAGTGACGAGGACAGTTCTGCTGGCGAGTTCACTTCTCGCAGATAGTTCCTATACTTTGGATACCTCTTTGGTAGAGTTTGTGCCGCCTGAAGGCAGTACGACGTCAAGCGGGAGGCCGAGAACTCTTTTAACCCGAAGGAGAAGTGGCCATCTAGGTGGCGCCTCCAAATGATGCGCAAGCTGCTGCTGGAGCTAGCTGTGCCTGTTCGACGGGAGGTGACGACCCGGCAGCTACCCGAGGGCAAATGGAAAGCATTACGCAAACTCCCCGACGTGTCGGTGTCATATATTTCGTTCTCTGAACACATCAAGCGTGACCTTGGAGATCCTGTCATGGCAGCGCTGTTCCAAAACCAAGGGGGCTCCGGGGCAGGGACCATTGAGCGTCCCGCAAAGTTCTTTCAAACCGTAGCCGCCGGAGATCCTGCTCGGTTTAGCTTCAAAAATGCCTTCTTCCGTGCTGGGTACAGGTTTGACATTGGCAGTGTTGTCCAAATCTCCTTTAACAGCACTACGTTGCTTCAGGCCCGTTCGGAGAGCACCGCATTTGCCCCCGACGGAAATGTTACAATGTCAGCATCAACGTACGCTCGTCACAGTAGGCTTAGAGTTGGAGACATGATAGCGCTACTCGAAGTTCTTCTTGGCGTCGAGCCCCCTGAGCACTGGGCTTCGTGCTTCACGGCCGATCGGAGGCTAAAGCTAGGGTTCAACGGGTCCGGAGGAGTGTTCTTTATTAATGTGCGGGGCTCAGACGAGCGTGAGAAGGACTCCTGGTCGGCTTTGACTGCGCCGCGGCCTTTAGAGTGGTCCCAGGTGGCTGAACAAACGAGCGATGCGCTCCCAGAGAAGGATCCATACACTCTATATGTATCTCTGTAAGGGGATGAATTCAACGTGTACAAGAGGCGTCGAGGAAGCTTGGAGGGGTACTTTGGGGGCTATACATACTTATCACTGGAAGATTGTGCATTCTCCGTTCGACCACTCTTCTACCTGCCACCAGGAGCAGACCCCGATGCTCTGATCAGGCGTGTCGTGGATGATGCTCTGCAAATGAGCAGCGAGGGTGTCGCCGTTTATGATGCGTTCAAGCGCAAGAATGCTGTTGTAAGGGGGTACTTGTGCCTCGGTGTGCACGACTTCCCCATGGCTGCCACGTTCTCAAACTCCGTTGGCCCTAGAGATACTGAGCACTGCACAAGCTGCGACATTGTGCATCCGAAGACGACATCAGAGAGGAGGGAGCGCGCGATGAGCAGCACAGTGTCTGTTGACGTCCAGGACGCTCGTTACTGTCGAGTGCAGAAGCGCACGGCTGTCATCATGTCCACTATGTAGGGCTCGCCCAACCTCTCGGCCGATGCCTTAAAGGAAGCTCTATTGCTGAATGGCATCACAGACAAGAGTGGTACGTTGCTGCCGCGCTTGGAGTAGGCCCGTGGTGAAGAGAGCTTTGATATACATTCCCACGTTATTGTTGCTCCCTCGCAACTGCTGTACTATAACATCGGCGCTAATCTCTTGATGAAAGCGTATGAGGCACTGTCCGTTGAACAGCTCGACCGATTCATGCGGGAAATGCGTCTCAGAGCTAAGCATATACCAACTCACACCGTCCTGTCGTCTCTTGAGCCAGAGAAGATGGGAAGCACAACTCTGTCAATGTCTGACTATGCCGTCTTGCTGACGGTGGGCTCCACGGTGCTACAGAACCTTGTACACACCAATGCCACGACACCACACGCCCTTGCGGCGTTAGTGCTCTGAAGACTCTGCGCATGTTTTCCAAAGCTTTCTTCTATCTTCCAACCCTCACTTCTTATGGAGAACAAGCAATGAGAGGAAGCCCGACTGTAGCCGCGCTCCAGGTTCTGGGTGAGCAGTTGATGATAGAGCTGCGTCGACTGGTACCTTTTGAAAGAAGTAAGCGCCCGGCAGTTCACAGATTACTGGAGCTTCTGTACCGCACGCTACCCCTTGTGCAGCTCGGACCATCAGTGTGCGAGCTGATGTTCGAAACGCTTCACCAACTGGCAAAGCAGGAGCTGATCCAGAGCAACAACCGGAACCCCGCTGAGTACCCCATGCAGAGATTGAGGGACACCGAGCACTTCTCGAGACTGATTTCAATGCCAGACGAGTATGGAATTACTGCGTCGTGGCTGATTGGGAGGAGTGGACAGCCCCTGAAAGCGGTCCAGTTCCACAGACTGGCTCCGCACGGGCGGCCCTCGTCTGCTGTCGACTTGAACTGGCGTCCGAAGAAAGCCCGGCACACTGTCCGATCTTCTACCGAGGAGTTGTGGAGACACCAGGCCCTTTACGCTGTCCTCGCGTTATACGGGAAGGCGACGCACCCACACAGATCATTCGTGATCCGAGAAAGGTCGACAATCTCAGTTTCTGAGGAGAAGAAGGGCTCCTCAGCAGAACCAAGCTCCGAGGCGACGGATTCTGATGCGCAGCTCTTCGTTCGTGTGCATTCCATCGGCACGATTGACGGAGAGCTACACGTCGCCGTAGAGAAGTGGAAATTATCACCGATGGCGCTTTCTATCCTCGGACAGCCCGTGCTGGTAGCAATCGACGTAGCAGCTGGCGTCACGATTACCCGAGCTCACCGTGTGCGGCAGATAGCCTTCGTGCTGCCTTGTGGTCAGCATGAGGGCATATGAATGGCCCTTCGCCCACTGCGAAGAAGATTCAAGATCACAAGAGAAGACGATAAACAACAGCAGAAAAAAGCACTTTCGTCACATCACGCCCTTCCTTCTTCCCCATCAACCGCTACCATGTTCTTCAGGTGCTCCACCATGAAGGACACGCGGCTATTGGCCAGTCGCTGTACCACAAGAGGGACTTGCGCATCCACGAGTTGGGTCCCTGGTAGAGGAGTCTTGCGGAGTCGATCGTGCTCGCCATCGTTTACATCTGGCGCGCACTCCAAGCAACAAAAAGACGCAAACTTAGCCGCTTCGTCTCCCAACTCCTCAATGCACGTCTGGCAGACAACCACGGAGAGCCAAGCCACCTTTCCGCAGTGGGGACATGGCGCGCCGTCTACCGAGTAGTCCGTCACCTTCGCAGCTTCCTCATGTGGAATCACGAGGGGGTCCCCTTTCGTGTCGACAGCATTGTCAGCAACGAATACCTGCACAAGCTGTGGGGCGCGGTCGAGACCCACGACTGTTGGCGTCTTGCCGAAGCAAGTACGGTGCGCATCCATTTTCATGTAAGCCAGGACGCGCTCGAGATACTTGTCAAGATAGGCCACCATCACGAGGAGGTCCCGTCGGAACTCGGCTGGGTCGCAAGCTTCATATGTCTTCGCGTTGCCGACCCACCATTCTCCATCAACAAGCTTCATAGCGGCCAGCACTAACAGCTTCTCAAATGGGATCAGGATTGCGAGCTTTCCGTGCCACTGCGCCGCGTGCTCCATTGCATATGAAAGCCAGCCGGTGCATGCAAGGTTCACGGCCGACGCCACGTTCTTACCTCCGTTAAAGCCACTGTGGGGAACCCCGTACCCAGTCACGACATAGTCCCCGACCTCCATTGCGTGGAAACCAACTCTGATTCCGTGAGCAAGGAAGAACGTAGCTGGCCACAAAACGGCCTTCTTCGCTAGAACCGTCCACACATCACCCCCAGCAGCTTGTAGTACGTCTGGGTCCATGTGTTCTTCCAGGACGCGCACCATCAGGGGGAGCTCGGATCTGGGCACAAAGAACCAGTATTTACTCGCCCCGGTCTGCAAGTACGAGACGGACAGGAGCAGGCTGTCCTCCACGTGCCAGCTGAAGAAAGATCCCATGGTTCCCATGTAGAGCAAGTTGGTATTGACACCTTCACATGTTGACCCCGCTCCGAGCATACTGTGATGGTTCAGGGTACGCGGGTTCTGCAGTCGGTCGGTGGGGAAGGACTGGTCCACTGCGGCCTTGCACGCGGGATCTCCCAGACTCCTGCTGCACCCGTCCTCATTTTCAGGCGAAAAGTCCGACACATAGTACACATCAATTGGGTGAGGCTTCCCAGGACCCAACACCGCTTTCTCGTGGCCAGCAGCGGTCACCTCTCGGACCCAGGTCACATTGGCGTCGTTCACGTTCCTGAGGAAGCTAGAAACAGTGAGGTCCTTGTACCGGGATATCATGGCGTTGGAACTCTCCTCGATCCTGGCACTCAGCCGGCTTGCTGACATCCACTTCTGGCCTTCAGCTGGCAGCTGGTTCTGTAGCTCTCTGCCCTTCACGCTGCGGTCCATAGCACGGCGACCACGGAACGTGTCGCTGACAATTGTCGGGAACTGTGGGAAGCTTTGAATGCGAACCCTGACGTTGTCCCCGACAAGTCGCTTTGGAGCCCTGCTAGGAACCGGGCGCACCGCGGGTGCAACCACTCGGAACACGTGCGCACCGGAAGTCCGCATCGATGCCAACTTGGATCGAATCAGACCATGCAGTCCAAGCTCCGGAACGGTACTTATACAAGTAATTGGAATTCTGTGAAAGTCCATCGGACGCCGCTGTAAAGTGCCCGTCTCGACATTTGGCCGTACTTCGCGTAGACGCGATGCCTCAAGTGAGCCACAGGCATCTCTGTCGGCGCGGGCAGGTGCTCTACGTAGCGTTGCTTCCCTCTCACCGCTAACGTCGCCAGCGGGGTCGCCTGCAGTGGTTCCCGGGCGTGGCACAGCACGAATGGCTGAGACACCAGCTGCGCCCGGTTCTGCGTCGCCGTCAACCACAGCTCCAGGGCAACGAACGTTCGTGCGCGCCTGCGCTGAGGCATGGCCGCGATCCTCTGCAGCATTGCATCTAGAACGAGGTGGCACAGGAGCAACGCCGGCGAGGACGTTGAGGTCCGCAGAGTCCAAGCTATTCAACGCGTCACCACGACGTGACAAGCGACCCAAACTCACGAAGTCAAGTCCAAAGCCAGCCATATCCAACCGCTCTTCCAACCGGTCTTCCAACCGGTCCACGGCTCCCACGACGCCCGTTGTAGACCAGGCTGCGCCAGGCCCCGCCTCGGGCGTGGGCGCACGCGGAGGCCCCGCGCCGCCATCATTACCACCCTTACGATCGCCATCTGGTGGGCCGCCGCCTCCCCGACCGTCAGCGTCGCCGGACACACGACCACTCCGACCACCGCTACCTTGGTGCTTCTAACCTCCGGGGCCGTCACCACCTCCATGCCCAGCTCCTGGCGACCCAGCACCGCCCTCAACGCGGGCACCATCAGGGCCACCACACCGAGCAGCATCATACTCTTGAGCACAACCAACGACTCGGGCATCGGGCACTCGTTGGTCACGTGCAAAGCATTGGCGGTGGGCGTCGCGTCCATCTTCAACTAGATGCCCTTGATCAGCTCCGAATCGAGCAGCACCGCGATCACCAGGGGCGCGCCTGCTGTTAGCGGCGTTTCCGTCTTGGGCGTCGTCACTTCCGCGACAGCCGCCTTCATTGCCGGCACCTCCAACAACGTGACCACGTCGCTGCTGACCGCGTCCTCGACCATCGCCACCTCCACGTGCACCACATCGTTCGTCGTCTGCACCTCCTTGATCACAATCTTCCACTCGGCGGCCCTCCGCACCGCCGACGGATACAGCACATGCACCATCAGCGTCGCCGCGACGAGCAGCGACATCATCTCGATCATCATCACGAAATCGGGCATCGGGCACTCGTTGCTCACGTGCAACGCGTTGGCGGCGGGCGTCGCGTACACCTCCATCTAGATGCCCTTGATCAGCACCGAGTCCTGCAGCACCACGAAAACCACGAGCGAGCCGGTCATCAGCGCCGTCGGCTCGACGGGCGTCGACACGTCCTCGTCCATAGTCGCCTCGGTTGTCGCCTCCTCCACCAGCATAACCACGTCGTTGCTCACCGCGTCCACGACCATCACCACCTCCACGCGCACCACATCGTTCCTCATCTCCAAGTCCATGATCGTAACCTGCCACTCGGTAAGTGCGTGCTCCATGCACACGGCCGACGGATGCATCACATCCAACGTCAGTGGTACCACGATGAGCAGCAGCATCATCTCGATCATCTTCACCAACCAGGGCACCAGGCACTCGTTGGTCACGAGCAACGCGTTGGTGGCGGGCGTCTCGTACGCCTCCATCCAGATGCCCTTGATCAGCACCAAGTCCTGCAGCACCACGAACACCACGAGCGCGCCGGTCATCAGCGCCATCGGTTCCTCGGCCGTCGAAATAACCTCCACCATCGCCTCCATTGTCGCCACCTCCACCGCCATGACCACGACGTTGTTCACCGCGTCCTAGACCATCACCACCTCCGCGGGCAACCCCTCCTCCGCTGTCACCGGGCCCGCTGTCATCGTAGGCGTCGTCCGAGTCTCGCATGACTCCAGCGTCTGCTTGCTCGTCGTCAGACACGTCACGACCGTTGAGTAATTCCTCTGCAGGTTCATCCTCAGAGTCCCTGAGGCCACCTGGTTGATGGGCGTCGATTATGCGGCGGACAAGGCTACGCAAGCGCCTTGGGGCGTGGGCCTTCTCCCGTTGGCTCGTGCCGTGACCTCGGAGAAGGCGGGCTGCTTGTCGCGGCTGAGCCGACAGCAACATCGCCACAAACGCAATCAGGTTGTCCGCTGTCGTCTCTCGCCCTCCCGCCCGTGTCTTTAGCACCGAAATGGGAACCAAGGCTCGCAAGCCATCCTCAACAAGCTTTGTCTTCCGCGAATCGTCGCAGGTGCGCAGGTAGGTTGTGCATATGGCCACCGTCAACGCGCGGAAGAGGCCTGTCACAACGTGCTCGTCCCATCCTCCCTCACCTCTCTCAACAGAAGAGGTGTCAATCACAGCCAGCGCCGCCTCTGGTACGGACTCATCCGAGAGCGCCGTGCCTGAGCGCACAGCGCCGACCACCCGCACGACGGTCTCCCGCAGACCGGTCACAACGATGGCCCACCAGGTACCACCCGTGCACACGGGAACAACCGTCGTGCCGGCGCTGAACACCATCCGTTCCACGATCGCGTCACGGACTCGGCCAACAAGGCGATAATTGCGGGCCACTGAGGCTGCCATGTCATCAGCGGTTAGAGAGGTCAGCACACGGAGACCGCCGTAGCCGCCGTCGCGGCCGAACTTCGTCAGGAACCAAAGGAAGAAACCATCCACCACGCGCCGAGAGAGCGCATTGCCCTCTGCAAGAGAAATTCTGTCAACCGGGAACAGCTCCACACGCCGAGGGGCCAGGGAGGGAAACAGGAACGGTGGCTCATGGTGAACCCTCGGCGGGGGGGGGCGCTGCAGGCATGCGCCCACCTCTGCGGCAGTACAATGCCATTGACGTCGACGTCGATGCCGTCGCGCGCTCTCCGTGGCAACCGTCATGTCATCGTCGTCGACGCCGTCTGCGTGACCGCGCTGCTGTGCGGAAAAGCGCGGGCGACCCTCTCTGACAACCTCCCCAGAGCCATTGGGGGCAACTAGCCGAGCTGGCCCTGGGGCAAACGGGTCAGCCAGTCGTGGAACATCGAGCGGCCGATGACTAGGTGCAGGCAGGCCCCTCGCGAGGCACGGAGAACCCCGCAGGGGTGTCCGGCGTGAATTGGTGTGCGATGGAGCGTCATGGGCGGCTGGCGCGGGAGCGGTGTGGTCGAGCAGCGGCCGAGCGGGACTGTCGGCAGGCGGCAGCTCGCTCCGTCCGGCGTGGGCCTCGGCAGTCGCGTTGAAGGGGCGCGGCCGTGGCGGGCGCATCGTGCCCGCTTGCAACCCAGTTGCACAACCGCCATTGCACGCGTGCCACTGCAAGGCACGCTGCACAAATACAGAGGCAGTGTCGGCGGCATCGGGTGCGGAGCGGCTGACGTCATCTTCCAAAGCCCTTACAGCCGACGACAATAGCGAATCCAGGGCGGCGGCGTCGCCGCAACCACCGGAGCAGTTGCGCATGGTCCGCAATTGATCTGCGCTGGGAACAAATTGTCGACCGGCAATCTCAAGTGCGCTCAGAACCATCCGCAACTGGGCCATTGACAGTCCCCCTGTGGATTGCCCAATCAGCGGCCGCCGCGCGTCATGCAGCACTCCCACTAGTGCGGCAGCCGACGGCCGTGGCTCGCCGTCGCCAGATGCGTTGGCGGCGTGCACCGAGGCGCGATCCGACACTGCTGCAGGCCGGTTACGCCAGCGATTGGCGCCCGCGTTGCCAGGAGCATCTGGGGCCACACCTCCCTGCAGATGCAGGCGCCGCATCGCGCGGTTCGGGGCGGTCGCAGATATCGCCGCCCCGTGCTCCGGCGCCGATCCGGTCCGTGACGACGCTCCCAGATCACGGTCGGGTGCTGGTCTGCCGCGACCTTGGCGTGCCACAGTTTCTGAGGGTCCGTCGCCGCCCATGTGAGAGCCGGCCCCGCGACTTTGCCTCTTGGATCTTCCGCGGCCGCGAGCACGGCCGCGGCCGACGTCACCACCGTCGCCGCTCGATTGGCCCGCATCACATTGCGAGGGGCCCACAGCAGACCGCCGCGCGAGGTCCTCGGCGCGCTGGGCGGCACGGGCCGCCACACGCATCTGGGCAGCGACACGCTGCGCCCGCGCAGCTTCGGCCTGGAGCACCTGCGCCTGCGACATCGCAGGCTGCGCGCCCCGGGACTCGTTGCGCTGCCGCTTGTTGGGCCCGTTCTCAGTCGGAGCGTCTTCAGACGCGCTCCGGTCGCCACCGCTGCCACGGCACCAACTCGTGTCCCGATCCCCATCCATATCCGGCGTGTGGCTTGCCAGCGATAGATTGTTGCCCGTACCAGCGGGTAGCTCCGCGATTCGTCAATCCCTTTCGGGAGTGCGTGGTCCCTTTCGGGACGCGAATCACAACCAACCCTTTCGGGAGGCCACAGAGCACGCAGGTAGCGGTGTGGCGAGCCCCGAGCACCATAGATCACACAGTTGGCCGTCCCTTTCGGGTTAGTTGGCCGTCCCTTTCGGGGTGCTGTGCGCAGTCCGCCCTCACGGGGGACCGACTCAACGATGGTGATCCGGGCCAGCAGCTGTCAAACACCGATGACGACTACAGGTCTTCCCTTTCAGGATACCGTGTGTGGTACGCCTTTTCAGGGGACCGCAAAGCCGATAGATAGACGTGCACGAAGACCAAACAACGCCGATGACACAGCTGGCCGTCCCTTTCGGGGTGCAGTGTACGGTCCGCCCTTTCGGGGGATCACAACGACGGTCGGTTGTACAGCGCGAAGGCATGCACAGTTCGTCGACCCTTCCGGGGAGCCGTGCAGCGTCGACCCTTTTCAGGGGAGCTCGTGGAAGGGGGGCGTGCCTTTCCAGGTGCCGTGCGGTGTCGACCCTTTCGGGGAGCCGTGCAGCGTCGACCCTTTCCAGGGGAGCCGTGGAAGGGGGGCGTCCCTTTCCAGGTGCCGTGCGGTCTCAACCCTTTCGGGGAGCCGTGCAGCGTCGACCCGTTTCAGGGGAGCCGTGGAAGGGCGGCGTCCCTGTCCAGGTGCCGTGCGGTCTCGACCCTTTCGGGAAGCCGTGCAGCGTCGACCCTGTTGAGCATGGCTCAGCAATTCAATTTGTCTATACTTACCCGGTTGAGCATTGGGACTCAGTTTTGGGTATTTACCTATGCACTTGTTGTATGTTTTGTA
>ENA-ORXT01006821-ORXT01006821.1-marine-metagenome-genome-assembly--contig:-NODE-6821-length-10440-cov-3.662646_pt1 | contig 10440 bp, 7 predicted proteins | sample MGYA00237868_ERZ511482 | MGnify/ENA metagenome assembly ERZ511482
TTGAGATGCGGACGCTAACTCCAGCGGGACAGGTACGTCTGCCATACCACCGAATCCCGTCGTCACGCCATAGACCGACCAACCTTCTTGGACGGCTTTTTTGACTAAGGAAACCGATTGGGCGATTCGGCTTTTCACGTCTTCGTCATCGCTGAGCTGAATTTGAACACGGTCCTCGGCGATCGCGGTCAGATCCGCGACTGAGAGCGCGCTGCCGTCAATCGTGATTGCCTGAGATGTTGATTTGACGGATTGAGCGAGGGACATCAAGTTTGTCGTTTCAGAGTTGGAAAGTTGCATCAGTCGACAGGTGCTAGAAATTTCTCGGCGTCGCCTGGGGTCCATGATTTTCGCTAAGATCAGCCAACAAAGCAATGTAAAGTGCTGAAGATGCGGGTGCTTAAGCCATTGTGACGCACCGATAGGCAAGAATTCCTCCGCTTGCCGGAAAAGTTTTCGCCGTCGCCATCAATTACCGCCTGCGACCGCAGGAGATCGACTAATTTCCCTTCATCAGAAACTACGGCAAACGTTGGACGCACTTTTTCCCTAAGATAAGATGGCAGCGGTTTTTATTCTATTTCCCGACTCTTGTCGGTGAAAATTTTCTGCCACATTTTTGATGAATTGTTCCCTGAACCACTAAGCACCGTCGCAAAAATTATCCTCCAGTAGCCGCCCTGCGCTCCCGTTAAAGTCGCGTTCTATAGCAGGAGCGAAAGACGACAATGATCTCCCGCTCAATGCTAACTGACCCCAGCGTGAATTTTATCCGACCTCTTGTTTCGAAAAATAGTATTGGCCTGTTGGGGCTGTTTGACGCCCTGGTGGTTGTATCATCGGCGGCATTGTTGCTTGCGGTGACCGGAGGTTGCGACAACGGCATGGGGGTTGGCTGGCAACCCAAGGCGACGACCGCTTTACCGACCGTTCAAATGGTCGACGCGATTGAAGTAACACTGACCAACGATGCCTATCAAGCGACATCCTTTGTGGGTGCGCTAAAGCCCCGCCGCAACATTCCCTTAGCCTTCACCCAAGGCGGACGGGTTGCGAAAATAAAGGTCACCAATGGCCAACAAGTCACCGCCGACCAAGTGCTGGCTCAAACCGACACCGCTGGATTAGATATCCAGAAGGCCGATTTGGAAGCGGCGTTACAAACGACTCGCCAACGGTTAGAGGTAAATCAGAACTCGATGGATCTGAGAACTCAAATCAGCGATCAGCAGCAGGAGCTAAAAACGATCGACCAAGCGATTGCCAATGCCACAATCAAGGCTCCGTTTAAAGGCGTGATCACGAAACGTGCGGTCGAAGAAGGCCAAGTCGTGTCGGCGGGGATGCCACTGTTTGATTTAGTGGATGACGAAGACCTCATCGTCGAAGTAAAAGTTGCAACGCCAATTGCAAACGGAATGAAGCGCGGCGAATTGGTCTGGGTGTTGATTAAGGGCCAGCCTCTCGCAGCCTCCATCGCGACGGTGCTGCCCACTTCGCCAGAGGCGACTCGCACGCGCACTGTTACGTTGGAGTTCCGTGATGGCCAACCTGCTCAAACATTCAACCCCGGCGATGCGGTTGAAATTAGCTATTGGACACGAACGGGTAAGTCAGGTTTTTGGTTGCCGTATTCTGTTTTACAACGACAAACCACCGGGCTTTGGTCAGCCATGATTGTGGAAGATAAGGCCAACGATACTTTCGCACAACCAAGGACGCTGGACATGATTCAGTTGCACGATGATCTGGCATTGGTGCAAGGCGCATTAAATCAAGGCGATCGCGTGATCATCAATGGTCTCAACCGAATCGTGCCCGGGCAAAGGATTCAAGCAAATCTAATTGAGAATGAACTGGCAATCCCGTCGCCAGAGGGAATCGCACCCGCGACCGAAGGTTCTGATGACGCGCGCGTGCCTAGCGCGCCAAATGGGACTTTGCCATGATTGCACATCTATTGCTGCAACGGCCCAAAATTCTCTTCTCACTAATCCTCGTCATCATCGTCGCAGGAGTAAGTTCTTATTGGGTGTTGCCGCAGTTGGAAGATCCTGTATTGGGCAAGCGCGTCGGCGTCATTAGTACGATTTTCCCTGGGGCCGATACGCAGTCGGTGGAACAATTAGTAACCAACCGCCTTGAGAACCGCTTGCGGAGTGTTGCGGATGTTCGGCGAATCCGATCCAACAGTCGTATGGGCATCTCCAACATTGTGATTGAGCTGAGTGATGATGTCACCGACGTGCATCCCAGTTGGGACCGTGTGCGCGACGCCATGGATGACGCTCAAGATGAACTCCCCGACTCATGCCTGGCCTCGCAGTTGGATGTTTTCCCGTTGAAGGCATTTGCATCGATTGTAGCCGTCAAGTCGCGCGATCCTCAGCGGATTGGGCTCAATGTTGTCCGCCGTATTGCAGATAGCCTATCACGTCGAATCTCCAAGATCCCCGGTACCGAAGCGGTAGAAACCTACGGTGATCCGGGCGAAGAATTTCGAGTTCAGGTCGACGCGACGGTCCTTAGTTCAACAGGACTGACCATCGGTGGCATCGCCAACCAATTGGCCACATCGTTGAAGGCTCCACCGGCGGGAATTTTACGTAGCAATCAAACAGAATTGCTGCTGGATCTATCGAACGATCTTGGTTCAGTCAAGCAGTTGAAGGAGTCGCGGATCCGCTTAGGTAATCGCGGCAATACGGTTCGGCTGGCCGAAATAGCGTCGGTCGAGAAAACCTTGGTCGAACCTTTCACCAATGTCGCGATCATTGATAAACAAAACGCAATCGTCATCGGCGCGATGGTGGATGATCATTTGGGTGTATCGCAATGGACGGATGAACTGGAATCGACGCTCACGGAATTCCAACGAGACTACGCCGCTGAGATAGAAATCGAAACGCTATTTTCACAGCAGAAGTTCATCGAAAACCGATTGCAACAGCTTGCCGAGAATCTTCTCTTGGGTACGTTTTTGGTAATTTTGGTGGTGCTGCTGATGATGGGCTGGCGTAGTATGATCGTCGTCGCAGCGGCGCTTCCTCTGTCGGCGGCGTTGGTGATCGCCGGGATGCGGTGGATGGAAATTCCGCTGCACCAAATGTCGGTAACCGGTTTAATCGTGGCGTTGGGGCTGCTGATCGACAACGCGATTGTGATGGTCGAAGACATCAGGCAACGAATGGCAAAAGTGGATGTCGCGACGTCAATTCAGCAAAGCATCGCGCATCTGCGAATGCCACTGCTGGGTTCGACGGTGACGACCACGTTGGCGTTTCTGCCCATTGCGACTTTGCCTGGTCCACCGGGTGAATTCGTAGGCACGATTGCCGTCAGCGTGATTCTGGCGATTTTGGCTTCGTTTTTCTTGGCAATGACCGTCATACCGGCGCTCTATGCCGTTCTTCAAACTAATGTGCGCGATGAGCACGACGAGTCAGCCAACGCAAACGGCGGAATCTACCGTTGGTTTTTGAAGTTGTTTCTAGGGTTTCCGATTTTGGCAATTCTGGTCAGCGTCAGCCTTCCAATGGCTGGATTCTTCGTGGCCAATCAACTGCCAGTTCAGTTTTTCCCAGCCTCCAACCGTAAACAGATTCAAATTGAAATCGAATTGCCAGCAGCATCTGCGATCGCGAAAACCGTGACGACTGTTTCGGAAATTCAGCCTCTGATTGAAACCGATCCTAGCGTGAAAAACGTCCATTGGTTCGTCGGACGCAGTGCTCCGACGTTTTATTATAACGTCGTACCACGCCGGCGAGGCACTCCGTTCTACGCGCAGGGGATCGTGGATCTCAGCGCTGACGCAGATGCCGAAAAAGTTGTCAACGCGATCGAACAAAAGATCGCAACAGAGATCCGCGATTGCCGAGTCGTAGTGCGGCAATTGGAGCAGGGACCGCCGTTCGACGCACCTGTCGAAATACAGATTCAAGGTCCCAACCTAGACGTGCTCAAGGACCTTGGAAATCAGGTGCGACTGGTGCTCAGTCAATGCCCGCATGTGATGCAGACCCGTTCAGACCTCAGCGAAACGGTTCCGAAGTTAGTCTTAGAATTGGATCCACTGAGCGCGTCGCAGTCGGGCGTTAATCAGGAGTCGGTCGCGCGTCAGCTTTACGCGCGGCTTGAAGGTGTTTCCGCTGCGACGCTGTACGATGGCAATCAAGCGTTACCTGTTCGAGTAATTGCGGGCGGTGATGGAAACACGCTCACACGCCTGTCCTCGTTTGAGCTGTCGGCTCAGCCACCTGCGCCCAGCCAGCGGTCGCCGTTCGCTTCGATGGCGGATTTTCGTTTAAGTTCAGACGTTGGCGCGATCGTTCACATCGACGGCGAACGTACAAACGAAGTAAAAGCTTATCTGTCCGCCGGCGTGTTGCCCGAGCAAGTGTTGAAAGACTTTAAGCGTAGGTTGACAGCGTCTGATTTTGTTCTACCGGCCGGGTACGAAATGAGCTTCGCCGGTGAGAATCAAAAACGATCTGAAGCGGTCGATCGTTTGATCGCCAACGCGTTCATTTTGTTTACGCTGATGGTGCTAACATTGGTGGTTTCTTTTGGATCATTCCGACACGCATTGATCGTAATTGGCGTGGGCGGATTGTCGATGGGTTTAGGCCCTTTGGCGTTATGGGTCGGCGGTTTCCCGTTTGGATTCATGGCCATCGTAGGCACGATGGGATTGGTGGGCATCGCGATCAACGATTCGATCGTCGTGCTGGCGGCCATCGCCGAAAATGACGAAGCATCGCTGGGAGATGTGGATGCGACGTGCAATGTTGTCATCAGCTGTACACGGCACATTTTGGCAACAACTTTAACGACGATTGCAGGGTTCGTCCCGTTGATCCTTGCCGGCGGCAAATTCTGGCCACCGTTAGCAGTAACGATCGCTGGCGGCGTGGGAGGGGCAACGTTAATGGCGTTGTTGTTAGCACCGGCGCTGCATTTAATATTTTCTAGCAAGCCAATGCAATAGATTTCGGGCTTCGTCTTCGGTAGAGCCACGTTAGCAGGGCTGCCCTATTCCTTTAACTCAATCCACTCCGCACTGCAATCAATAGCCGCAACGTTGACGCCTTCTCGATGGAGCGAAACCGATGGTGGCGTTGATCGCCAGATGATGGCCACCGAATTGCCACATCCAAGGCTCTGTTGTTGTAGGGGTGCCTAGAATTGAGAGATAGAAGGCGTCGCTGCCAAAAACAGAACCGCCGCGCCCCAAACGCCGCTGGTTCAAAGCACTTCGTCGGCAGCCTTGTTGTCGACGATTTGTTGTAAACCGCGTTTGCTGAGCGTCGCGGAAATTAAATTCATCGTTGCCTCGCATTGCGAATCGTTCAGGTCGCCCCATCGAAGGCCACTTCTGGGGAAGGAACCGTTGGGCAGGTTGGACCAGTTTTTACGCCGCTGCTGGTCGCCGAACGCAAACATTAGTTGCTTCTTTTAAGCATCGTCAAACGCGGCAATCAGATTCTCTGCCGCTTGGGTGACCTGTTTCTCGATGACCGAAGGTTCAACCGGTTCTTGCTGAGCACGTGTCGTCGAGATGTGACAGACAACGATCGAGAGCAGGATGAGGATCGTGGTTTTCATTGGCCGGTATCCGGTGATGTTGCGTAAGGCGAAAAATTTCGAAACCTGAGATTTTGAATTTTGAATTTGAAAATACGAAATACGAAATAAGAAATCGTAAATCGTAAATCCATATGCTAACCCATAAAAAGAGGCTTGGTTCAAAGCAATGTTGAACCAAGCCTAAGAGTTGAGTTGCTAAACTTTTTCTTCCAACGCTCTAACGTCTGGGTTGAAGCGGGGCGATTGGCATCAATCGATCATAGCTGACACTGCGGTGTGTCGGAACCGTTTTCTGTGACTTGGAGTACTCGGACACTGGATCGAGAATTTCTGATTCGGACGCGTAAGACGTCAGAGCGGCGATCAAACGTTCGGCTTTTTGCAGCCTTAGTTCCAAGATTTGAAAATCGACGGACGTGATTCGGTCATCGCTGACCTCACGGGCCTCTTCGCGGACAAACTGGTTTGAGACTTTCTGTACAGTGGATCGCGCTGTCATCGGTCGGTTGGCCAGTTGATCGCGTTTGGTAACAATCAGCTGATTTTTCCCATTGGCCATTTGCTCCTCTTTCAACTGGGTTTGAATGATGTCCAAACAGCGTTTCAGCTGAGTCGAGCTTTCGGCCATTTTTTCAATTTGCTGAAAGTTCCGGTTAACGTTGCTGTAGATGGGGCTGAGCCACTGAAAAAGTTTTTGCTGATTCGATTCGATGTAGCTGTACTGCATCAATCGTCCACGCATGATGGCCAGTTCAGATTCATGGCCGGCTTTTATTTGAGCAATCTTTGCTTCGGCGGCAATCTGCGCGTTGACCACGGCCAACTTCATGGCTGATTTAATTGCGGCTGTTTTCTGTGAGCCTTTCAAACTGTCTGAGGACAAGGTATCGCTTAACAGCTTCGCCATTTGATCGCAATAATCTTCAATGCCATCACGCATGGTGAATTCATCAGATTGAAGTTTGTTGATCATGTCTTCGTCAACAAATTCGTCAGGCGTTGCGTAGTCTTCGATGTTGGGGACCGGCGGAATGACGTCGGTACTGCGTACGTCGTGAGAGCAGGCCAGTGGCTCTGGCGTTTGTGAACTGGAAGACACTTCGACCGGCGGTTGCATCGCAGTCTTCGGATGAGCAAGGTGTACGCAGATTTTGGCGGTCCGGTCGCAATGTTGGCACCCGCAGGTTTCCGAAGCGTCCATGAACGAATTGTCTTCTGAGCCTTCTAAGAATGGCTGAGTGAAAGCCGTTTCTTTGATCTGTTCGAGGTCCGACATCACCTTGGCGAACACGTCGGGTGAGGATGAAAGATTTACCCCCATGTCTTCCGCGACAGCAGATGGTGAACTGAAAGTTAAGCCCAACAATAAAGCGGCGACTAATCCTTGGGCTACGAAGCGGCCCCGTTTCTTTGTTCCAGACATCGTTAAATCCTTTTAACTTGATTGATCTGCGATCCTGCAGTGCTATTGTGATAACCGGGAACGTTTTTTCAAACAATATGAATCTGTTCATGTTTTTCTGCTGCATCCGATGACGAAAAAGTGCTGTCACTTAGTAAGCAGCGCACTCGCCCTCCAATCAAACGAAAATACAATCCGCAGAATTGGCTGAGATTCGTCTTTGTAAAACAGTGGTTGTCGTCGTACAATCAGGCGGAAATGTGGCTGGCAATCGACGACGTCGCGACTGGCCACGCCGTTTGAGAAAATTGGGAAAGGGAGTTTCCACGATGCGTACGATCGCCGTAATCAATCAAAAGGGTGGAGTTGGCAAGACCACCACCGCCGTCAATCTGAGCGCCGCTTTGGCCGAACAAGGCCAACGCGTTTGGTTGATCGACCTCGACCCGCAAGCGCACGCATCCTTGCATTTAGGCTTCGGAATGCAGGAAGATTACCTATCGGTCTATGATGTGCTGACCGACGATACTCCGTTGGCGGATGTTTGCCATCAAGTCGAAGACAACCTCTGGCTGACCCCCTCTCACATTGATTTAGCCGCCGCCGAAATGGAGCTTTCCGGTGCCGTCGGTCGCGAGATTATCTTGCGTGATAAAATGTCGGACATGGCGACAAATTTTGACTACATCATCTTTGATTGCCCGCCGTCACTGGGTGTTTTGACCTTGAACGCATTGACGACGGCGGATGAAATTTTCTTGCCACTGCAACCGCACTTTCTGGCGCTGCACGGGCTCAGCAAGCTCCTTCGCACGATTGAGTTGGTGGCGCGACGCTTGAATCCAGCGCTGACGCTGACCAGTTTGGTTTACTGCCTGTTCGACAGCGGAACCCGATTGGCTAACGAAGTCGTCGGAGATGTCGAATTCTTTTTCGCTGAACAGCGATTGTCGAATTCGATCTGGGCGGAAGTATCCAGTTTTGACACTCGCATTCGACGCAACATTCGTTTGGCCGAAGCTCCCAGTTATGGCCAGTCAATCTTTCAATACTCGGGCGATTCAAACGGGGCTCAAGACTACCGGTCGTTGGCAATGGAGGTGATGAGCCAAACCGATCAGATGGCGATTCGGCCTCGTCAAAAGATCGTCGCCGCGAATGCCAACCCGACAATAGCGCGATAAAATCGTTGACTATGAGCGATGCAGATATATTAACGGTGTTGGGTGAAGAAGGTGTTGCCAAGCTGGTGGCTGCTTTTTATCGCCGGGTCAGAACTGACGATCTGATCAGCCCTATGTATCCAGAAAGTGATTGGGAGGGCGCCGAGAAACGATTGGCGGGATTTCTAATTTATCGCTTCGGGGGCAGCGATGACTACATTCAGCAACGTGGTCATCCCCGACTGCGGATGCGACACGCGCCGTTTTCAATTGGCGTTGCTGAACGTGACCGATGGTTGGAAATCATGGAGGCGGCGATGGATGAGGTAGAGGTGCCCAAAGAGATTTATCTGAACCTCAAAACGTTTTTCAAGCAGGTTGCCGATTTCATGCGAAACCGTGAAGCGTAGGGTGGATACGCATGTCCAAATAAATTGGCCACTTAGAATCAATAACCGATTGGACGCTCAACCCTAACGAACGGATTCGAAGGAGAAGTTCCACTGGTAGGTCTGTCCGGTGGCAATTTGGTATTTCGTACTGCATCCCTAATCGCGGTGGTCGAGCGGCATTCTGTGGAATCTTGAGTTCGATGCCGACGTTGGTCTTCCCGGATACTTCAACGATTTAAATTATTGCGACCCGAATGGCAACTTCTTTCAAATTTCCGCGCAGCGTTATTTTTAACTGATCGATTGGGAAGTGTCTCGACGTTCGATGATTCGTACTCTAGCGTTGAAGTTTTCCAAGGCTGCATGATTTTGTCAACTTTCCAGCCGAGATCCGTTATCGGTCATCGCACGCCAGAAACTTGACTGAAGCGGTCGTTTGATTTGGGTTCGTTTAAGACTTCGTTTGGTTTTTCGTCCAGAAGAGTCAACGCAATACGACGATTTATTGTTTATGGTTTTATCGCGCGAACTTATCGCCTTAGATAGATGAGTCACTGAAATCCTGGTTGTAAATCTTAAGCTTCGTTTTAATTTTAAGCTTCGTTTTAAGCTTTGTTTAGGGCTTTGAAACGTCAATGACGACTGCGAATGACGACCGCGAATAATTCGGTGGAGATTGGCTGGAATGGAGATTGGCGCGAAGAATGCTTCAAGGGTCTCCGCAAATTCCCATGATCTCGAAGATGGCCCTGAAGCACCATGTGGAGAAGCGTATCCTCGCACCAATCGCTTGCAAAAAGATTAGCCAGAGCAGGGCAAGTTTCAGCAACCATTTTGGCATAGCCAGAACTTTTATTCTTCGGTGGCAACGCAGTATAAAAACTTATTGGAAAGTAAAAACAATTGCCCATTGTCCACAGCCGGCGTTGAATTGAGAACGCTGGCTTGTTGATTAAGTGAGCCGTTTTGGCGCTAGCCTCGTTTTGGTCGTCGCTAAACCGGAGCTATCGCCCAAACGGCTCACATTAAAAAATTGAAAACCGACTTAATCAACAAGCCCCTAGCCACGGTTTCGCTGTGCAAAGGAATCGTGGATAACGCCAAAACGGCTTATTAAAACAGGGAAATAAATTGTTCACGGCGTTGGGCTAGGGGGATGAATCGAATTCACCCAGGGTTAAATATGGTCGAATCTGAGCCATTTTTTTGGTCCCGATTCCGTTGATTTCGATCACTGAATCGATGGACTTAAAAGGGCGGCCTTCGATGATGCGATTGGCGATGGATTCGCCAATGCCCGGTAGCTGCATCATCACATCGCGCGGAGCTGAGTTGAGGCTGATCTTTTGATCGGGGTCCAACGGCAACGGCATTCCTTTGGCCAAGTTTAAGTCGGCCGCTTCTTCCCGTTCGGCACGCCGTTCCTCTGGCAGCGCCGCCCAATCGGTCGCCTTCCAGATTCCTAAGCCACCGGTCGCGGCTTGGAACTCAAGGTCTTTCAGGGATTCACGATGTTCATCACGTGATCGTCCATCGATGGTGCTGCGGTTAACGCCAAAGGCTCTCGCATGACCCATTCGCACCAATTGTTCTGCCAGATCGTGGCCCTTGTTGGTGGTGATGAACCCGTAGTAGCGTTTGAACCTACCGTCACCACGCGCGTCGGCGAAGGCGGTGATCACAGTGAATGGTTCCTTCAGTTCGGCAATAACGAAGTCTCGTGCGTCACTGCCCATCTGCTTGGCGGCATTAATCGAGGCACGCGCGCTACCACCGAATCCAGAAATTCCAAAGTAGCGCCGTTGCCCGCGCAGCCGTCGCGCGTCGGTGTCGTCATGCACGTGGCTCTCGAGGCAATCCACGCCGTACAATCGCAATGTGAACTGTTTCCCAT
>ENA-ORXT01006823-ORXT01006823.1-marine-metagenome-genome-assembly--contig:-NODE-6823-length-10439-cov-22.043428_pt1 | contig 10439 bp, 19 predicted proteins | sample MGYA00237868_ERZ511482 | MGnify/ENA metagenome assembly ERZ511482
GGCCCCCCCCCCCCCCCCCCTTCACCCTCCACCCGTCCCTCGCCCGCCCCGTCACGGTCGTCGGGTCGTGGTCCCCCCCCACGGCCGTCGCCGCCCGCTCCGCCGCCGAAGAAGACGCGGCGGAAGCCGCCCGCCTCACCTCTGCCCTGTGCGCCGCCTGCGTCGCGCGCGCCGTGCGGCGGGGCGACGCGGTGGGGTGGCACCCGGCGTGTGCCGCCGCCCACCGGCGCGCGCGTGACGCGGAGATGGCAGCGCACGTGCCGGCGGGGGCGGGCGCCGCCGCCTACGCGTCGTGGTTCGTGCGGCGGCGCCACGCAGGGTGGGGCGTCGATGAGTCGGTGTCGCCGCGCGTCGGCGCGCACCAGCCGCCGGGGTGCGTGATGGAAGTCGGGCCGGATTGGCTCGACTTGACCGTGCGGGGGGGGTGGCTGAGCGCTTGGGGGGTAGGAGGGGAAACGTGGGACGGCACGGAGCCAGGGATGGGGCCATAGCCACCACGGGCGTCTGGAGGGGGAGGGTGGCTGAGCAAATGGGGGGTGGGGGGGGGCGCGTCGGACGCGCGCGCGACCCCGGCCGGCATCCGCGCAAAGCGCGAGCAAGCCAGCAACGCACAACGCGCCGCCCACCGGCCCGGCGCCCGCGCCGTAGCGACAGGCAAGCCGGCCACGGTAACACGGCCGGCGCCCGCGCAAAGCGCGGGCAAGCCAACAACACACAGCGCGCCGCCCACCGCGCCCGGCGCCCGCGCCGTAGCAAAAGGCAAGCCGTTCACGGTAACACGGCCGGCGCCCACGCAAAGCACGCGCAGGGCGAGGGCAGTCCCGTCGGTTGGGATGCAGACGATATAGGACGTTTGGGCTTGCTCGTCAGCTGCTATCGGGTGGGCGCGCCCACCGGGAGGGCGCGCCCACCGGGAGGGCGCGCCCACCGGGAGGGCGCGCCCACCGGGAGGGCGCGCCCACCGGAAGGGCGCGCCTACCGGGAGGGCGCGCCTACCGGGAGGGCGCCTGTGGCACAGCTCGAGACCCAGTCAGCCCTCTGGGTTCATCAAAACGCTTCGATGGCAACAGCCCGCCATCCAGGCCACCCACTGTGCACCCCGACTGGCACGTGGCACAGCTGGGTATGAAATTCGTGTCATAATTAACTATACGTTATCCAACCAAATGCGTACACGTTGACTTTTACGAACAACCACATCTCTGTATTGCCTGCCGATAGATTGTAGCACATCCTTCTTGCCGGAGTATATGTTCAAAGGTCGTGTCGACAAATCGCCGGGGCGCTTTGTGGCGGACCCGGCAGCGTTGGCGCGTCGGGAGACGCGCCGCCGCGGGCGCCGGTAAAGAGCACGTTTCTGGCACGCACAAGAGCAGAAACGTCGATCTATGCCTCGCTATTGGGTCACCGAGTGCTGCAACTTCGAGTCAGTCATTTATTTATTTTAATAGTCTGGCTGAAGTTAGGAGGCAATCCGCAACGTAAAGTGAAAAGTGATACGCTGGGGAAGCCCTTGTTTCCTCGACCTGACAGCGGCGGTCACGCGCAGCAGGACGCACCGCGGCGGCGCCTGCACACTGCTGTCGCCGAAGGCGTGGCCGCTGCGCACATCCGCGCCACCGCTCGTGGATGGTCGCGGAAAGCGGGTGGGTGGCTCCTCTCTGTTGATGGGTTCCTCCGCCCCCCCTGGCGGCGTCAGCATTGCCGGCGACGGTCCCGACCGCAGTCGTGGACCGCATCGCGCCCCATCCCCACCCGCCCACCACCGTCTCGTGTCGCCGTGCCTCGCGGACGCCATGCAGTGGCCGCGGCGGCGCCGTGGCTGGTCGGCCCCGCCAGCGTTTGGTGGACGCGGGCCACGTACTCCTGAAGCGGTCTGCGCGGCTCGCCCGGGACCGTCGAGCGCGGCCATTGCTGTTCAGACCGTTGTGTCATGGGCCGCCTCCGTGCCGCTCGCGGCGGCGGCGGCGGCGGCGGTGGCGGCGGCGGCGGGCGCGCCCCCCCGCCGCGTCTTTGTCCTTGTCAACCACTGGGCCGAGGCGAACGCGGGGCGGCGCAGACATCAACCGCCCACGCCGCCCTCCTTGCCGCACAGCGGCTACAACGGCCGCCGCCGCGGAACGCGCACCGCACAGCACGACGAGGCCGATGATGCCCTTGAGGATGCTCTGATGCCAACCCCCGCACGTCGCCCATGACACAAGGACGGGGGGACCGCCGCCGCCCGCAGGATGATGGTTGCCGAGGCACAACGACGTCAGCCGTGAGGGCGACGTGCACGCGTCAACGACATGGAATGGCTCGGCGTGCGGGAGAAACAAGTCGGTGGCAGGGGAGTGAAGCCAGAGAAAAAACGGAGAAAAATGGAGAAGAACGGGCAAGACAGGACGCGGCCACGCGACGGCACCGCAAGGGAGGACACAACGGAGGGGAACCAGTCGCGGGAAATGTCAGCTCCCCCTCAACCCCCAGCCACCGCCGTCACCGACACCGCCCGCCATGTCGGCCAGGCCGGTCGTCGCCACCGCGGTGCACCCCCCGCCGGCTGGTCGACCGGCCCCGGCCGGACGGTTACGCGTGTGCCGGTGGCGGGTCGGTCCGCGGGCGGGTCGGCGGGCGGTTTCACGGGCAACGGGCGCGCCAGCCGCCCCACGTTGGTCGTTGGTGCCGTCCGCACCGGCCCCGCACGGTACAGGGCCGAGAACTGTAAGGAGATGTCGTCGGATTATCGCATCGACGGTGGGCGTAACCAGGGTAGCCGAGGGAGAAGAGACGCCAGTAACGTGACTTTATATACATTTCCCGTAAAGGAAACGCGCACAACAGGTTTCACGACAAATTCGCCGTGAATGCTGCGTGAAGGCTGTCTGACCAATCAAACATCAGTAATGCACCTGCTGAGAACCGCCTCAGGACAGGTGCCCATTCAGTCAACACGGCCGGATGGTGCCCGACACAATGCGCTCTTCGTGTCTGAGGCGTCAGACAGCACCGTGTCTGAGCCCAGACATCCGCTGTTCCAGACGCGACCAGCCCAGATACGATCTCGGGAACAGCCGTGCCCGCTGTCAGATCTCACTGATGGCCCGTGGCACCCCCCAAAATTGGGGTCCTGGGGACCGCCAGCGGCATGCACGCAGCACGTCGTTCCGCCACCTTCGTCGCGCCCGCGATCGGTGGCTCCTTCGTGCCCACTGTCGATGTCGCGCCCGTCGTCGCCGCGCGTGCTACGCCTCTGCCCGACCCTTTTCCGCTTTCCACTGCGTTGCCCGCGGTGTGGAGCCGACTGTGCTGGGGGCTTGCGCGCGCGCCGATTCGTCCTCCGCGACGGGCGCGGACGCGGCAACGGCCGCTGCGGCGCGCTTCGGCGCCCCCGCCCGCGACGGCCTCGCTCTCCCGCTTTCCACCCCCCCTCCTTTATTCTGTTCGCATGTGCTGAAAGGCCGTTGTTTGACATTCGGGCGCGCGCGGGGCCACAGCGGCCGACGCGGTCGCGATCGCGGCGACGGCAGGGCCATCGCGATCGGGCTCGTTTGAGCGTTCCCGACGGCGGGTCCGTCCCTTCTGGTCTCGACCCCCTCTCTCTTCGATCCGTTGTTACTCCGGCGTTCGACGTGCAGGGCAGTGGATGCTGTGCTGCATTTTGGGTCTGTGCGGGTCCTCGGCGGCTGCCGCGTTCGCAATCGCGTCGGCGGCAGGACCTGCGCGCTTTCGCACTTCACCCCCTGCCCCCGTCCCTTGTGGCTCTCGTGGCATGGTACGCGCAGCGCCGCGGTAATTTGGGATCTTTTCGCCATCGTTTCGGCTGACGGCTAGCACTGTGGTCGCGGTCGCCGCGCCGGCGGCGTGAGCGTGCTCGAACGCGCCTGCCCTCGTGCTCTTTTTATTCTCCTTTTCCGCGTTGGTGTGACATCGTGGCTGGGGATACGGGCACTTGAGCGCGAGTTTTGAGCTTGTGCGGCTACGCGGCGGCCGCCGCGGTCGCGGACGCAAGCGTGGTGGCGGCGGCGGCGGCGCGCCGAAGCGCCCTTGCCCGTGCCGCCCCCGCTCCCCCGCCTCCCACCCCCCCTCCTCCCGTCTGTCTACATGTGCTGTAAGGCAGTTGTCGGACATTCTGGTGCGCGCGGGGCCACGGCAGCCGACGCGGTCACGATCGCGGCGGCGGCAAAGCGAGCGCTATCGGGCTCGTTTGAGAGCTCCCGACGGCGGGCCCGTCCCTTCTGGTTTCCACCCCCCCTCCCTTTGCTCCGTTGTTCTTCCGGCGTTGGACGTGCAGGGCAGTGGTTGCTGTGCTGCATTTTGGGCCTGTGCCGGTCCACGTCGGCCGCCGAAGTCGCCGCATTAACGGTTGCGGCGGCGGCGGCACCGGCGGCGCGAATTATTGTGCTTCTCCGCTTCACCGCCGCTTTGCCGTCCTTTCCCCTATCACGCCGATCTCTTCGTCGGCATGGACCGTCAAGGACGTTGGGGTGGTCGCCGAGTTTCCTCTCCCATTGAGTTTTCTTTTGTGTGTTCAAACCATGACGCGCGCCTCGTCCATGACCTCGCCGCCGCCATGCCGCCTGCTGAAGGAAGGGGAAGAGCTGTCACCGGGGAGCCGGCTGAGTTTGAGTGGTCTGTAGCGGGCGGCGTGTGGAGCGACAAGATGAGTCGAGAGTCATCTATGTCGCCGCTCTACGGCGACTTGCCCTCCACTGCCGCAACGTTTTGTCGTCCCCGTAGAGGACCTGGGGCCTCTCCTTCTGGGTCTGGTCCACCCCGGACACAAAATGGACGACGCGGTCAAGTCGGAAACGATGCGGCATGACTTCACTTTCTTTGAGGGCATTGAAGAGCGCCCGCGAGCACGTCGCGCTCACAGAGGCCGCGTTGCTCAAGATGCTGCCTTTGGAATAGATCCTGTTTGTCACGCGCTTGTGCCCTGCCTCCAACCAGTCAGCGGTCTGCCGGGCTCAAGAACTCTGGCGAGTCGTCAGGCTGGTGTCTCGGCCACCATCTTGGGGCACCCACCCGCCGGCTCCCGTTGTATCGTGCTCCGATCGGGGACACGCAAGACTGATTGCGCTGTGATCTGACTGTCCAGCCTCGGGGGCATTCTCTGATCCTGTTTCCTGGGCACACAGAACGCGCTCCTCGTTTTTTGCGTCCTCGCGCATCTAGGCGTGCAAGAACGATGGCGTCATGGAGAAGGCCATGACCTATGCCGGAGTCTCCCAGGCGACATCCGTCCATCGTATGCGGCTGCCTGTCGACGCGGCCGAGATGGCGGAGCCACACCCGGATGGGTCGGCCTTGGTGTCAATCGTGTTGTACCGCTCGATGTTCTCGCTGATCACGTTTACGGAGAGCAACACGGCGACTTGCATCGCACCCTGCTGTCGGCGCGTCCGGGGACGGTGCGGTCTTGCGATTATTGCGCGCCCAGCTCATCAAGCTCGCAAGGACGCCTTGCGCCGAGAGACGGAAACCGATTTGCTCGCAAGGAAGCCAAGGTTGACAATGCGCGGGCCGATCCGCGCCTATTCATTTACCACGAGCACGAGGACGTGAGCATTAAGAAGCTGCGCGGTGACACTGGCCGCGCCAAGAGCGACGAAAAGGAAGCCAAGTTGTCCAAGAGGATGGCGCGCAACATGCTGCCGTGCGCCGAGGAGATCGACGAAGGTGATGTGTGGATGCGGACCGCCGATTGGCGCGCAGTTTACCTGCGATAGGCGCGCGGCGCGGAGAAAGGCACGGCGGAGAACCTCAAGAAGATCATGGATATTTCCCAGGCTTGTGCGAGCATCGGGCTCGTGGTCGACTCCAGCCGTCCTTTGTTCGAGTCTTGCTGTGGATCATGTTGGTGTCGCTGGGACGGTCAGGCTTTGACGACGGAGCCCGAGCTACTCTGCACGCATCAACCGACCGCAACCGCTATCAAGGTAAGTGTGCGCGGTGGCGGGCGACTGTGAACTCACGTTGCGTCCGCACGGGTGCTTCTCTATTTTCTTGGAACACGACCGGTGGCTCGTGATTATTGGCGGTTTCTAACTCATCAGTGTCTCGCGACCCTATACTATCAGTGCTCTTGATCAATTGGCTCTCACTCCAGGTTGTCGAGGCCACCTGGACGTGCACAGGACCGACATGCGGGCGAACGGTTGAGTTTGTGGGCAGCGGCGAAGCGTTTTTCAACATGTGGCGCCGGAACAGGCGCCGCCAGTGGCTCCTCTTCACTCGCGGGGTCATTGACAAACTCGCCTAGTTCATTTTCACTGCGCGCATGACGTACACGGCGGCGACGCGCCACTTGTGCGCGGTTTGGACCGCGTTCGGGCTCCGCCAGCATGAAGTGGTCAAGCTTGATACGGCCGCGCTGCGAGTATTCCTCATCCCAGCCGAGACGGAGCGTTGTCCAATTTGCGGTTCCAGCCCAAAGTTTGTGATGTTCGATGCCCAAGCCATCGGTTGCCCGGACCCTGAGGACGTCTTCTCGCAGCGGCTTGACATGAACTGCCCCGTGCTCGACGTACCCACAGCCAAGCTTTGCGTCCTCACTCAACAATCATTGCTTGCTGCCGTTTACAAGGTTTTGAGATCAGCGGAGCCTTTGACCCAACCTCAAGCCAAACAACTGGGGTTTTGGCACGACTTCATGCTGAAGGTCGGGCGATGATCTGTCCAGCGCGCGGGCGCCACCCTTTTCTTTCGCTTTTTCTTTCTCAGAAGCGAGCAAGCAGTATCGGGCGGCGACACCGATTGCGCCCATGACAAGAAGACCGCTGTGGACGAAGCGGTCTCCAATGCCAAGGTGGCCTCGGAAAAGATGTGTGCCGTCGAGTTTACGCAGCGCGGCCGCACGAAGAAGAAACCCCGCGTCGACAAGATCCTCGGTGCTGCGCTCCAAACGGACGAGGACCTCTTTCGCAATGGCGACGGAAAGACGGTCAAAAAGCTGGCAGAGACGTGGCGGGACCGCGCGGGCGTATGCTCGCCCAAACCTTAGGCGTATGCTCGCCAAATCTTGCGAAGACCCTCCATGACGACGATGGAGGTTGGATCTGTGTCATCCCTTTCTTGCAGGCGGTGGTGGCCGAGTTGGTGTCGGCATGTGCCGAGGGCACAACGAAAAGGCCCTCAATCTCTTGGCCGACAAGCTTCGCCTGGTGGGCGCCGACAAGTGGCCCATGGCGTCGGCCGCGGCGGACGGAGTTCGATTTGTCGGCAGATTGCTGAGTCTTTTTTCCAGGAGCTTGAGCACGACATGGCCTTCCGCGTCGCGCACAAGGACATGATCGGCGCAGCGGTGCAGGTCGAGGCGGAAGCTGGAAAGGCGTTTGAGCTGGCAGCATCCAGCTCCGAGACGCTGGCCAAGGGCTGGTGCGTCGCCGAGTACTCCAAACTGTAGAAGGGCACCCCGACGCCCGCCGATTATAAGCGGTTGAGGGCAAAGCAAGCCGTGGCCACCAACTTTGAAGAGGATGACCCCTCGGTGTCATTTGAGTTTTTCGCCAGCCTGCCACGCGTGCGTGCAGATATTGCAGACTCGGAGGCCGCCAAGCGCTGTGAGCAGTACCGCGGCCATGCATGCCACGCCGCGGACCAGGAGGGCAACGATGACGCCTGCAACAATGCGTTCTCTGGGACCTTTGGGCTGACGCAGGGGGTAAGAAACGTTGTCTGTCCACATGTGATCACTCTTGGGTTCTGGCGTCTGGTTCGTGCCGAGAGCGTGGGGGAGGCGCTGTCAATTCTGCTCGAGCGCTTCTCCCAACTTCCTAGTGCGACTTTCTACCAGGGGTTGTCAGGATATGGTTGATGGGCCGTAATAGAAGACGGATACACGTCGATCCTTCGTGTCTGATTACGGATAACTCCCTCAGCTGAGATCCGGATCAGAATATCTGCCTCCGGAACCGGATATTTGAGTAGATTATATCCGTATCCGGATACGATTATTTGATCCGAATATAATCCCCCAAGTCCGACGGACAGCTCAATTAGAGCCCAAGAAGGACGCTATCCAGCCGATATTCGAATGCTAAATGGACATCAGAACGACTTGAAATCCACACTTGATTTCAACGCCCCAACGGGCACCGTCAAGGCGGTTCCCCCCCGTTTGTGTAGACTGACGCCAAAATGACCGTTCTGAATATCGTGTTACACTCTGACAACAACGCAATCGGGACGAGTCGCACCATTGAACGGTCCCATCCGGGTCAGGCTAGATTGGCGCTTGTCGCTGCCAAATGTTCGGACACTAATCCCCTGATTGTCGGCACTCGAAAAGAGTTGTTGACTGTGTTTAGCCAGAACTCTCCAGGCGCGGGAAGCCTCATAATCGTATATATCTCTGTATCCTGACTCTCATATCTGGGATACGGATCCGATATAATCTCGCAATTTCTGTCGGACAGTATAGATATACCCGCTCCTTTTTTTCTCATAATGCATTTTGGATATGCGTCTCCGGCTCGTATGCCAAGTGAATACGGATATAATGCACGGATATAATCCTTGAAGATATATCATGACAACCCCTGATCTCAACACGGTCACGTCGGTGGTCACGGCCAAAGGGCGTGGGACGCGCTCAAGGTCATGTTCAAGGCGCGAGACAACGCGCAGCTGCTGCGGCTCATGGACGAGCTGAGCAGCCTGAAGAAGGGCGGCGACGAGAACATCATCAAGTTTGCGTCGCGCGCCAAGATGCTCCGGGACGAGCTCGCCATGCTCGGAAACCCGGTGGACGACAACACGCTTGCGCTGCGTGTCCTGGCAGGGCTCCCGGCAGAGTACGGGATGCTCAGGACGGTGTTGGAGAACAAGGACACTAAGCTCGTCATGTCGGACGTGACGGCTAAGCTGCTTCAAGTCGAGCAGCGGAGCATTTCTGTCGGCGCTTCCAAGCCTTCTGGCAGTGTCAAGTCACAAGCCTTTGCGGCAGCGGCGCCTAAGAAGCCGTTTGACAAGAAGTCGGTCGTGTGCTTCTACTGCAACAAGAAGGGACACATGCAGCGCGACTGCCACAAGAAGAAGGCGGACGAGGCCAAGGGCGAGGGCAAGCCCCGCGGTGGTGGCCGTGAAGGCGGCCACGGCGGCGGGTCCCACGCGGGTGCCGCTCTGGCCTACACTGCTTCTACTGGCAATACCGGGAGCAGCAAGGCTCGCGGGAGCTCCCTGTGTTCAACAAATTGGGTGCTCGACTCTGGCGCAACCAACCACATGGCCGCCGGGGACAAGGACTTCACCGTCCGGACGGCGGGAAGCGGGGCCGAGGCCACCTTGGCCAACGGCGACAAGGTGCCCATCAAGGGGCACGGCAACGTCTCTATGGACGTTGGCAAAGGAAACACCAAGACGCGCATGGTGCTCGAGGAGGCCATGCTCGTTCCGAACCTGACCAGCAACCTTCTATCGGGTCGAGCGGTCGACCGCAATCGGGGTGCGGTGGTGTTCGTCATCAACGCCTGTTACATCCTCAGCGACGGGGATGCTGTTCGCTGGAGCGAGGTGCTCGACAAGGCTTCGGTGGTCGGCAATGTCAACGATCTGGAGCAGTATGTGCTTGAGGTGACGCCGGTACAGGCGTCGACTAACGAGGCATCCACGCGCACAGCTGGGGAGGCGGAGCTGTGGCACCGTCGGTTCAGCCATTTGGGGTTGAAGAACCTCAAGCGGGCGGCCACAATGGTTGACGGCATGCCGTCGTCAGTGGCAGACGCAAAGCGCGTCATGGGAACTGTGTGTGTGCCGTGTGTGGACGGCAAAATGGTTCAATCGCCGAGCCCCCGCTCGTCGACAGCGACGACCAAGTGCAAACTGGTGCACACCGACATTGGAGGCCCACTCCCTGAGTCGCTAGTGGGTTCCATCTACTTCATGACGGCGCTGAAGGACTCCAAGGGCTCCGCCCCGGTACGCGGCCGCCACGTATGTATTCAACGAGGGTAAGACGCGGTCGACAAACGCGCGAGCCGCCGCGCGGGAAACGAGGTTGTGAAGTGAGCGTGAGTTGCGTGGATGCGTTGGTGTACTCGAGAGCGGTCTGAGGCGCGAAGCCAGCAGGCTCTTAAACCCTCCGTGTGCCTCTCTCGCAACGTTGTGCCGGCGCACTCCCCGCCAGCGCAGTGCTCCCTTCCTTGGAGGGTACATGCTCTCACCACCCCACAAATCGCGACGCCCCTCGATGACCCCACGAGAATGTCCCCGAGCTCAGCTTCAAAGGGAGCTGCCCTCGAAATGCAAGTACAAGTAATCACATCACACATATACAGCAATGCATGACAATGACACAGCCGAACAAGCCGATGACCGCATAAGTACTCCTGGAACTAGCCAGGCAGTCCGCGGTAACTCCAACTTACCTGCGCGGCCTTGGGGGGCTGCCTCAACAGCCAACGGCCAGCACCGCCTCGGTGCCGTCCACAGTGCGCCACAGGAGCCCATCAGTC
>ENA-ORXT01006824-ORXT01006824.1-marine-metagenome-genome-assembly--contig:-NODE-6824-length-10439-cov-3.595252_pt1 | contig 10439 bp, 5 predicted proteins | sample MGYA00237868_ERZ511482 | MGnify/ENA metagenome assembly ERZ511482
GACTGGAAAAGAGATGATGAAATAGGACAGCTCATAGATAATTATAACAAGATGGTGGTCAAGCTAGAGGAGAGCGCAGAAATTCTTGCAAAGAAGGAGCGAGATAGTGCTTGGCGTGAAATGGCCAAACAAGTTGCGCATGAAATAAAGAATCCACTGACGCCAATGAAGCTGAGCATTCAGTACCTGGAAAAAGCCATCAAAAGAGAACCATCTGAAGCAATACCTATTAGTAGAAAGATATCAAGGACTATGCTGGAACAGATTGACAATCTAACGGGTATTGCGGATGCGTTTGGAAATTTTGCGAAACTACCTAAGACTTCTAATGTTAAAATAGAACTGAATAATGTCGTCGATGTCGTCCACAATCTCTTCAGAAAAAGAGAGGATATGGAGATAAATCTTTCTGTGCCCATCGACCCTGTCTACGTCCACGCAGACAAGCACCAGTTGATAAGGATTCTTAACAATCTTGTCAAGAATGCCATCGAAGCCATTCCTTCTTCACGCAAAGGGAGGGTGGATGTTTCTCTGACTGTCCACAACAAAAAAGCGCTTATCAAGGTGACAGATAATGGAGCGGGGATACCAGAAGACATGTACGAGAAAGTCTTCCAGCCCAAATTCACTACCAAGGATTCGGGTTCTGGCCTCGGCCTGGCCATCGCTGCGAATATGATAGAATCCATGAATGGCCGACTCTACTTTGAGTCCACAATCGGCATATCCACTACTTTCTTCATAGAATTAGACATATTAAGACATCCTATATATGCAGATTCTGCCGAAAGAATTACCTTAGAGTAGTACCGTCCAGATTGAACAAAGGGCGGTCCTGATTGTAATTCTATTAGTATGAATATTATAGTGAATATAGGCATAGTCTTAGGAACCGTAGCCGCTATGGAATTTGTGGCCTGGTTTGCTCATAAGTACCTAATGCATGGTCTTCTGTGGCGCTGGCATGAGGACCATCATCAGCCACATCTCAAAGACGGCTTTTTCGAAAAAAATGACAGATTTTTCTTTGTATTTGCGGTGCCTTCTGCATTCTGCTATATGGCTGGAACTTTCTGGGATGGGATGGGTTTCCTCTTATTCATAGGAATAGGCATATCCATATATGGTCTTATCTATTTCTTGATCCATGACGTCTACATACACCAGCGATTCAAATGGTTCAGACAATTGGATAGTAAATACTCGAAGGCCATTCTGAGAGCGCATGGTGCACATCACGCCGTCCAGACCAAAGAAGATTGCGAATCATTCGGTCTCCTTATCATCAATCCAAAGTTCTTTAAAAAGCGTAAAGAGTGGAAGGTAGAGAATAACAAGATTTATAAATAAAGTAGCTTCACAAAAAAAGCCCGAAGCTAGGCTCCGGGCTTTGGTCATCACAATAAAGTAAACATCTTTATTTTATATTAAGCATCTTGATTACTGAAGTCGCAGATCCAGCGATGACCTTACAATAAATAATGCCTGCACTCAAATCCTCAGCACCAATTTTGACTTGATTAAGACCTTTTGCACCTTCTGCATATGTCTTTTTTACTATAGTACCATCTGGCTGATAAAAGACTATCTCCACTTCCGTATCATTCATCAACTCATATCTGACAAAGGTATGATCCATAAATGGATTAGGGTTATTCTGCAATAATTTCAAGAATATATCATTTTGATGGCCTAAGCTGATACCAGTCTTATCCAATGTTTCTGCCATATAGGCTTCATTGGCAAATGAGGCATCCATACTGATCAATGCAGAAATTTTATCCGATTGTTTCGCCCTGAAAGTAAGGGTCATGATGCCATCCTCTCCGTTTGTGGATTCGTGCTGACTGATAGCCAAATGAGCATCCTCATAATGGAAATTCTGATCAGAAAAGCCAGAACCACTTAATCCTATAAAGTCCAGTTGTGGAATGAATAATCCCATTTGGAATCCTTGAAGCTTGGAACTTGATTCTACTTTGACTTCAAATTCTTCTCCTGCATTCACTATTCTATCCGTGAATGAAAAATTCAAACTTTGCCTTGCAATAGTCGGCTCTACACTCATGCGCAACAGCACATCTTTATTCAGATCCCCTATTTTAACACCTATGAAATCTTCTGATTGCATATCTGCAGCAAGTCCTGTGACAAAAATGGATTCCTTATAATTCCAAGGGTCCGTAACAGTAAGAACCTGATCAGCATCCAATAATTTCCAGCTGTTATTCTGTGGCAAATCAGTATAAATTCCTAAAATTAATTTTCTTAATTCCACAAGGTCTATACCATTGATCTTATTATCTCCATTGATATCGGCAGCAATATAATCATAAGGGGAGTCAAAGCTTTCTATACCAAGAATATGTCTCTGAATCATAATTAGATCCAAAGTACTTACACCATTCAGGTAATCATCCTGAGACCCTCCTGATATTTCGTAATCCATCGTAGGTGTATTATCCGGATAAACATATTGTCCTTGAGAATCTGTCATCACTGTCTTAGGATAGTTGGGCATATTCGCCATTAATTGAGTCCTCATATTCCCTATCACCTCACCTGCAGGAGTAGAAATATTTCCTCCGATCATCGCACCTCCAGCATTGTCTGAAATTCTTAATGTCACCGTACAAAAATCAATATTCTGACATTCATCCCATACGTAAATTGGTATTTCCAGAATACCATCCTTATCCTCATCATCCGCCGTGGTGAATATCTTTCCACTACTTTTCAATCCAGGCTCCCATCTATGGACATCGCCTCCATAACTATCGATATCTTCATATTCCCCTGCACCTGTCACTCCGCACTCTTGCACGTCAGTGTCCACTTCTGATGCGTCATAGAACCAATAAGTTCCGTCGTACCACAGCAAATCATTTGCACTTCTATATTCTGCATCGCACCTCGGTGGAGGTGGCACATCCGTAAACGTAAATAACAAGTCTGTCTGTTCAGCACAATTATCGAAACTTGATTGATTAAAATCAATTGCCCATAACTCCACTTCACCATTGGTCATTACAGCCGTACTCAGATTAAGGCAATAGGGTGTAGGCGCTTTTTGATCCTCTATGACAAAGTAAGTCCTGATTTTATTTACATTGCGGCAACCGTCATCGATTATCCAATTTATTCTGTGTTGTTTCTTGCTCGCAATTATGCCATCTGGTAACACAACTTTTAATTGATCACCTGAAGTTGTCTTTTCCAAATAAAAAGGATTAGGCTCTCCACTAGGCAATTCTCTCGGATAAGCCGAACTGTAAATGTATTCCACCTGGAAATCATCATCTATGTCCACTTCAACTTCCCACGATAACCATGGCGCATCACAAGTGGCTTCATCTATTCCGATGGCAGTCAAGACGACACCGTTACTCATACAATTCTCATCAGCTACATACACTTGAACCTCTTCAGTGATTACCTGCGGAATTGTATTATCTACCACATTGACTATCTGCGTATGTGTATACTTTCCTTCTCCAGATGTCATGTCATAAGTACACCAATCAATTACAGAAAATTCGTTGATGATCTGTGCACAAGAATTTCCTTCTATTCTGAAAGTATCACTATCCAGCGTGAAACCTACCAGATTACACTTCACAGACATGAATACAGGCTCTCCAGTCTCGACGTCAACACAATCGACTGTCACATCATCTGGAAACTGAATAGTGCTGGGATCGAAAACTTCATCTATCGGTTCCACGACCAACCATTGTACGCATTGATCAAATTCTCTTTTTATGGCACCAAATCCACAAGCAGGATTATAGGCTTCCACTTCCACACCTGTATAACCAGGAACATTACCAGTTGTGGGTGCTTTTCTACTGGGCCGTGTATTATCACGAATCACCAAGGTATCCACAATTGCCGGCGTAGAACTGCAACTTGTATAGCTTATGGGAATGCCTCCAGTATTACTGAAATCATGATAATCCGTAGTACAACTGACAACCATATCAGGTGGACAGACTAGTACACCACCTTTTCCTTCCAGTCTGACAGTGGTCCAGAGCTCATTGGTATTCCCTAACCAGTCCATTACTCTGAACTGTACGTCTATCAATTGAAATTCCTGACCTTGCAGGTCAGTACAACAGAAACTTACATGATCTCCCCACAAAGTATCTTGAGGGTTACAGAAGGTCTTACCTCTTCTTATCTCAACAGTTACTGGCCCACAGGCATCATAACTTTGATTGTCAACATCATAGGCGTGAAGCTTTCCAGTGCCCACTCCTAATTCTGTATAAGTGAGATCCAGTACTATGTTTTCTATAGTAACTGCAACAGGAGGAGTCGCATCCAGTACTTGCAGGCTCACATACTCCTTAGTCGTGTTGCCACAACAATCTGAAGATTCATACTTGACCTGATAAATTCCAGGAGGCACGGCACTGATGAGGTACCCGTCCAAGGTATTGCCCGTTATGATATTGGCCTGATCTACCAGTTGAACTTTGTATGTCAAATTCTCATCACAGTTATCTCTAAGGTGTTCTGGTCGTGGCACATGGACATCAGCCGCACATTGCCATGGATCGACACTGGCTGTAATATCCTTGACCAATATTTCTGGTGCTATACCATCAGCGACTTCAATATTCTGCACGTATTCAAACAAATCTCCGTTGCACCAATTCATAATCGTCCACGTCCTTGAAATCTTGATATTTCCGCTACAAGCCACCGCACAAGCTTCAAAAATATAATCACTATAGAAGACATTCAGATTACAGATCTTGTCGATTATAGGTTGTGGATGTAATGGATAACACATGGCAGACATTTCTCCCCCGCCTGCCACCTCGCAAGTACCTAAACCTGGCATATAATAATGTGGATATCCATAAGGAATACCCTCATTATGCTCTATCACACAATCCACATCCACTTCTGGCTCAGCACCATCTCCATCAGAATCCATATCCAAAGTTGCTGGATCATCAAAGTAGGCTGCAATATCTGCAGGTGTGATACCGTGGTGGCAACTAGGTATGGTTATATGATTAATAGGTAATAATATGTGATTTTCTATAAGTGTGCCATCACCTTCCACAACTATGGGTGCTCCGACAGTATCATAAAATTCAAATGGCTTAAAGGCATAGTATTGCTTGCATTGGAGGCTTTCGGGACCGTGTGGTGTACTGTAGGCTACAGTCCACGTTCTGACCATACGCTTATCAATACCACATTCACCATTCACGAAGCCATCCACATAAGAGGCAGTGACGGCTTGGCCGCAATTGTCACTTACATGCTTATTAATAAAGGTCTGTGGATCAGAGACTATGATCTTATCTAGCAGTTCTGTAGCGTAGCCTATCTTACCAGAGAATTTGTCATAGGCACTGAACAATTCATAACTTGGACATCTCAGCATGCAAGAAGGGTCAGTAACTGTAGGATCACTGCAAGGACCACAATCTAAAACAGGTTTAGCCTTGTCTTCTATGGTGATATCACCCCAGCAATGATTGCCATTGGTTGTGTCAGTGACCTTGAAAGTGAGGGTATGGCCTAGAAAGGCTGAGGCGTCAGAGCTCAGATCCACTAAAGTGTTGCCTGAATAAAACCCAAAGGTCAATATACTCAGGTCATAAGTGCCTTGTATAAGGACATCTACAGTAATGTCCAGATCACAGCCACTCCCTACGGAGGCGACGAGATGACCATTGCAGTTAAGCTGAGATGCATACGCAGATGAGCTGAGAGGCACATAGGCCATCAGCAGAATGAGGGTAGCCCTCATCAGGTTGGGAAATCGGTACATAATGTTCAAATTATTGGGACTGCTAACATATAGGAGAAAAGTGAGTTAACTCTCTAATTACCAGTAATTTATGAGGGTATTTATTGGATACTGAATAATCCATATGGCTAAGTGACCCAGCAATAACGACTTACGAAATGTTAAAAAACATATTAATAAAAAACTCAGAGCTGATTAAGACAAGAATGTGACAGGAAAAGAGGCTATCATATTAGAAATAATTTGACTGTGATAAATAGCGGTAAAAACAAGAGCTGAAATGTGGTGTGGAAATTATTAAATAGCATATCTTTGCCGTCCGCTTCAAAGGTGGAGTGGGTGAGTGGCTGAAACCACTGGTTTGCTAAATCAGCGTACTGGGAAACCGGTACCGGGGGTTCGAATCCCTCCTCCACCGCTTTTTAAGCTAAAGACATATTCTCGGGGCGTGGCGCAGTCCGGTTAGCGCACCTGGTTTGGGACCAGGGGGCCGGAGGTTCGAATCCTCTCGCCCCGACTTAAAACCTAGTAATACTGTAGTATTGCTGGGTTTTTTTGTGCCCAGGGGTCGTTTAAGGGGTCATTTTAGTACAGGAATTAAGAATTCGGCAAACCTCGTGCAATACATTTAATAGGAGATACTAACCCGCTTAGATAAGTTGAGTGATGTAATTAAGCAGAAGGTGGTCTGGCTTTATTGTTAGCTATTGATATAAATACATAGAGAATATAAACAAGGGTGGCACCGCCAAAAATTGTTCCTTCTAAAGTATGACCCATAGTTATCAACCAATAAGAAAACCAAATCAGAAGTGCAGCTAAGGCAAAAGCAGCAATAACAGCTAGAATTTTTATACCGTGTAGAAATAGTTGCTCTCTCTTATTAAGTTTGATATACTCATCATCCAACTTGTGTCTGTGGTCTTGCTCCTTTGATGCTGCTATTTTCAGGTAATCAATAATTCCAGAATCTAGGGTTTTGTATTGAGCCAATTCTTCTGGTGAAGGAAGAATATGATCATCCATCTGCTCTTGAGCAACATAACCCTTCTTTGTTTTTGATAATTGTCTTTTCCTACTGGCCAACTATCGAGTTTTGATTCTTTGAGTTGTCAGAATGGTATATACGGGTTGCAGTCTTGTAGTCTTTTAAAACTTTAGTAAAGTCCTCGCTATATCTTCTCCGGTCCATTCCCATATTACTAACTCTTCTACGTTTATAGTAATAGTCTTTCTGAAATTCTCTATAACTAGCCAAATTAGACTTGGACCTGCCCTGAAAAATCAGTCGTAGATCATACCAAATACTTGAGCGTCTTTGTTTTAAGTTATTTGCCATAGTTTCTTTACTAAACAGATGCTAAACAATACATGTTCCAAGAATAACGTATTTATAAATAAAAATATTCGTTTTTTCGATTTTGAGACATAGTCCTACGATTAAAACAACTGAAATGGCGAATCTAGATACCTAGGCTCCGAGTCAATAATGGTAGACTAGACCTAGCATTATGAGATTTCTTTGAGTGCAATTGTCATTTCCCGTGGCCTCTTGTACTAATTTACGAATTGATTAGAGGAAAATCACATTCCACATTTTTTTATATTTCGTTGATTTTAAGTAGGACTTGCCAATCCTTACTACCCTAAATCCTCGAAAACGGCCTCAGAAATATTTTCTCCGACCAATTCAAAAGCCAGCAGGCAAGTAGCCCGAAGGTCAGTAAACACTTCCTTCTTGAGCTTGATGGCTGGTAAGAACTGTATAAAATCGCTGGTACTCACTAAATATGGATCGTCCAGTTGCTCAAGCATTAATTCCAATATGGTAAGCCGTCCAGCCCTCGTATTGTCTCGAAACTCTATAAAGCTGATGATATGCCCATAGGCTTCAGTATTGCTGGGTTTTTTTGTGTCTAAGGGGTCATCTAAAGGTTCATTTTACTGTCAACAAATTGTTCTGTATTGTTCAATAAGTATTTGCCGATAGAAACAGCAACAATATCTGATACAAACAAAAGCGCCATCATTCCCAGCAATGAAAATAACCAGGTATGGCTCCCCCAAAATCTAGAAGGCCAATTAATATTCAGAAAAACCCTTTACTTGAATTCAGGCTTCAATTCTGTTGATATTGGGATATCGTTAATATTCCTACGCAATATTTAGTAACCTTGATACAGAGTAAGGCGTCTCCAGGATTCTGGACCGAGAAAATTCTTATTGGTTAGCGTATTAATTCATGGCCCTACCATAACTTTTCCAATTCTCAGGAACAGCACCGCCCCAATATGGCGTTGTAGTCTTATTTACTACTATAACCTCAGCCACTTATGCCTAAAAAGATGAAAAAAGAGGGCAAACCCTCTGTCCACGACGAATTATCAGGATTCGACATCAAAATCAACACCTTCGGAGAGATGACCACCAATTTTGACATAGACAAACTCAATGGCTTTCTGGACGTGAATGTAGAAGACAAAAAACTGGTGGATAGGGTAACAGATCAAGAGGAATAAAGACAATAGACTTATTTAATGGTACAATTTTAGTACGTATCTTAAGGATTTCTCGTTATCTATTCGATGCAGCAAATAGCTACATATATATATCTGATTATGATGGGCTTAATGCCCATGAGCAGCTATTGCACTGTCACCAGTATGGGATCACCCGAAAACTGCTCCATTATTAGTTTCTTAGAGCTAGGCTCAGACACGATACCTCCCGTCTTTACACAAGTTCCTAGAGATACTTCCGTCAATTGTTCCTCAGATCTGTTAGAGCTGTTATCCAGTTGGTATATCAGACAAGCTGGAGCTGAGGCAGATAATGGCTCTGCAACTATATTCAGTACTGTTTCATTGGCGCAAGCCCAAGATTCACTTACAGAACTACTAGCAACTCTCTGCAAGCCTGATGATGCTTTGACGTTGAGCTTTTTTGCATTGGATAGCTGTGGAAATAGGAGTTTAGAAACCTTGGAGGCTAAATTCATAATATTTGATCTTATTCCTCCCAATATTTCCATACCAGCACAAGACAAAGAAGTTTTCTGTAACGAATTTACTGTTGACTCGCTTCAGCAGTGGATAGATACTCAAGGTGGTGCCTTAGCAACGGAAAGCTGCGGTACATTCACCTGGACGAATTACGTGTGGTCTGATGACGTTAATAATTCTGGTTTTCAATCTTTTCAAGATTCCACTGATATCCGTATACGACGAGCCAATTGCAGCTGGTCAGTAGAAGTCACATTCTTTCTCGAAGACGGTTGTGGAAATGATAATTTTACTGCTGCGACTTTCAACGTGATAGCAGATATTATAGGTCCTCATATCGTGAAGGCCCTAGCTGATACTATACTCTTATGCGATCAGGCTATACCCAACGACCAACCTGTCATATGGGACGGTTGCGATGGGCGGCTGAGTCTATCTCAATCAGATTCTCTAGTTAGATCAAATTCATCAGAATGTGATCAATTCGAATATCAATTGATAAGAACATGGACTACTCAAGATGCTTGTGGTAATGTTCTGGTGGATTCAAGAAATTTTTTCATTGTCGATACCCTACCCCCGACTTTGACCTTGGATCAGACCATTGCTATTGATTGTAATTTACCACCAGAAGAATACGATCGTTTCATAGAGACGGATGATAACTGTGGGTCCGTAGATGTAAATTTTCGTGACTCCATTACTTTCAATTCTCTTTGCCAGAACCAATTCATCAGGACTTGGATCGTAACTGATCCTTGTGGGAATAAAGACTCTCTGAACCAAACCATCCAGGTACAGGACTTTTCTGGACCCGAATTTATAAATCCGCCTATTGATGTCAGAATCGAATGTAACCAGACTATAATAGAAGAAGAATTTATGGACTGGATAACAGAGCATCTTGGACGTGGGGCCATTGACAATTGCAACGCTGTTATTCTTAAGGCATTGCCTGCCGACAATTATACTGACACAGTTATTATCAATGCCACCCCCGAAGTAAGATTTGAAGACTTGAGCTGTGGCCAATCAGATAGCATAGGCCTCTTGAATAAAATAGCAGTGACCTTTATCGCTTATGACATTTGTGGAAATATCACTCGAGAAGATGCCAGTTTCTCCATCGTAGATAATGAGGCTCCTGTAATTCAGAATTGCCCCACTGATTTCGACTTGCAAGTGGGCTCTGGCCTATGTGCTGCCGAATATTTATTACTGCTACCAGCGTTTTCAGACAATTGTCTAGCTACAGATGAAGCTAACTGGACCATCGATGTGGACGGTAATATTTTTTCAAATATAGATCCACAAGGACTTCAGATTTCTCTGGGAATAGGTAATCATATAATCAGTTATCAATTAACTGACTGTGGCAATAATACGGCTGCATGCGTACAAGAAATAAATGTCTTCGATAATACAGCTCCAGAACTTTCCTGTGTCGACTCCCTAACTTTATATGTTACAGAATCAGAATGCGAAATAGAAATTGATCTACCACAGTTAACTGGATTTACGGACAACTGCTTCGGTGCCTCGGCTTACAATCGCACCATGCCGGATCCAGAAGGCTTTTTATCCTTCTCATTCAGCACCTCAGACAACGCATATAAAGCGATGGATTTTTTCATCAATTTTGAAGACATCACTAATCA
>ENA-ORXT01006826-ORXT01006826.1-marine-metagenome-genome-assembly--contig:-NODE-6826-length-10433-cov-3.568173_pt1 | contig 10433 bp, 9 predicted proteins | sample MGYA00237868_ERZ511482 | MGnify/ENA metagenome assembly ERZ511482
GGAGTAAACCTAGTTTCCTACAAAAGCCCTCTTGACTTCGTACCCAATTTTATCTCTTTAATTTGGCGAAGGTATTGTCGGATCTTCGATTATTTTCTACAAGAGGAAACCCCATTTTCCGCAAGTAAACACACTAGCCACAGAAAAAGCGTTTGAATCGAAATAGACAGAGATCGTATCTCTTCGAGCTATATGAGAAGATCAGAGTTTCCGACTGTAAAAGAAATAACTACTAATAAAGCATTTGATTAGAGGGGGAAAGAGCTTATGAAGACTACGATAGAGCCTATTTATTCCATACTCTGTATCAATTTTAAACCTAATATATATCAAAAATATTTTTATCTGATGATATTATATGACTCGATTTTTGAATAGTGATGTTTTGTTAAATCATTTTCCTAGCAGCTTTATACGGTTATAAATTGCTAAGTTATAATCTGGATTAAGTTCAATCGCTTTGTTATAAGAATCTAAAGCATCTCTATCTCTTCCTAACTCATGGAGGGATACTCCTCTGTTATTCCAAGCTATAGCATTATTTGAATCAAGTTCAATTGCCTTGTTGCAGGAAGCTAAAGCATCTTCATATCTTCCTAATTTACTGAGGGAGTTGCCCCTATTGCTCCAAGCATGAGTGTAATTTGGATTAAGCTCAATCGCTTTGTCAAAAGAAGCTAAAGCATCTTCATACCTTTCTAAGCCGTGGAGAGAGTTGCCCCTACTACTCCAAGCTTTGGTATTATCTGAATCAAGTTCAATCGATTTGTCATTAGAGATGAGAGCATCTTCATATCTTCCTAATTTATTGAGGGAGTTGCCCCGATTTTGCCAAGCTTCAGCATTATCTGAATCAATTTCAATTGCTTTGTCATGAGAGATGAGAGCATCTTTATGTCTCCCTAATTTGCTGAGAGAGTTGCCCCGATTTCCCCAAGCGTAAAAATTATCTGAATCCAGTTCTAGTACTTTATCATAAGAGATAAGAGCATCTTTATATCTTCCTAATCTATTCAGAGAAATACCTCGATTTATCAAAACATTAACATTATCTGGAGCAAGCTCAATTGCTTTGTCATAGGAGGCTAAAGCATCTTCATATTCTCCTAACATGCCGAGCGAGTGTCCCAAGTAGAACCAGGCATCAGCTTGATTTGGGCTAGTATCTACAGCCTTTTTTAGATACTTAACTGACAATTCATAATCTTCTCTATCTTTTAGTTTAAGACCTATTTTTTTCCAATCAAAGATAAATTTGGAGTCAAGAGCTAAAGCCTTATCCAAGAATATATAAGCTTCTTTGTATTCACCAGAAGTAGCTAATGATAAGCCTTGTATTTTCAAAGCCTCAGCAGAATCAGAATTCAGATTTACAGTCTGCCCATAAGATTTTCCAGCAACACTTTTATCTGATATTTGATAAGCTTTTTTTGAGGATATTATATTATTACAAGCAGTAAAAAAAAGAGTTGAAAATCCTAGTAAAATTACTCTTTGCCAACTTTTCACTATTTTTCTTCTATATTAATTTGTATTTATAAATTAAACGTAGTATTGCAATACTATCTACAGTTTATTTACTGAAATGATAATTTGATAAGAGAGAAAATACGGTTAAGCTTAGCTGTCCATTATCTTATAAATTTGTAGACATTTCAAAACAGTCCTGAAATACTGTCTATTAGATCGTTTTTGAGATGTTAATAGACAGCAGAATCTATAAATCGATTTGATAAACACGAGTCATGAGATTGTTCGAGTAAAAATAAATCAAATCAATTGGGCTGCTGGTTATCGGATTTATTTGGCAAAAGAAGGAAAAGAATTAATAGTTTTGTTTGGAGGGGGAACTAAAAAAAAGCAACAAGCTGATATAGATCGAGCTAAAAAACTTTATCAAGAATACAAACAACGGAAAAAAGAATCTAAGAATAAAAAGAAATAATTGTATATGTCTGTTACAAGAGATTTTAAAGAAACTATCAACGCCAGGATTAGAAAAGATCCTGAGTTTGCCAAGGCATTGCTAAATGGAGCTGCGACTCTCTTTCTAAATGGCGAACCAGAAACAGCTAGACTAATTTTGAGAGATTTGGTTAATAGTATCATTGGGTTTGAAAAATTAGCTGAGAAGACTTCTGTGCCAAGCAAAAGTTTACACCGAATGTTATCCGCCAAAGGGAATCCGACAATGAATAATTTGACTGCTATATTTAGCGTTTTACGCCAACAGCTAAACGTGAATTTAGAAGTACAGGTAATATCCTGCGATCGCTAATCTTTGAGCTCAAAAAAATGATCGTGTGGACTACTTATCAAAAAAATTATTCAAAATGGCGTAGATATCTTTTTAATTTATATAAATGCGAACAGGTATAAATTCTAATTCTTAGTTATCGCTTTCTAAGATTGTATTGATTACGTTGGCGTTAGTTAACTTTGTATTATGCAAATTAGCGTTGGTTAAATCAGCACCAATCAATTTGGCATTAGTAAGATTGGCGTTAGTTAAATTAGCATTACTCAAGTTGGCTGCAATTAGCTTGGCATTGCTGAGGTTTGTTCCTTTTAAGTTGGTGTAGCTCAAGTCAGCTTCTATTAAATTAATGTTAGTTAAATTCAGTTGTGATAGATCGGTATTCGATAAGTTAGCGTAGCGAAAATTGGTTCTTCCCAAAGCATATTCTTGCAAAAGATTAGAGCGATCGCTTGTTCTTAATTCTCTTTGGGGCAAATTATTGGTAGCAAGTTTTATTTCCTGTTTACTATTAATTAATTGAGATAATTCTTGATAAAGAGAATAGTCTCCTATGCCGCTAACATTGACCCAAGCTCTAGTACGAGTTAAGGCTATTAATAGTTGATTGCGTAAATATAAATTACTTTCATTTTTAGCAATGTTATCTAAGCCAATCAGATAAACCAGATCGGCTTCCTGTCCTTTTGCTCGATAAATAGTAGAGATTGTAATTGCCCCTGGATACCAGAACTGATTATAGTTGCGCTGTTCGTGAGGAGTATCTAAACAATTAAAAGTACTTTGAGTCGGTAAATAAATATTAATGCCCTGATTGATTAAAAAAGTGGCTGTTTGCTTGATTAAAGATGCTGTATCGTAATATGCTCCAAGGACAATAATTAGTATTTCTCGATCTGGCTGAATACTGTCTTGGTTTAAATTCTGCTTGATATTTTGAGCTAATACGGTCAATTCTTGTTGACGAGAAGAAAAACGTTCAAAGGCGATCGCATCTTGTTCCCATAGTTTACTGATAAGATTAGGAGAATTATTTTCTTCCCTAACTAACTTTATTTCTGTATCCTTTTGCCAGTCGCCGATTATTTTATATCCTAAGAATGTCCATTCTTCAGCAGCATTTGAACCAGCGATCAGTCCTTTCTTTCTTAACAATCCTAAAGCTATTCCCTGAGCTACAAAAATAACTTGATGGGGTGTACGATAACAGCGAGATAATATTTCGGTCTTATTAATGTGTCGCTCGTATTGACCAGTAACTAAGTGTCCCAATTCCTCGCCAAACATTTCCCCTGATTCGGGAATTTTCAAACTATCCAAACTCTGCAATTCATCATATGCCCAGATAAGCCGTTTTTGCTCTGGATGAACTGGATTGACCGAGCGTAAAGATTGGTATGCCAGCCAAAAAAAAGGTTGCTTATCCTGATACTTCCAGCTATTCGCGATCAAATCTTGAGCTTCGTCTATTAAAACAGTATCAAACATCTGAGGAATAGTTCTATTTTCTAGCAGTTCCAAACAAGCTTCTGCTAAAGCCTCATTCGGCTTTTTACTCATAGTAAAAGGAACGGCAAGGGGTAAGTAAGCCACCTGTTTGCAGATAGTGCTATAGAAACCAGGCTGTTCTTTGCTACCCCAAGCATGGAGTATTTTTAAATTGGACTGCTGAGGATTATAATTAGTTTTGTCTTGAGTATAATGACGAATCCATTGATCTACCTGTTGAGTAATCGAGTTATATAAGCTGCGAGAAAAAAAGACCAAAGCAATTTTCCACTCTGGATTTTTTACCGACATCAAAGCTGCTTTTTGACAGAGCAAAACTGTTTTTCCCGAACCAGCAATACCCCTAATTCTTTGCATTCCATCAGGAATTTGTTTACCAATCTTTTCTTGGTGTAAATCTAATTGACTTAATCGCGATCGCACCTGTTGGATAACATGACGGCGACTATTTATCGAACAGGGTAAACGTTGATAGTCCGATTTATATAAGGGTGTACCGCCTAACACTGCCAGTAACAATTCCCATTGAGTTGGAGTTAGTTTATCTCCTAAAGCAATAGCAGAGGTTTTAACAATTAAATCAATAACTGCTTTGCCATCTCTAAGATGTTCTTGAAACAAAATTGGAGGAGAATTAGGTAGCCGATCGAATCCTTTTGTTTGCCATTGAGCTTGAGTAATATAAGGTAAAGCTACCATTGCTTTAGCAGTAACTTTTTTTCTCAATAAAGGTTCGCGATCGCTATACTCTAGCAAGGCAAATAATTGTCTTTCTGCCTGTTGATAGGGATTACCAGACTCGGTATAAAAATCGCGGTATTGCCAGCGATGTCCTTGAATATTAGCTAATTGCTTAATTTTAATTGATTTGACTTCAATTACTAATAAACCCAGCAAATAATCGGCAATTAAAATATCAGGTTCTTTGCGAAACTTGCTATCTCGATCAAAAATTGGATAACGCCAATAACCAAGACAATCACGCGATTCAAAAGCTCGTTTGACACTATCCCAAACTAGCTTTTCTCCCGCTTCTCCTTGATTACCAAAAGTTTCTGTTGCAATAAAATTACCCATAACAATGAACAATAACCTTTGTTATTAATCAGTAATCAGTAATTATTTCTTAACTGCTTCCAATATTTTAGAATAATAAAAACTAACGCTTGTCATTCCTTTGCGCTTAATTTCAAAGCCATTTTCTTCTAAAATAGCCACAATGTCTTTTTCTTTGTGTTGATAGGCTCTGGTAGTCTTAGAAGGGCCAGGAAAAAACTCACCAATCTTTTTCAAGACAAATAATACACAGGTTTTGGGTGCAAAACTAAGAATCAAACGCGACTCAGCTAAAGATGCCAAATGAGCGATCATTTTTGCTGCATCTTCTGTCGGGTAGTGAATTAAAACGTCTAAACAGATGACGGTATCATAACTGCCGCTGAGAGCTTCCAAGTCCGATACAGAGAAATTAACCTTGCTAGGATCTTCCAATGCTTCGGCTGCTTTTTCTTTAGCCTCTCCCACCATCTTTTTCGAGATATCGCTAGCACTAACCGTTGCGCCAGCTTCGGCTAGCGGAATGCTCAAGCTGCCTACGCCACATCCTGCGTCACAGACGGTAATATCTGCTAAATTGTCGTCGTCTTTAAGCCATTCAATCACAGTATCAATAGTTTGTTGATGTCCTTGGCGAATTTTCTTCTGTACCTTGTTGACATCATCGGTTTCGCCATAAATTCGACGCCAGCGATCGAATCCCTTTTGATTAAAATAATCCTTGACGATCGCTTTATCGTTGACTTTATCTGCCGTTTTCATAAATCAGTTTAAATAAGTATTTAAATAAAAATAGGAGCATAACTTTTACCATTACCAGGTTTAGCAAATTAACTCCCCTTGGTAGTTTACAGTAAGGGCGGGATAAAAATCTTGGTTCTAAGCACAAATACTTATAACAATTTACAGTAGACAATTATTAGCAACCAGGAGTTAAATAATTTCTGATCAAACGGGACGAAATCGTAATTTTGAGTTTTAATCAGATCCATGAAGCATTTAAAAGATACTATGAAACTATCAAAAAAATTAAAGCTAGCAGCCATATTCACAGGAGCGATCGCTTTAACCAGTCCTTTGCTACCTGCTTTAGCTCAGTTTACTGAAGCACCCGTTCCAGGAGAGGAAGTACTAGCCGTGGCTGTTCCCGCTGGGGCGATTGGCTATAATTTAAACGTGATACAGCAAATTCCTGGCAAACAGCAGTGTTATGCCGAACAAGGTTCTGAACCTACTATTGTCGACCCACTGTGGACAACTTTTGACTTTACAGGTAGTTGTAACAAAGCTACAGATGGTAATGGCTACTCAGTACGTCTTGATGGACAAGATACCAGTCTTGATTACAGGCTTGATGTCATACCCAAAGGAAATGAGCTACAGTTAGTAGCGAAAAACTATAAAGGTGGCGAGAGTTTGGTCGTGGGTCAAACTTTTGGTAAGCCAGCCGAAGGTGAATATGTCAAAATCCATCTAAACCCAGGTTGGGAATTCACCAAAAAGTCTTACGAAGGCAAAGTCTTGGGTCATTTTTTCTTTAGTGGCGACTCACAAGCGATCGCTGCTGCTAGTGGTACAGAGGTAACTCCGCCCAAGGCTACTAGCTTTACTGACACATCTCGCGACATTTATAAAGATGAGATCGAAGAAGCTGTTGCATTAGGCTTTATTGCAGGCTATAAAGACAAAACTTTCCGTCCGACTGAATCCTTAACTAGAGAACAACTAGTTTCTATGGTATATGGTGCGTTGGGAACAGTTGACAGTGTAGAATTAGCATCTGCTGAATCAACCTCCACTCAACCCTATCCCGATGTAATGAGCGATCGCTGGAGTGCTGCCAAAATTTCTTGGGCAAAAGAAAGTCAAATTGTCAAAGGATATCCTGACGGCTCTTTTCAGCCAGATAAACCTGTTACCAGAGCAGAATTAGTAGCAGTGCTAAAAAACATGGCTTTATTTGCTAATGATGGCTCAACCGAATTGGAAACCAATAAAGATTCGATGAACTTTTCAGACACTACTGGACATTGGGGAAATGAAACTATTGCAACCATGTCAGCTTATTGTGGTGTCGCCTCTCCTTATCAAGAAACAGGCAATGCTTTCCAACCAGATAGTCCCGCAGCTAGAGATTATGCAGCAGCAGCAACTCTTCGCACTCATGGATGTCTTACTGATGAAGAGTAATTAACCATTAACAGTTAATACTTATAAAAATAGAGGGGCGAAATTCCCCTCATAATCGTTTTAAGGCAATCGTTGAAAAACTTAAAGCCTATAGCTATACAATTAGCCTACAGAAGAGAAATAAACCTTAGACTTAACAGGATCGGGATTCATTGTCTTGTCCCCTTCTTCCCATCCCGCAGGACAAACTTCATCAGGATTGTTCTGTACGTGCTGAATTGCTTTTAAGGTACGCAAAGTTTCGTCTACGCTGCGACCAAAAGAAAGATTATTGATGGTTGCATGTTGAATAATGCCTTCTTTATCAATGATAAATAGTCCGCGTAGTGCTACGCCCGCATCAGGATCTAAAACATTATAGGCATTGCTAATTTCTTTTTTAATATCAGAAACTAAAGGATAGGCAATATCACCGATGCCGCCTTCTTTACGTTCAGTTTGCATCCAGGCTAAATGAGAAAACTCGCTGTCTACGGACACGCCTAAAATTTCAGTGTTGAGAGTTTTGAATTCGCCATGGCGATCGCTAAAAGCAATGATTTCAGTAGGGCAGACAAAAGTGAAGTCCAAAGGATAGAAAAACAAGACAGTATACTGACCACGGTAGTCAGAAAGCTTTATAGTTTTAAATTCTTGGTCAAAAACAGCCGTAGCAGTGAATTCGGGTGCTTCTTGCCCGACTCTCAAACATCCTTCTGTAGTCATAGTTTTTATTTCCTCAAATGCCAAGCAAGATTAGTTGATATTTTAAATAAATTTAACGAATCTTAATCAATATATCATAGTGATAACAGTGAGCAGTGAGCAGTTAATGCTCTTGACTTAATCAAGTTCCCGTCTTCCTTCCAAGGCTCTAGCTAAAGTAACCTCATCAGCATATTCTAAGTCTCCTCCCATCGGTAAGCCAAAGGCGATACGGGTAACTTTAGTAAAAGGTCTTAGCAACCCATTAATATATAGAGTGGTGGTTTCTCCTTCCACACTAGGGCTAATAGCTAAGATAATCTCCTTTACCTGTTCTTTAGTAACTCTACGAACCAATGCTTCTATATTAAGCTGTTCTGGACCAATGCCGTCCATTGGTGAAATGACTCCACCCAAAACATGATATAGACCACTGTATTCCCTAGTTTTTTCTAAAGCAATAATATCTCTAGCGTCGGCGACAACGCAAACTGTAACGCGATCGCGATTTTTGTTACTGCATATAGAACATACTGGTTCAGCAGAGAGATGAAAACAGACCTTACAAAAGCCAACTTTTTGCTTGGCTGCAACTAAGGCTTGAGCTAAAGCCTGAACTTCTCGGTCGGGGCGTTTGAGGAGGTGTAAAGCTAATCTTTGAGCAGTTTTTGGACCTACTCCTGGCAAAAGCTGTAATTGCTCGATTAAACGGGCTAAAGGAGGCGTATAAATGATGTGCTTCCCCACTAAATTCATGGTTTGGGAAAATCATTATATCAAATGTAGTCAATATTCACGAAGTTCTCCCCCTTTTTTGAAGTCAAAGAAGGAGAATATAAGTTATGAATCTGGTTCTCAGATTAAGCTTGCTCTAAGGGATTATTTGTTGATTCAGGTTTATCAAAACCATCTTTTTGAGTACACAAGTACTAAAGTATCCTGTATTTGGCTGACTATATTTTAAAAAAATGAATTTTACTAATAAATTAAATCAAGCGATCGCCACGAATGACAGCTTGTTGATTGTGGGACTAGATCCTAACCCCGAAATGATGAGAAGCAAATATAGTCTAGGAGATGAAGACACTTTAATAAAACGGACTGAAGCGTGGTTGCTGTGGGTAATAAAATCAACTTGCGATCGCGTCTGTGCCTATAAACCTACTCTGGGTTTTTATCAGGCATTAGGTATACCAGGATTGCAGCTATTGGAACGAATATTAACAGCAATTCCCCAATCTATACCGATTATTTTAGATGCAAAGCATAGCGATCTCAACACTAGTAGCGTGTTTGCGAAAACTATCTTTACTCAATGGCAGGTGGATGCCGTTACTTTAACTCCCTACGCAGGACAAGACCATTCTGCGCCGTTTTTGGTATATTCCGACAAAGCAGTATTTATCTTAGCCCATACTTCTAATCCTCAAGCAGAGGCTCTACAGCGGTATCCTGACCCAGAGCAACCATTTTATTTAAAGGTGGTCGAAGAGGCTCAATCTTGGGCGACTCCAGAGCAATTATATTTAGAAGTTGGCACGACTAATATTGAAATATTAACAAAAATTAGAGCGATCGCACCAGAGAGGACAATATTACTACGTAGTTTGTGGAGTAAAAAAAATAATTTAGAATCATTAATTAATATTGGACTAAATAACACTGGTGAAGGCTTACTAATTCCTATTCCCCAGGACTTTTTGGCAAATAACGATCTGGCTTTAGAAGTTGCTAGTTTAAATAAAAAAATTAATGGTTACCGAGAAGCAAAATGCGATCGCGCTGCTAGTAGCTGTGACATTTGGCTACCCGATGTCTGTTTGCTTAACCAGCATCCCCATCAAGATTTAATTTTAGAATTGTTTGATATTGGCTGTTTGCTATTTGGAGAATATGTCCAAGCGTCAGGAGCAACTTTTTCTTATTATATTGACCTGCGAAAAATTATTTCTAATCCCCATATTTTTAATCAAGTCCTAGATGCCTATGGTGACATTGTCGAAACCTTGGAATTCGATCGCATTGCGGGTATTCCCTATGGTGCGCTGCCCACTGCCACAGGATTGGCATTGAATTTGCAACGTCCGATGATTTTTCCTCGTAAAGAAGTAAAAGCACACGGTACTCGTCGTCTTATTGAAGGCAACTTCAACCCAGGGGAAACAGTAGTTGTAATTGACGATATTCTAATCAGTGGCAAAAGCGTTATGGAAGGGGCAGACAAATTAAAATCGGCTGGTTTGAAAATAGATGATATTGTGGTGTTCATCGACCACGAAGGGGGTGTAAAAGACAGGCTAGCAGATAACGGGTATCGCGCTCATTCTGTGTTGAACATCTCTGAAATTACGGATACTCTATACGAATCTGGTCGTATTAACCAAGAGCAGTATGAATCATTTCAGGAAAATCATTAAAGTACGATCGCTGTAGATGAAAAGAAATTAACTATCAATCTTCCAATCAGTTAATACTATTAACCCGCACTGACGTCAATTAAGTTTTGGCAGTCATTTTACTGCATTAACGTTTTACTACCGACGTATGGCTAATAATAAGCTACAAATAAAATTTTATATTAGAGATAATACAAATTGATTAATAAACTATATCGTCAAAAATATCGTTCCCTAATTTTACCGATTTTAGGAGCGATCGCTTTTATATTAACTATTACATTTAGCCCCGTTGCCAACGCCAAACTATTCGATGGTCCAGTAGATTTGCTACCCATAGA
>ENA-ORXT01006827-ORXT01006827.1-marine-metagenome-genome-assembly--contig:-NODE-6827-length-10432-cov-13.714727_pt1 | contig 10432 bp, 4 predicted proteins | sample MGYA00237868_ERZ511482 | MGnify/ENA metagenome assembly ERZ511482
GGGGGGGGGGGGGGGGGGGGGGGGGTTGAATGGACGTGTGTCCTGCCAGAAGAGTCCGGTATGAAGCGATTACATCAGGGCCTTCTGACAGCGGCAAGCCACGTGGTTGTCCTCCGCTTCGAGATGGATGGGCACAACAGATCAGCGTGATTATATCAGGAAGCACCACGGCGTGCGTTCACAGGCACCAAATCGGTCATTTTCTCAGTGTACTGCTGTCTTTCCAGCTTTGGCCGATGTCTTCGATGCCAAGAGGGGAGATCAATTGTGCCATACTGTTTCTTAGCCATTCATTATGCCGGATAGAGTCGTTCGACCAATGGGCAGCTTACCGAGTCCCTGCCTTGACTTCAACCAGATCGGCCAAATTTGGGAACAGAGCAATAGCATGCTGCAAACTGTGATTTCCATTGCGACCGAAAAGAGTCGCACGCGCAGCTCCATTGAGTCACACACACGGTAGATCAGGCCCCAGTGTCCATTCTACCAGAAATGACGATCAACTGAGGGCAGCCTGACGACAAAATGAGGTCCGCAGGAAACGGAGATTACGGACGAGAGTGGAAAATCGGCCGTTTGCCGGCCTAAAACTGGCACAGATGCCTTTTCACGCTGTGTCGCACAGCCAGAAGGCCCTGGTTCTTGCGCATTGCAAAAAAAAAAAAAAATGCGTTTAGCTCACGTCCTGCACTAAAAGTGCGACGATGCTTGAGTCCAGACGACCTCTGTCAGTCTCGTCAACAGAGCACCGCCCTCCCCGCCCCCTGTCCAAAAGACCACAAGTACGAGAAATGGACTGAGCTGGCCATGACTGCGTAATAGAAGTGTCTTGGGCACCCAAGTGCCTAACAGGGGACCACCTCAGAGTGCTGAAAAGAGTGCACTGCTCCACTGGCTGCCAATTGTGCACGCCAATGTGCCATCTGGCGCTGGACCCAATTCTTGGGTTCTTAAGCATGTCCTACTGCGGCCGTTTTGACTCACAAAGGTTCAGGGGCTCATGAGAAACCAGCAAGCGAAAGAGATCCTCTGCGCGGGTATAAAAAACTCGCCCAGATGGCATGGTCGCGGGGGCGCGCGGGCGGTTGCCGTCCTCCCGCTCTCTCCCGCAGAGACGTAGAGAGCAGAGACGACAACTTGAAAAGACCTTCACTTGTTACCTACATTTTATCCCATTTAAAGGGCACACAGGTCGGCGCGTGCACCAAACGCGTCGCGAATGGCCGCATCTGGGACTTCAATGAAGTTGAGGCTCTCTTTCGCTCACGTCGGCGCCGTCCTACGCACGGTCAGCTTAATGGTAGTCAACTGGATCAGCCGCATAGGCTGGTCCGATGGTCAGATCGTAGTCCAGAGGCCTGCGCATCTGCCCGGGTCCGAGCTTGTACCCACTCTGGAAGATCAACTTCCCGCAGAGGTGCAAAATGACCAATCCTTGACAAAGAAGGCCCTCAACAGGCTCTTAGCTTTCGCCCGTCGCCCACGTCACCCCGTGAGCTGCTGCGGTTGGGAGCACGCCTCCCCGTCTGATGCTGGCGGTAGTCTTCAACGGGAAAGCCTCAGTTGCACGGACAGTCACCGGCACAGACGCAGCAAGGGCAGGTGCGAGGGATAATGAAGCTCGGAGTCCCCGCATTCATCACCGTCCCGGTCATCATGGAGGTCTCGGCCAGAGAGCCTCAACAGCGTCTGAGTTCCGCCATGCTGTAAATGTTTTGCGCCTTCGTGTGTACGACGGCGCCAGCGAAAAGCAGAGGGTTGATAGTCTTGGGCGGCTTCCAGGTCTTCGGCCGAGGACGGCCGGTCAGAGTAGCTGCGGCGGGAATGGCGGCGGCAACGGGGGCCACGAAGTCCGAGCGAAAAACGCTTGCGGGGGTGTCTGTGGCCATTGTGGCCGCTATGGACGAGGCAACCGAGGTGGCAGGCGCGGGGGTGGCATCGTGGGACTCGGAGGTCGGTCCCTGGCCATGGCGCGGGCGAGGAGGGTCGAGGTTGGGGCGGGGTGGATACGTGCAGGGCGCAGAGCGGGGGCTGGGGGAGGGTGCAGATCGGGCGGTGCGTAAAGTTGAGGGGGGGAAGAGGTGGAAGAGGTCAAGACGCTGAGCGCGGGGGGCCAGTCACATACAGGGATCGTGTACGCCCGCGTCATGTACAAAGGGGACTCCATGCGGGCCGCGAGCGGCCCTCAGGAGCCCGCTGTTGAGTTGGATGGCACCCAAAACGTGGTCTGAGGTCAAACGAAAATTGCACGTAGGGCGGCTGATACTTAAAGCTAAATGCACCCCTGTTGCCCTATGGGGAAAAAAGAATGCGCTGAGGTCACTTCTGCCGTCAACAGTATCCGCAGACAACGAGAATATCTTGGAAACAGCCGCTGAGAAAGGGGATCAAATGAGGTGAAAGGGATCGAATGAGGTTGTCGGAAGAATGAACACTAGCGCCCTCAAACACCCTGCGTTGAACCAAGGCCGCTGACTTCGGCATCAATCCGTCGATTTCCTAGTATAGCAGGCTGCGAACTGTGATTCCCGTTGGAACTCAAATGAGTCGCACGATCATCTCAATTGAGTTGTACACAGGGTAAATTCGACACGAGCCCGCCTAAACCCCCTTCGTCCACGCGAGGCCCCAGACTCCCGCAGTGGCGGTCGCCTGTCATCGTGCAGTGAAGCGATTGCCAGGACCGAGCCATTGATAAGCATAGGGGACTGCATCGAAATGGGTTCCCCATTCGTCGACGTGCCTCGGGCGAGAAACATCGTTTGTAAGACACAGTGGGGGACGATTGGCGGAGACGCTCTGATAGTGAGCGAGGAGAAGCGAGGGCTGGAGAGTCTCCATCATGGACCACCATGATGATGGACCCGGGCGGGGGACACGCCTTGTCAGGACCTAGGACACCGGCTTTTCTGGGTCGCGGCGGCAGCGGCAGCGTTCCAGTATGTTCCTGTGTTTGTGCTGTTTACTATATGTTGGCCGATTGCGAGCGCTTTGTAAGCGGGTCGACTAATTGTACAGTTCAAAATTGCATGACCTTACCTGTTCAAGATGCGCATCCAAGCCAGTATCAGGCTCGTCAGATTGGTTTAAAGTCAGGATCGGCCGATTTCTTCAGAATATGTTCATGAGTACCAGCGGCCGCTGGCACGTCATTACCACAGCTGTCCTGCTGGGCGCGCATTTGGCTCCCATACATTCCTTCATGTGGTAGATGTCATTTCAAATGAGCGTCTCACAAACGGGCTCAGCTGTGAGGTGCGCAAGCTTCTTGAACCTTGCACCCAGACGGAGCCAGCTCTGGCCTGGGTTGCCACAAATTGAGATACTGCAGCTCGGAAGCGTCTTGGAGTGCAAAAAATCTGACGGCAGGCGCCTGAATATGCGGGACAGCGGGAGCAAAGCTCGGCGTCCTGCCGGTGATCGTTCTCGGTCACGGCTTGGCCGCTGCGTCTTGCCAACTCTGCCTTGCATGATCCACCACTTCTCGTCGACCTCGCGACTGCCCCCTTCGTATTCGCCCCCAGTCCACCCACTGCCATCTCTCAAGCCCAAACCCTGCAGCGTCGTTCTTCCATGACGGCCTTGGAGACACGTCGGCGCCTCGTGGACACGGTACGCGAGCAGGGGCGAGGTCTTGCGGCTGCCTCACGCGGCCTCAACGTCTGATTCAGGTTCGCGTCTCGGTTTTTGGCGTACTACCGAGACACCAGCGATAACCACTTCGATCCGGCGCGGTGGAATCGTCACGAGGACAACATGATGGAAGACGCGCAGCTGCGCGAGGCAGTGCTCACTGCAGTCGAGGAGCAGCCCGAGCTGTGTTTTGATGAAATTGCGGACGCTGTTCGAGCGATAGGCGAGCAGGTTGATGACGACGTGGACGTCTCCCCTGCGATAGTATCCCGCATCCTGGCACACAACGCACACACGAGGAAGGTCATTGAATGTGCATTCATTCCGCGCAACGACACAAGCAGGCTGGCATGGGTTCAGGCCCGATGGCAGGTACCGCTCCGGTGCCGTGTCTACCTCGATGAAGCGGACCGTGTCTCGTGAGCCGCGAATAGGAGGAGGGCGTGGTCTCTACGGGGCTCCAGGGCGAAGTGCTACGTTGCGTCGAGTTCCGGGGTGCGAACCAGCTTTTTTGTGGTGATGGCTCACGACTGCCTGCTGGTCTTGGCCGGGAGGCGTCCTCCCTTTGCGCAGGCCTCTGTCCATTTTTTGCTGTTCTTGACTAAGTTTGTGCTATCTCCTGTGCGGGCCGTCCTGCCAGGGAGAGAGTGGAGAGAGCGGCCCGATCGTCGCGTTCTCATGTTGGATAACACCCGCAGTCATGATGGGGTTGCGTTGGCGAGTGTGTGGGTGACTGGAGTGGTGGTGCTCCTCTCGCCGTCTTACTCCCCAGACTTTAATGCGATAGAGGATGTGTTCTCCGTGGGCAGCAGCTCGCTTCGCCGCTTCTCTGGCCCGGAAGAGTACAGTGCGTATCCGATGATGACCAATAACAGCATGCTGGAGCACATTAATGGAGCCATGTGCCGCTGGTTTGTCGAGGCAGCCCTGCGTCGTTACAACTTCTATTTCCCGGGATCACAGCAAAAATGGTTCGCGTTTGCAAGTTTCTGGACGAAGATATCCGTAGGTTATCATGCTCGTAGAACACCCGCGCCGCCGCGCCGTCGCGGCGCCAACCACTTCGGAGGCGGCGCCGACGGCAGCGCCGCTACGGCCCGCGCGCAGCGACGTCCTTGCCCTGCCAACTGCCGCACCACAGGTTCCCGCGCACAAACAGCCCCCCCGCGCCATCGCGCCGCCGTCTTATCGCGGCCGCCGCCGCCGCCGCCGCCGCAGCGCCGCCGCATGGCCACCCCGCCACCGACCTGGTCAGCGGCGGCGGCGGAGCGGTAATAATGGCGCCGCCTTTGCGGCGGCGGCGGCCGCCACATGCAAGAGCCGCGGCCGGGACAGCTTTTTCAGCACTCGCTCGGCCACCATCGCCGCCCGAGAACCCGTTCTTTCTCGCCGGCACCCGCAGAAACAGCTCGCCAGCACAAACAGCGTCCCCGCGTCGCCGCAACGACGCCATGCTGCAGTCACCCTGCCGCTGCTACCGGGCTTTCACACCACCGACGCGCCGCCATTCTGGTGAGCGGTGGCGGCCGCGCGGCAGGAGTCGTGCCGCCGCCGTCGCGGCTGCGGCCGCCGCATTTCGGGTGGGGCGGCCGGGCGCGAGTTTTCAGCACCCGCCACGGCGCCGCCGCCGCCTGGAACCCCCCCCAAAGACGCCAGCGACCGCTCCAACAACTCCTGCACAACAACAGCGCCCGCGCGCCAAGGCGCTGCTTCTGTACCGCCGCCTCCGCCGCTGCCGCCGCCGCCGCCGCCGCTGCCTCGGCTGCCACCTCATCCGCGTCGGCGTCGACGCCAAACGTGTCCCCAATCCGCAACAGCTGCGCGGTACACCCAATCGTCGCCGCCGCGCGGATGACGCGGTCGACGTGGGACTCGTGAACGCGGCAGTTGTTGCCAAGGTAGGCGCGTTGCCGCGGGCCGTCCGTCCCCCCACCATCGGGCCCAACGTCGAGGACGATGGCGATGCGGGGGAGCGTCGCCATGTCCACCTTTTTGCGCCACGTCCGCCGCGAGTAACCGCCACCATCGCCCTCGTCCATGGCCGTGTCGTCCGCGCCCGTCGCGCGGCGGAGAACAATGTTTGCCTGCGCGCGGAGGGTGCCGACGCCCACGTGCGGCGCGTCGCCCGTGCGTGTGAGCAGTAGCACCTGCGCCGCCCGCACGCGCTGCACGTCATTGACGATCAGCTGCGTGTAGCCACCCGAATCACGCTGCACTTTGCCCCAGCAGAGCACCCGTGCCTCGTCGGCAAGGGCGGGCTGCACGACCGGCATCGTCGACGGGAAGGCGACGGCGGCAAGAGAGGCCGACTCGTCTTCCAGCGTCCACGTGGCCATCGTCTGCTTGCGGGCAGAGGTCTTGAGCATCTTGAGGCCGGTGATGAGGCCAAGCGTAACCACCTCGGCGCCCTCCTTGACGACGGGCGCCGAGTGAGTGGCAGAGGGGGGGAGGTCGGACGACCGGGGCGGCGCCGCGTCGCCGACCGCATCGCCGCCAGAGGCGCGGCTCCCCTGCACGACGACGTGCACTGATGGCGCCCCCGCGCCGTCCCCGTCTGGGCCGGACAGGTCCGTCCCCGTCTCCAAGCCGGCGTCCTCGGCCGCCTCGTCCGACCCGACAATGTCGACAAGTGGCGTCGGGCAAACGAGCGCGGCGACCGCGCCCAAGTTGCTCAGTGGGTGGGCGGTCGCGTAAAAGCCCAGCATCTCCTTCTCCATCTGCAGGCGCGTTTGCAGCGGAAACTCATCAACGTCCCGCGCGGCGGCTGAGATGCTCAGCTCCAACTCGGCCCACGCCTCCCGCTCCTTTTCCGTTTCTTTGACCCACTTTGTCGCCGCCACCAGCTCCGCACGAGCCGCCACGACGGCGTCGGCGTCGGCGGGAGTCGGGAGGCCCGCTGCCGCCGCTGCCTTGTCCGCCGCCGTCACCGCGCGCTTGTCGAGCCGCCGTTGGCGTTCCGTCGACCGCTTCCGGAGGACGAGCATCTCGGGCAGCGCCTCGAGGAGCGCCCGCCGGTTGGGGTGGAGGCGGTCAAAGGCGCCACACGAAACGAGGGCCTCGAGGGAGCGCTTGTTGATGACCGAACTCGGGAGGCGCTCGAGCATGTCTGCGATGGACCGGAAAGGGCCACCCCGCTGCCGCTCCTCGATGAGCGGGAGAGCCGACGTGGCGCCGACCGTCTTGACCGCTTCGAGGCCAAAGAGGATGGCGCCGCGGTACCGCTTGGCGTGCGTCCCCGCGTGCAAGTGCGCGCCGTCGCCCACGTCAGCACCGTCGTCGTCATAGTCGGGGGTGAAGCCGAGCTCACTCCGATTAATGTCGGGCGGCCGCACCCGTACCCGCGCTGCGTCCGCATCGACGACGTACCGGCCCAGCTTGTCCGACGCGGTCACGTTGGCGCGGAGCAGGGAGGTGAAGAACTCGACTGGGTGGTTGGCCTTGAGCCACGCTGTCTGGTACGTCAGGTAGGCGTAGCAGCTCGAGTGCGACTTGTTGAAACAGTACTCGGCAAACAGCAGCATCTGCGCGAAGAGCGCTTCCGCCACCGGCTTGGACACCCCATTGTCGACGCAGCCGGCAACAAAGCGACCCTGCTCCCGCTCCATAACGTCAACCTTCTTCTTGCCCATGGCGCGGCGGAGGATGTCAGCTTCGCCCAGAGAGTAGCCCGCGAGCTCCCGCGCGACCCGCATAATCTGCTCTTGGTAGACGAGGATGCCGTATGTTTCTTCGAGGATGGGCTTGAGCAGCGGGTGTGCAACGTCAATGGCTTCCCGCCCATGCTTCCGCGCGATAAACTTTGGGATGAGGCCGGCGTCAAGCGGGCCGGGCCGGTACAAGGCGAGAATGGAGGATATGTCAGCGAGTGACGACGGCCGTAGCTGCCGCACGATGGCGCGCATGCCAGCCGACGCGTCCAACTGAAAGACGCCGTACAGTTTGCCACTCGCAAGCAAGTCGTACGTCTCCTTGTCGTCTGTTGGCAGCGCGTCAACCGACACGTCAACGTCGGCAGGTAGGCCGACCTCCACACGCCGCGCGTTGATGAGCTTGACGGCATCGTCGATAATCGACAACGTCTTGAGGCCGAGAAAGTCCATCTTGAGAAGCCCCAGCGCCTCCACATCCTCCATCGCGTACTGAGTGATGGTCTCCCCATTCTTGCCCCGCGATAGGGGCACAATCTCGGCTAGCGGGCGGGAGGAGATGACGACCCCGGCGGCGTGCACACCATACGACTTTTTGGTGCCCTCAATCCGCTTGGCCTTGTCAATGAGGTCCCGAAAGTCGCGCTTCTCCCAGGTCCCGCCGTCGCCCTCCACGCCCGACGTGGCGACCTTGGCATTCCGCCGGCGCTTGGGGGACGCCGCCGCCACTGGCGGCGGCGGCTGCTCGTCCGCGTGCGACTCGACCAGCTCCCCGTCTTCCCCTTCGGTGAGCGCCGGCGGCGCCACCTCCTCGTTCGGCACCCACACGTTGTAGGTGCCAGACGTGTACGCGGCTTTGAATTCGGCCGACGGGGTGTCCTTGGAGAGCAGCTGCTTGAGGGTGGCGGGCTTCCCGCGGACGACCGGGATGAGTTTGGCGAGGCGGTCCGCTTCGGCGTACTTGACATTGTGCACGCGAGCAACGTCCTTGAGCAGCGCCTTGGATGTCATCCGCGCAAACGTGATAATCTGCGCGACGCGGTCGTCCCCGTACTTGCGCGTCACGTACTGGATGACTTTGTCGCGGCCCTCCACCGAAAAGTCCGTGTCGATATCGGGCATGGACGCGCGCTCGGGGTTGAGGAAGCGCTCAAAGAGGAGGCCGTGCACCAGCGGGTCGACGGTGGTGATGTTTAGGACGTACGCAACCAGCGAGCCGGCGGCCGAGCCGCGACCCGGGCCGACCGGGATGCCCTCCTCCCGCGCAAAGCGGATAAAATCCCAAACGACCAGAAAGTAGGAGGGGAACCCCATCCGCTCGAGCATGTCAAGCTCGTACGTCAGCCGTGGCATGTACTCGTCGCGCAGCCGCTGCTCCGAAATGTTACTCCGTTTGACGCGGGCGGCGAGCCCCTCCAGCGCCACGTGGCGGAGGTAGGCGGTGTGGGAGCGCGCGGCGGCGTCGCCGCCCGGCGCAAACGCGTCTGGGATGGGAAAGTCGGGGATGCGCGTCTCGCCAAGGATGTCGTACGGCGACACCTTGTCGGCAATGGCCACGGTGTTGCGCAGCGCCTCGGCCGCCACGTCTGGCTCCACCGTTCGCGCGAGCGCGTCGAGCAGCTGCGGCGTCGACTTGAAGTACTCGTGGCCAGTGTAGACGAGGCGCCCCTTGTCGACGAGCTTTTTGCCAGTCCGCATGCAAATGAGCGCGTCGTGCGCTTCCGCGTCGGCCGCTGACGTAAAATGCGAGTCGTTGGTGGCAATGAGCGGGAGGTTCATCTCCTTGGCAAGTGCGGCGACGCCGGCATTGACAATATTGTCCATCGGCAGGCCGTGGTCCTGGAGCTCCAAGTAAAAATCGTCGCCAAAAGTATCGCGGTACCACGTCGCCACCCGCCGCGCCTCATCAAAGTCATTGCTGAGGATGGCACGCGGAATCTCTCCGCTGAGACACCCCGACGCAATGATGAGGCCGTCTGCGTGCTCCGCCAGCAACTCCTTGTTGATGGCCGGGCGGGAGAACATGCCGCCACGCTTGGGCCACCCCTCCAGGTGCGACTTGGTCGTTAGGGCGACGAGGGAACGGTAGCCCGCCGTATTTTTGGCGAGCACCGTCAGGTGGAAGCGCTTCTTTCCAACCGCATCGTCGCCGAGCGGCGCGTTGACAATATACATCTCATTCCCGACGATGGGCTTCACGCCCGCCGCCGTGCAGGTGCGCACGAGCTCAATGGCGCCGTAGAGGACGCCGTGGTCGGTCAGCGCGAGGGCGGGGGTGTGGAGTTCGGCGGCGCGGGCGACGAGGTCGGTCAGGCGGCTGGCGCCGTCGAGGAGGGAGTAGTCGGAATGTACGTGGAGGGGGACGTAGGGCGGAGCGGCGCCGTCGGCGACGCCCTCGGCAACCACGCCGCGCAGGGGGACCGCCCCCATAAAGACGCCGCCATGGAAGCGGCAGCCGGCCCGCTCCGCCGCAGCGGCCGGCGCCTCCACGTCACCGCATGGGCGGGCGACGCCGGGGCTCTGGAAAAACGAGAGGCACCGGGAAGCGCCGCCAGTGGCGCCTAACCTTGTCCGCAAGGAGGAGGAGAAGGAGAGCCGCACGGCCAGCGCCGGCGCCGCCGCGCCGCCGCAGGCGTCTGGCACGCACCGGCACGCACCAACGGCGGCGGTGATTGCAGTGATGGGACGCGCCGCCTGCCGCCGTGGTGCAGAGGAAGCGACAAATAGACAGTACATAGGCACCCTCCTGGACGGGATGTCGGGAGATGCCGTGGGTGTTGACGACGGCATGCTCAGACGTGGGTGTGACCGATGGCGACGTATTCAGGAAGAGGACGGTTGTTGGCCGCGTTCAAGCGTGGCGTCGAGCTGGAGCGCGGCTCGGGTTGCACACGACGCCCCTATTTGGGAGGCGCCAGGGGCGCGCTACGGATAAGAGCATTGCCAACAACTCAGGCTATCGCTATCGGCTATTCCATTCTAGAACCAAGTCCGCGTCCTTAGACAGCCACATGTACGTCAGCGGTTGGCTGCTGTGCTGTCATGAGCCTAAGTACCCGCAGGTTTCCTTACACCAGGCCTTGTCTGGGCCCGATCAAGACGATATTTTCTGCCAGGACTTGATTCACTGCAGCGGCAGATGACAACTGTGG
>ENA-ORXT01006828-ORXT01006828.1-marine-metagenome-genome-assembly--contig:-NODE-6828-length-10432-cov-4.936263_pt1 | contig 10432 bp, 4 predicted proteins | sample MGYA00237868_ERZ511482 | MGnify/ENA metagenome assembly ERZ511482
AGAACGCCGGCTCCGGGGTCGGTCGACAGAGAAGCTGCAAAGCGGCCAGGCCAACGTTGTGGGAGTTGCGGCCCATCCATCAGAATCGCGAAGACCAGGCTAGGCCCTACAGAACGAAGCAATTGCTGCGCGGGGTCGTTGCGCGCTAAATCCTCGCAGATCAGACTGGCAAAGGAGGAATGCTGACGAAAATAATAGAAATTCAGCGTCCTGTTGGAGATGCCGATGTTTTCCCACCAGTCATAATTGATGTCCAAAACACCCGCAGCGCCATAATCAATAATCTGCTGGGGTGTCAGCTTCCAGCGGTGATGCTTGTGCTGGACACGGATATTCATCTGCCGGTCGCCATCTTCATCGGTAAAAAAGGTTGCGGTACACACGAAATTTCCACGTTTTAGACCTGTGTCAGCGGAGGCCACGCTGTGAACATCGAGCAGAGTATTCAGCGGGGCACTACTGGTTCCGCAGATGAAGAACTCGATGGAAGACCGATCAATCAAATCGGCAGCTAGCGACAGAAACAGGTCATAATCAAGAGCGCCTTCGGGTAGAATAACGCCGTCTAGGCGGTCACCTGACAGCGTACCCGCTTTCTCAATCAAAGCTTTGATATCTGCTATAACCATATTGCGTTCTGCGCCTCGATTGAGATCGGGTCCGATCCATCCATCTTGATTGAGGTCGAACCATCGCCATTGTGTACGCGCCGCCACCCGAGTGCAAAGCCGGTCCTCTGAGAATGAAGGTTGAAAGGCGTTGAAGGGGAGGGTCCAAGGGAAAGGTATAAGAGCGACATTGACACTTTTGTCTTCATCAGCTTGGGCAGTGCGGTGCCAGAGTGACTTCACTTCCGTGGAAATGGGGGCTAGTGCCAAATTACGGGACAGACTGCGTAGGGAACAGCCGAGCGATGCCGTCCTCGATTTTGGCGTAACCGCCGCAATGTCCTCATCTGCCGCCCATGTGAAAACTTCGGGCGGAGAATAATTAAGCGCCGCTCTGTCGCCTTCCGGGTCAATTCCTTCGAGATATTCCTGGAGGGTCAATTCTCGTCTGTGATTGAGGGCAATAAAAAGCCACGGGAGAGGCATATCCTCTTCCGTAGCATTATATTTAGAGATCCCGTCACAGGCTTCGTCGGCTATGATCAATAACCGCAATAGCGCGCTGAAAACACCCTTCCGGTTGGGATAGAGCGAAAACTGCTCCCAAGGGCCGATCGGCAAAACTAAATCCATGTCGCAGGCCTGAGTGACGACGTCCCACAAGGATTTGATATCGCGACGGGCTTTGATCCGTAAATCCTCTTCAGAGGCATAGGAGACTAATGTCTCGATACTCTTCTCAGACAACCCATCAAACTGACCCGCAGCGCGAATATCGTCCGCACCTTGGTCGACTTCAGAGATCAAACCATAACGCCACACCAAACCGAGGAGTTCATGATAGCGTCGCAACTCGCCGTTCTCACCAAACAACTGAAACGGGTCAGAAGTGGTGACGCCGTCCGGTAGCGCGTCATCCGGTTCCGCTGTCCAAGGAAGACCCGGTTTCACAAAAGTATAGGCGCCGGTGCGCTTGACGAGAAAGGCAGCCGTTGCAAACATGTCAATCGGCCAAATTGGAAGATCTATCCAAAAATCATCGAACGGCGCGGCCCGCTGATAAGCGCGAACGTCCTCTAGTCCCGCCCCAGACGCTGCTTCTGCATCAATATTGTCGACTAAATCTCGGTTAGAACCATAGGGCAAAACCGACCTAAGTGCATCTTCTATGGATTGCATATATTCCCCCATAGAGTGTCTAGCCCAACTAAACAGAGCCCGTCAATAATGGCGTTCTCGCACTTAGGGCCAGGCTCAATGACGCGGCTCAATTTTCGCCAAATCACAAATTATTTTCATAATAACGAATTTTTGAGAGACTTACAAAACCAAGACTCGACTACCCATATCAAACAGAGTTGTGGGCATAACAGGTCTTCTGCAAGGCGGCGTTGATCGGAGACTATTCGGAATTTTTTGCAAATAAATCATTCAAGGCTTTTATCCTGAAGATATGGTCGAGCCATATTTCGATTTAGGAAAAATTAGATCTAAAGCCTCTCAACTTCCCTGGCGGTCTTCGGGCCAAACTGCTTACTCACAATCGTCAGGGTTTCTCCCGCTAAGGGCCTGCGGATGAATGCCCCAGGCTCTTCGATCTTTTACAGCGCAGAAGAGCATGAAACTGTAACAAGAGAACTTCGTCCGGCTCTACAGAGCTGGGCCTTTATTTGTGGGTTTCGGCCTATGAGGTCTAGTGACAACAATCGTATAAATTTACGACACTTTTTGGAACGAAAACAGAACGAGAGCGAAGCTCTCTAAAAACCAACAAAAATAATTGCCTCACGTTTTCAAGGCGGTTTTGCCACTTTTCAGGGTTCGAAATTTGCCTGAGAGCGAGCTTAGACACGACAAATTATATTTTGAACGATCTGAGAGCCTGTTATTTGTTCCGATTTTACCCCCCTGTGTTCACTCTATATATGGAAACATAATGCAACTTATGTTTCCTAATGCCCAAACTCGATGTTTTTCCAGCCCACAGCGATAGCCCTGATCACCGCGCTTTAACCCCGCCCGGCATCATCGCGCGCGCCGGTCAAAATGCCGCCAAAATTTATGCGGCGCTCCACACGGCTTTCACCAATGCGTGTAATGATCAGTTTGCTGTCGGCGCGGCCGACTTTCTTGACTGGATGGAAGATCTATCACCCGGGATATCCCTGGAGCACATTGTTGAGGATAATATAGTGGCTCACCTCAAAAGCCTTGGCGCGGCCGGGTGCTCAGAGCCTGAACGCGCGGCGCGTCTTTGCGCAATAGGCCTCTTGCTAACCTCCATGAGTGAGGCCGTTCCTGAGCTCGGCCGTATCCCCCGCTGCGCTTACGGGCAGCCCTGCCCCCCTCTTCTGGTTGTAGAGAGCTCAACAGACGACGCAGATTACGTCGCTGTATATGTCGACTTCCTCATGTCTCACACAAACCGGAAGACCCGAGACGTCTACGCCAACAGCCTGCGCCGTTTCTGTGATTGGATTCTCGAAAATCATAAAGGCGCAAGCGGCCCGAATATCGCCGAGATCTCAGGCTCACAAATGGCCGCGTTCATCGCGTCCATCTCAACGGCTGATGAGGATACAGGCCTAACAGACGACAAAGCGCGCACGGTCGGAACGATTTTCTCGGCCGTCCGGACATATTTGGATGCCTGCATCGCCGCAGGACTGCTTCAAACGAATGTTGCGCGCGCTGTTCGGCTGCCCCGCGTCCCGACAGGTAAAGGCGCGACGCCGGTTCTTGACAATGCGCTGGTCGCCAGGATGATTGAGATGATCCCTATGGAAACGGACGCAGATTACCGCGACCGCGCAATGATCGCGATGATGGCCTATTCCCTCTTCCGGATCTCGGCCGTCTGCCGCTTACGCGTTCGGGATTATCAGATGCGCGGCAATCTCCGCTACATAGTGACGATTGAGAAACGCACTAAAGTTCATGAGATGCCCGTGCATGAGATCCTTGCGCATTATATTGATGATTACCTCGCTAAATCAGGATTGATTGACCAACCGGACGCTCCCCTTTTCCAAGGCACAACGCCGCATCTAGGCGCTCTCACCGGCCGCGCCTATTCCCGCAATGCCAGCTGGAAGATGATTCAGAGACGGGCGAAGGCCGCGGGTCACTTCGGCGAAGTCGGCAACCATTCCCTGCGGGCCACGGGTATCACTAACTATCTGGCGCATGGTGGCCAGCTGGAGGAGGCTCGCAAGATGGCGGGGCATAAAAGTGCTGAGACTACTCGTCTCTACGACCGGAATATTGAGGCTGTTGATCCGGATGAGGTGGGGAGAATTCAGTACTAGCCAGAATCCATATGTCGCGAGGTTAATGCAACCAGCACAGGTTAATTCTACCAGTCTCATGCACCCAGAAGGCGTTACCGCAAAAGACGGACGCATATAAGGTCAAGCATCCCTCATGCATTTCATGTTCTGTCGCGGACATATGTTTAGTATGGAAGAGATATTTCCTCCTGCATTGAAGCAATATTTTAGCCTAGCGAGCCCTGCACATATCGTTACACGGCTTCGAGTGTGCTGTGAAAATCTGTGCAGGTCGATCCAAAACCGGTTTCAACCCACGAACGAATCTACCATTTCTTCAAACATGGTTACCAACCCGCTTCAAGAAGTACCCTCCGTGAGTTCAGACGTCTAGCTACCCTAAAATTTAGATATGGCGACGGTGACGAGTTGCCACAAAAATGCCGATACCCAAGAAAACAGACTCTATGTTTTTAACGTGACAAAGCCTGTGAACTTCAAGTTCAAAATAGTAAAAATTTTAAGTTTTCAAAATGGATCATTTATATGGATGAAGGCTAGTACACACGTTAAGTGCCCTTACAGTTTACAGAGCCAATTCGTTCATCTTGGTCTGTAATAACTAATGTACGTTCCGCTAGTGGCTCGACGGTGATATATGCATTGGCGTAATCAACATCTAGCCATTTAATGCCGTAGTCATCAATCCGGAAGCGACCATTGAGGGCTACATATTCACCATAGCACCCCGATATGTCTTTATTCACGTTAATATATAATCTTATTGGAGGAAATGACTCACTATAAAACTCTTCTGCTCTTGGAACCAAAATAAATTGTCCTTCGTCGGCGAGGCTCCTTTTCATATACCCTTTAATGGTAATCTCATGACCGTCGAATTTTGATGCCTGAGTTACAATTTGCGAAAAATCGACATATTCATTAGTCCCATCTTTACCGCTCCAAGGCAGACACGCACTTAGGCTAACAGCGAGAACCAATAACATGACGCCTTTTGTTACAATTTTTCTTTGTATGCTCATCACGGGCGCAAAACACCACATTCCGATTTTCCTCTGCCTCTATATGACGATGGGCGATAATAAACAGAAGGTGTGCCTGTGGCTCTAAACATGCCTCCACGATTACCGTCTTTGGCGGGTCGGTTTTGGTAAATTCCTACCATTCTCATGCCTACCATTGCATAATTTGTCTTACCCCCACCCATTCCCCCAGCAGCAGTTCCGTACTTATATAACCTCTCAGCATCTTTAGGCCCGGTTGGCCCAAGGCTAAGGCGATATTTGGGTACACCCCTCCAAGTACTGAACCAATTGCTTTGGGGTTTTAAGCCCATCGCAAATCCACTTCGCTTATCATTACCATTCATAGATCCACTAACCAAATTGTTCACCAAATTACGAGCCAGCGCATTAACCTCATTAGAACTCATCCCTTCGGTGTATTTTGTATCTGATAATGCATCAGCGGCATCTTCTATCAACTGTGCAACATTACAACCCGCACCAGTAGGTGAACTGGCACCCCCTAGCGGATCAGGAAACTCCACCGTAAATTGTAATCGCTGCGCCGCTTCTCCTGGACTTAAACAGGTCCAATCTGAAGGGCAAGCAGATTGTTGTTGTTCCGCTTCCAGAACAATACAATTGGTGTCGATGTCCGGATTGCAGACTGCATCCATGCCAGATGGATCGGTTTTGTTAATTGAATCGCCCCCAACATACGCGTACATATTCATACCGTCGCCGTAGCCAATAGGATCTGTTGTTATGAAACGTTTTAATTTTGGGTCGTAATATCGAGCCTTATAGTAATATAGTTCTAACTCGGCGAGCCAAATTTGTCCCGTGTATTGGAACCGACCCTGATTATTTGCTCCCAATGCGCCATAAGGATCATAAGTGTTAATCGCTATCGAGGAACCACTACTATTTGCGTGTCCAGTAATAGAGCCTCTCGCATCGCTGATAAGCCAGACTTTATTTGAAGTTCCGGAGCCATTATATTGAACCAAAGGCTCATCCACTCCAGGGCCATGAACATAGCGCTTCAAAAGGGTTGTTCCCTGATACTCCCCAATCAAGTCATTCCCGTCGTAAAGGAAAGTTGTCGTCGTCGAGCCATCAGAAACGGTTCGAAGTCGAGACAAAGCATCATAAGTCAAACTGCCACTAAGGCCGCCGCCGCTCACTCCAAGTAAACGGTTAGCGTAATCGTAAGTATAGGTCTTACCACTAGCCGTTTTCAGATTTCCGGCGGTGTCATAAGTCAGAGTTGAGCCGTCAACGTCAATGATTTGGTTAAGCCCGTTAAGGGTAAAATCCATAGTCTCCCAAGCATATGTGTGGTCATACGCGGTGTTAGAATTCACACGTGATGCTATCTGTCCCGAGGGGTTGTGCGTAAAGGTGAGGGTCTGGTCGTCAGACGTGCCTGCGAGATCATTTGTAAGCGTCATCATCCGAGACATCGAATCATAAGAATAGGACTTAGAGGCAGTACCACCAAAAATGACGGAGGTTCTTCGGTTTTCAGTATCATAATTGAAGTCCGCAAGTATTGTTGTTCCTTGCTCTTTGATAAAGCCAAGCTGGCCTGCGCCTTCATATTCATAAGTCACGTAGAAATTGTCCCCGCCAGGGTAGTTTAAACGCGTACGACGGCCATATTTGTCATATTGAGCCGAAACTGTGCCAATAGATGAGTTTTCGCTGAGCGCTTGCCCATAAGCATTGTAAGTGTAGGATAATGTCTGCCCAGGTTTTGAGACAGAAGACACAGAACCTGCAATGTCGTAAACGAATGTTGTATCATTCGAGGTTCCAGGGGCATTGATGAGCGTCGTGCGGCCCAAATTATCGAATGATCGGGTTACAATTTGGCCGTCCCGTTGCCGCATCTTGAACTCGCGGCCCACAGTATCAAAATAGTAGCGAACATAATCAGACCCACTATACCCGCTAGATGATTTATTGGGATAGTTAAGGTATTCTAATCTATTATGCCCATCATAACGATAATAGCTTTGATTGCCATTTCCATCATTTACGAATTTAACCGGTCCATAATCATAGTACGTCATCGTCTCACTGATCACCTCTGCTGAACCATAACCACGCTCAATTTGCGTTTGTCGAGAGGCAACATCGTAGTGAGCGCGAGTCACACGATCAAAACCATATGTACTTCCGGCCTGCCTCGTGCAGGCATCAGCCGGCCCCGAAGAAAATAAGGATGGATTCATGCGCTCCGCCGTACATTCTACTCGACCGCGCGTATCGTAACCATACTCCATCTTTTTATAGATCGTGGACCCATTTGAGAGCTTGGCCTGTAACAATCTGTTGTCACTATCGTAGACATTATTACGGGTTCGTAAATTAGTCATGTTATTTAAACTCGATAAGCTGAATCCTGTCGCCAGGCCTTCCTTTGTCTCGCCTACTGTGCCGGACGCATTATATGTAAACTTGAGAGCTTTTCTCAGAGCCGGGCCACTATTGTCAGGATCGATATTTATCACGCCAATAGGTCTCCGAAGCTTATCAAAGTGCGTCGCTGCGACGTCCGAATTTCCCGCATGCGGTCCATTTTGATACTGAAGGTTGCCGTACACATCATAGGTATAGATGACAGAATTACTTACCCCGCCAGCTGTCACAGTCGCTACTCTCGTGGTTAAATTCTTGGTGTCGAGATAAGTAAAACTGGAGGTTCGCTCATATGACGTCCCGACATAGTCCTTGCGTTGTGTCAAAACCCAAATGAGATCACTATTTACGAGGCTGCCGGAGCTGTTTTTGATTTTGGCACTTTTCTGTTCGTAGGTAAAAGTAGATTGAGGGCGCGCATTTGAACCGTCAGAAGGATAAGTAATGGTCGCCACACTGCCGCTCTGGGCATGATAGGTAAAATCAGTCCTGTTGCCTGCGGCATCTTCGGTCCAAACGGGCTTATTACAATATTTACGGTTAGAAGTTGAACAGTTGCCTGGATAAGCAGATGTGCTCACAAGGTCGGTTTCGCCTGAGCCAGGTACGGACTTACTTCGAACTTCTGTCACATTCCCGCGAGAATCATATGTGTATTCAACTGAATTCCCGCGTGGGTAGGTTACTGTGTCAACAAGGTTATTACTATCGTAAGAGAAAGTGGATGTCTGGCCGAGTACATCAGTTTTGGATAAAACCAGGGCCCCTTTAATACGCGAAGTAATTTGTTGTGTTCCCCCGTCCGAATAAGTGATGTCCGTTGTTCGTTCATCATCGCTCGCGGTCGGGGTGCCCTTATCGTCGTCTATTATGCTATATGATGTGAAAACTCCAAATCTTATTGAGCTGGCGATCTTTCCACTGCTATTGTAAAAAGCCCTTGATGTAGCTCCACCGGGAAGTGTGAGCGTCTGAGGGCTTCCGCCTTGCGTCAAAGAGTAGCTACGGCCCTCAGCATCCACAAATGTATTTGACGCCGTATCTCCTGTGCCTTTGGGCCAATAGCTCGCGACCGAACAATTTAAGGCGTGCGGATTGCAATACTGATTTTTGTTATTAATCGCCCTCACCTCTCCGGGCGCGCCGTTGAGTTGGTACTTTAATTGATAGCCAAGGCTATTGCGGATAGAACTCAAATCATCGTTCACATAGTCATAAGTGACCTTCATGCCGTCAGGAAGCGTTAGAGTGTCTAAGCGCGCGAAAGACGTGTCCGTCTTGTCAAATTTTGCGACCGACCCATTAGAGGCTGTATATGTGAAAACACCATTTGAGAAACTCAACTCGCTTCCTCCCCGAATATATTCTGAGAAAGACGTTGAGCTAGTCGGTGAAGCCGTTGAAGCCTCAAATCGGACGTTACCCCCACCAGGCAAAATTATTCGGTATGAGTAGAGACCTGAGTCAGCTTCGGTAGAAATAGTGATGAAAGATTCATTTGATGTGCCGATCACGCCCTGGCCAATGACAATAATATCATGTGATAGTGTGCCGGCACCGTGGCCTATGGAAACAAGTGGAATCGTATCCTCTAAAGAGCCTGAAGTTGAACTTCCGCCGGCACCGCCAAAACCGCCATCGGGGAATTCCGTTGTGGATTGCTGGGCCATTGAGGGCAGAGATAAGCTACTGGTCAGTACAAGAGCAAAGAGTGCTATTAGCACCCGCGTGAAAATTTGTCGGTCTCCAAAAAGCTCTCTTACCATTTCAGTCTCTCAGTTTGCGTATATTTAAATTTATGGGTTTCTTTTAGGTACAGCCCGGACCAGAGCAGCCCTGATATACTACATTCATTACGTAGCTCGCAGATCCCCCATTCCCGTCCGAAACAGAAACTGTTACGTTGAAGTTATAGGTGACATTGTTAAACCCGATAGTTGGCGAGTTTATTATGGTTGATGTTGCAGGGCCTGTTGGGTCCGTCACATTTGTAACTGTTAACGTATCACCATCATCGTCCGTACAGGAAATGGTTCCGTCCGTCGTATGAAAGTTACTATTAGCATATTCCCAAATTGCCGAACAAACCGGAATGTTGTTACTACCGGACCCGCCGGAGCCTGGCCCGCCCACGATGAAGTCGGTAATATTATTGGCATCATCATATGTGATTGAAACATCAGTTCCCGTCGTTTCAGAAGACACCACTACCCGGCCAATAGAATCATACGTATATGTGGTGGTGGTTTGGGCGACTGCGACTAGGGAAGAAAATGAAAAACAGGCGAGCAACAAAGGTGCTATTTTTAAACAGTAACCCAAATTTCTTTTTTTCATATCGACCTCACCTGTTCTTGTGTGGAGGGCAAGCCTACCCGCCAAACGTCAAAGATTGTCACTAATTCGTGGAAGGAAAATACTTCTGTCCGCAAGTAAAATTTTAAGAAAGTTAGCCTCGTTTTCAATCAGTTAATTGAAGCATCAAGTAACTCGGTGAGGCTTCAATGAATTGAGTGAGATTTCAAACAAGGTGATTCAGACAAAACTCCTCTTTTCACGAGAAAGTGTATGCATGATGATCGAGTGAAAAGTACTAGCTTCCGGTCGAATCGTTGTTTCGATGACGCGACCGTCCATTTCGTCCTAGACACCCCTCTCCCAAGTAACAATGCAGCATCTAGGCACCCTCACAGGCGGAGCCTATTTTCGCGATGCGAGTTGGAGAATGATTGAAAGAAGAGCAATATCCGCAGAACATTTCGGCAGTGTTGGAAACCAGTCCCTGCGTGCCGCTAGTAGGCGGTTTAATTTTTGGAGGATAATTTCGTTCTTTAAATCAAACAATAGCAGCATCATGTCCGACATACAGTTCTGCAGACTGTTAGAATGCTGCTATGGGTTCATTGGTTGTGCTGAACGTCTTGAAAAGGCAGATTGTACCCAGCCCTAGCGGGGACTTCAGCAGAGCCGAACCTTTTTCATAAAATACATTATGCGATTTTAAATAGCGGCCTAATATTATTCAATTTATATTTGTATTTAGGCAAAAATCTCACACCAAAGCAGGTTTTTACGCACACTCTCATTGAGATGATCCTGATTG
>ENA-ORXT01006829-ORXT01006829.1-marine-metagenome-genome-assembly--contig:-NODE-6829-length-10432-cov-3.124191_pt1 | contig 10432 bp, 7 predicted proteins | sample MGYA00237868_ERZ511482 | MGnify/ENA metagenome assembly ERZ511482
AGACCGCCCATTCCACGCCCACAATCGGTTGATCAAATCCTCTGGCTTGTCGCCGGATGAGCGCCGTGCGCTGGTTCGGGATATTGCAAAACGGCTGAGCGACGCCAAAGGCCCCGTTCATGTGTTGATGCCAACCCAAGGCGTCGAAGAATGGGACCGTGAAGGAGAACCAGCACATGACCCCGAAGGGCTGGCCGCGATGGTCGACGAAATGGGCAAAGCCATCAAAGCCCCGGCAGAATTGACCATGTTGGACTGCCATATCAACGATCAGGCATTTGCCGATGCGGCCCTTGCGGTGCTCGATGACTGGATCAGCGATGGAACGGTGAAAGCAAATGCGTGACACAAGCAAAACTGATGACCGCTACAAGGTGCTGTTCGAACCGGTAAAAATCGGGCCGGTTACAGCGCCGAACCGCTTCTACGCCGTTCCACATGCCACCGGTCATTCGCCGCTCATGCGCAACGGCTCTCACGCCATGAGGGCCATGAAAGCCGAAGGCGGATGGGGCACTGTCTGCATGCAACTTGCCGAGATAGACCCGACCTCTGATATTTGCGATTTGCCGATGGAGCAATTCTGGGACGAAGCAGATGTGCGCGATCATCGTGTTCTCACCGACCGCCTGCGCGCGTTGGGATCGCTTTCTGCTATCGAGATTGCGCATACCGGTATCCGGGGGCGCGGCATGGGAACAGGCATGCCCGTCTGGGGGCCATCCAATCTGCCCTGCCTCAAACCGCAAGTGCCGGTACAGGCAAAGGCCATGGACAAGGCCGACATCAAAGCGTTGCGGGCGAGCTTTCGTGCAGCAGTCCGGCGATCTAAAGTCGCAGGCTATGACATCGTCTATCTCTACGCTGCGCATGATGCATCGATCTTGTGGCATTTCCTGTCGCCCGCGTACAACCACCGCTCGGACGAATATGGCGGCAGCTTTGAAAACCGTTTGCGTCTGTTTCGGGAGGTGCTGGAAGAGACCATGGAAGAAGCCGCAGGCGAGATGGCTGTTGCGATCCGATTGGCCGTGCATGAAGTCGGTGGCCGCGGCAAGATTACCCATGACGGCGAGGGCCGCGATGTGGTGGAGGCTTTGGCCGATCTGCCTGATCTATGGGACGTCAACATCGCCACATGGCCCCACGACAGCGGTACGTCGCGGTTCGATAGTGAAGGGTGGCAAGAAGAGTTCACCGCCTTCGTCAAAAAAGTCACGTCAAAACCTGTCGTCGGCGTCGGGCGTTTTACGTCGCCCGACACCATGGTCAGCCAAGTCAAGCGCGGCGTTCTAGACCTGATCGGCGGTGCACGTCCCTCTATCGCTGATCCTTTCCTGCCCAACAAAATTCGCGAAGGCCGGGTCGAAGACATCCGCGAATGCATTGGGTGCAACATTTGTGTGTCATCCGACGCGTTCTCAATCCCACTCAACTGTACACAGAACCCCACCATCAGTCAGGAATGGCGACGTGGCTGGCACCCGGAAATCATACCAAGTGCGAACGCCAAGAAATCTATCCTGATCGCAGGTTCTGGTCCTGCTGGACTGGAGGCTGGCCTCGTCCTGGCGCGTGCTGGCCACCACGTCACAATCGCCGAGGCGTCATCCGAACTTGGCGGTCGGTCGGTTGCAGAAAGCAGATTGTTTGGCCTCGCATCATGGTCGCGGGTTGCAGATTACCGGCTTTATCAACTGCGGCAAATGGCCAATGTAGATCTCTATACTGACAGTGAGATAGACGCAGACGCCGTTACCGAAATGGCTGTGCATCATACCTTTGTCGCGACGGGTTCGCATTGGATGAAAAATGGTTTGGGTAGCACCCATTTTGAGCCAATCCAGGGCTTTGAAAACGCAGCTCTGGGTGTCGATGAGGTAATTTCTGGGGCAGCGCCGGCTGGTCCGGTCGTCGTCTACGATGACGAGCATTACTATATGGGGAACATCATCGCCGCACATTTCGCACGCTTGGGGCATGAGGTGACACTTGTGACGCCTCAACCCTATGTTGCGGGTTGGATGGGCTACACGCTGGAACAACCGCGTGTGAACAAGCAATTGGTTGAGCTTGGTGTCAAGGTCATACCAAATGCTGTGGCGTCTGAGTGGGATGGCAGTCTGCACCTGACGGACGCCAACACCGGCACATTAATTGGTGATATACAAGGCACGTTGGTGCCTGTGGGCCTGCGCGCACCAAATCTTGATCTTTGGAGCAAACTTGAAGACGTCGCCGCCAAGACGCTTGTTGGGGACGCGGTTGCACCTGGTATCATCCAATCGGCCGTTTTCAGCGGCCACAAAGCGGCTCGAAAATTCCTTAATAATGGTTCTGAACCGAATATGAAGCGAGAACGCGGTATCTTGCTCGAAGCCAGCTCATCGAGCAAGTGAATTGGCGATGGGGTCCAGAAAAGTACTGCAACGGGGATATGCACTTTCTCACTTGCTGGGCTCAACATTCCGCACTATTAATTAACATGTGAATTAATAGCTTGCCCGGCGTGACCAGAGAAGCTAATGAAAAGGTACTCGCAATGCAGTTTCATCTGAATGGGTTTAAACCAGGCAACTATCAGGTGCCGGACGCCGCCAGAGAGCCATACCCCAACCCGCCAATCGAAGACTTGCCGCGCGAAGTGGACGTTCTGATTGTCGGTACGGGTCCTGCTGGCCTTACCATGGCGCGACAGCTGTCTGAATTTGCAGACATCAAAACCTGCATTGTCGATATGGCCCCCGGGCCACTGTTGTTTGGGCGTGCGGACGGTATCTCCTGTCGAACGATCGAGATCATGGAGGCCTTCAACAGCAGCGAGATGGTCGTTAAGGAAACTTACAAGCTGAAGCAGAATACATTCTGGGAACCGGATGCCGATAACCCTCAGAATATCAAACGCACCGAGAAAATCTCCGATGCGCGGGCCGGCCTCTCTGAATTCACACACGGCATCGTTAATCAGGCGCGCCTGCACGAGTTGTTGATCAACGGCATGGCCAACACGGTGTCTAGTCTGCGCCCGCATTACAGCCGCGAATTAGTTGATTTGCAGGTTGATGACAGCCTGTCGCAAGATTTAGACGCCTACCCGATCACTGCGACATTCAAACGGGTCGACGACGCGGGTGCGGGTAAGATCGAAACGGTCAAGGCACGCTTTGCTGTTGGCAGCGATGGCGGCAGAAGTCGCGTTCGGAAATGTCTGGGGATCGCCCTTGAGGGTGACACCGCGAACAAGGCCTGGGGTGTCATGGATATCCTACTGAATACCGATTTCCCCGACATCCGCGTCAAAAGCTTTATCCAGTCCAAAGACCACGGCGCGGTCATGACGATCCCGCGTGAGGGCGGCTATCTTATTCGGTTTTATGTCGAAATGGATCAGATGGACCAAGGCGCGCGGGCGACGGACGTTAAAGTGACCGAGCATGATCTGATCGCTAAGGCGCAGAAGATTTTCCACCCTTACACATTGGATGTGAAAGAAGTCGCGTGGTGGTCGATTTATTCGGTGGGCCAGCGGCTTGCAGACCGGTTCGACAATCGCCCTGAAGGCAGTTCTGACGACGTTATTCCCCGCGCCTTTGTGGCCGGTGATGCATGCCACACCCACAGCCCGAAAGGCGGCTGGGGCCTGAATACCTCCTTACCGGACACGTTTAACCTCGGCTGGAAAATGGCTGCCGTTTTGCGCGGGCAAAGTGAGCCCAAATTGCTTGCGACCTACAGCACAGAACGGCGCAAGGTCGCGCAGCAATTGATCAATGCGGACCGAGAGTTGTCAAAGCTGGTCGCGACACGGCCAACAGCCGGAAATGCGGACAAGGCCACGGTCGATACCGCTAAAATCGAAGCCTTCATGAAACGTCAAAGTGGTTTTGTGGCCGGCACATCGATTGAGTATTTCCCATCCTACATCTGCACCGGCCAAGACAACCAACATCTGGCGACAGGGTATAATATCGGTCAGCGGTTCCACTCTGCCGAGGCGACGCGCATCGCAGATGGGGCAAGCCAGCATTTAGGCCACTTGGTGAAGGCAGATGGCCGCTGGCGCATCTTTGTTTTCGGAGATGACAACGATCCGACCGACGCGACCTCTCCTGCGTATCAATTCGTTGATTTTCTGGCCAATTCGGCGGCGTCTCCGGTTCTGAGATATACGCCAAAGGGCGCTGACGTTGATGCGGTCATAGACACCTACGGCGTTTTCCAACAACAGGATTTGTCGATGCATGACCTGCATGGATACCTGTGGCCCGCCAAAGGCAAATACCGATTGCACGACTATGAAAAGGCGTTCCACGCCCAGATCGGCAACGATGTTTATGACCTACGTGGCATTTATCGCAGCAGTGGTTGCGTTGTGATCGTCAGGCCAGATCAGCATATCGCCAGCATCTTGCCGCTTACGGCACATGCAGAGCTATCCGCATTCTTTGACGCTTTTATGATTGAGCAGGCGTAAGCGTGGCGAAACTGGCCTAGCGTTTTAGTCGTTCTGATGCGTGCTTGGCAGCCATTCGCATGTTGCGTGCAAACAGGGTCACGTCGATTTCGGTTGCTATAAATGTTGCGCCAAGCGCGCGACATTGCTGTTGTAGATCTTTGTCCAACGTTAAAATTCCTGCGGCTTTGCCTGCGGCCACGATGCGTGTGATGGCATCGATAACAGCCGCCTTCACCTCGGCTTGTCCAGCCTTGCCGATAAAGCCCATGTCGGCGGCCAGATCGGATGGGCCGATGAAGACACCGTCCAGACCATCCACCGCAAGGATGTCGTTCAGCGCCTCCATACCCTTCAGGTTTTCGACCTGTGCGAGAAGGCAAATCTCGTCGCGGGCAGTCGTCAGATAGTCACTAATCGCCGCAAAATCGGACGCACGCGCCAAGGCAGAGCCGACGCCTCGCACGCCGTGAGGTGGGTATGTGACGGCATCGACCAGCTCTTTCGCTTGTGCGCTCGTTTCAACCATCGGGATCAGAAGAGTTTGCGCTCCGGCATCGAGCAGCTGTTTGATGATCCACGTCTCTCCAATAGGCGGGCGGACAACGGCGTGGCTGTCACGCGCGGCGAGGACTTGCAGTTGCGCGGTGATAGATCGCAGATCATTAGGCGCATGTTCCCCGTCAATCAGCAGCCAGTCGAACCCGGAACCAGCGCTGATTTCGGCGATGTAGGAATCGGCGAGCCCCATCCAGCAACCAAGCTGCAATTCACCCTTGGCTATGGCGTGTTTGAACGGATTGTGCGGTGCTGGCATGGGGTATCCTTTATGCGAATGAAATATCGACAGAGCCGAACGCGCCAAAGTCCGCATGGATTTGCGCGCCGGGCGGGCATTCAACAGGGCGAATAAAGCTGCCGGATAGGATGATCTGACCCGGTGCGATGCTTTGACCATATTGCGCCATCCGGCGGGCAAGCCAGACAACGCTTTCAACTGGATCGTTCAGGACACCTGCGCCAAGTCCGGTCTCTTCAACCTCGCCGTTTCGCGACGTGATCGCGCCGACCCAACGCAGATCAAACGCATCCACGGCGTGTCGCTGCGTCCCCAACACAACACCCGCATTCGCAGCGTTGTCGCTGATGGTGTCAAACACAGTGCGTGTCTTGCCCGTTTCGGCATCCACTCGCACGATCCGTGTGTCGAGGATTTCGATGGACGGCGCGACATAGTCTGTGGCCGCAAGCACATCCTCGCGTGTCACGTCCACACCGCCGATGGGCGATTTCATCACAAAAGCGATCTCGGCCTCGATCCGCGGTTGGATAAACCGTCCCTTGGGCACAGCGACCCCATGATCAAACACCATGTCGTCAAACAGAATCCCACTGTCTGGAATATCGATATTGAGCGCGTATTGCATCGCTTTGGATGTCAGCCCGATTTTCCAACCGACGACTTTGCGCCCCTGTGCCAGTTTTGCGTGATAGATGGCGTTTTGGACCCCATAAGCGTCATCCATCCTCATCTCGGGGTGGCGTTTGGTCAAAAGGCCGATCTGTTCTCCACTCGCCTCTGCGCCCAGTAGGTCTTTGGCGGCCTTTGCGTGATCATCAGGGGTCATACCACTTCGTCCTCGATTGTGTTGCGCAGGGTACCGATACCATTCACCTCAACCTCGACCACATCACCCGGGGCGAGGTATTGCGGCGGATCAAGGCGCGCACCGGACCCTGTTGGCGTGCCTGTGACGATGATATCGCCAGGCTGCAACGTCATAAATGTCGAGATATATTCAATCTCGCGACGGATCGGATGCATCATGCGTGACAGAACGTCGTCTTGGCGCACCTCTCCGTTCACACGGGTTATGATGTGGGCGTCGTCCAATTGCTTGGCATCTGTGAAGGGCACAAGCCAAGGGCCAATCGCGCCCGAATTGTCCCAGTTCTTGCCCTGAGTGACGTTAAATTTCGCGTGGCGGACCCAATCACGGATCGTGCCTTCGTTGCAGAGCGTCAGGGCTGCGATATGATCGTAAGCGTCTGCCTGCGCGATCCGACGTCCAGCCTTGCCGATGACAATCGCCACCTCGCCCTCGTAATCCAGTTGCGGGCTTTCGGGCGGGCGGATCAGCGGGCGGTTGTGCCCCGTGAACCCTGACGCGAAACGTGGGAACAAAGACATAAATTTGGGTTGCTCTGACCCGTCTTTATACTCGGCATTGCGATCAGGGAAATTGACGCCGACGCACAGGATGCGGGGTGCGTTTGGCAGAACCATTTCATAGTCGAAGTCTTTGTGCGTCACCGATTGGCCCTCGGCAGCTTTGCCAAGCTCAGCCAATCCACCTGCCTGAACAGCATCAAACAGCGTAGGCCACTGCGGGAACGCGGCATTCAATGCGATCATGCCGTCCTCTGTCACAGCCCCGTAGTGGGTTTCACCTGCGGCGGTGTATGTTGCGAATCTCATCTTATCTGCTCCCAAATGTCTTGGACGACGGCTCGAACCATCATGACGTCGTCGCGTGTTGTATCGAATTGGCCCACTTGGACCCGTATGATTTTGCGGCCCTCAAAGGCCCCTTGCGTCAGGTAAACCCGCCCGTCGTCGTTAATCGCGTCGACCAGACGCTGTTGCATCGCGTCATCGCCGGGGCAGCGGAAGGAAAACAGGCTCAGGATCGGGTCGGTCGTAATCTCAAACCCGTCCATCGCGCGGATCGCGTCGCAAAGCTCCTCGGCCCAAGCGACGTGATTGCGGATGCGGGTTTGTAGGCCCTCCAACCCGTAAGACCGAATGAGAAACCAGAGTTTAAGCGCCCGGAAACGCCGCCCCAACGGTATCGTCCATTCGGAATAATTGGTCACTGCATCGCCCGTGGTCTTAAGGTATTCGGGTTCGATCTTGAGGGTGTTGAGCTGCGGCGTGGCGTCCGCGAGGAACTGGATCGAACAATCAAACTGCGCACCCAGCCATTTATGCGGGTTGAACACGATGCTGTCGAACCCATCCACCTCGGCCCAAAACTGTGCGTGAAACTCAGGGCAGATCATGGCCGATCCCGCCCAAGCTGCATCCAGATGCGTATAAAGGTCATGGGCCCTGGCGACCTTTAGGATGGCACCCAGATCATCGCATGCCCCAACGCCGGTGCCCCCCGTAATGGCAATGATGCCAGCAGGTGTGTGCCCCGCGGCGATGTCGGCCTGAATGGCGGCGTCCAAGGCAGCCGCATCCATGCCATGCAAAGGACCGGTGCTGGGAATTTTGATCAGATTGTCCTGACCGATGCCTGCAATCCAAGCAGCACGATCAATCGAAGAGTGAACCTGATCTGAACAATAGATGTGCAAATGCCCCTTACCGGCCAGACCCTCGCGGTTGCCGGTATAGCCCGTCGCCCGTTCGCGCATGGTGAGCACGGCGGACAGCGTGGCAGAGGATGCGCTGTCTTGAATGACACCCGTGAACCCGTCGGCGAGCCCTAAGGCCTGCCGCATCCAATCCACCATCAGCCCCTCGACTTCTGTCGCGGCGGGGGATGTTTGCCACAACATGCATTGCGCGGCGACCGTGTTGACCAATTGTTCGGCCAGCATGGATGGCGGGGCGGCGTTGGCAGGGAAATAGGCAAAGAAACGCGGATGCTGCCAATGGGTCATCCCGGGCATCACGATGTTTTCGAAATCTGCAAGGATCGTCGTCATATCCTCGGGGTGCTGCGGCGGTTGGGCCGGCAGTTGAGACGCAATCTCACCGGGTTTGGTCTGGGCACGCACCGGACGGTCGCGCAGCGTTTTGTGATACTGCGCGCTCCAGTCGGCGATGTGCTTGCTCCATCCGGCAAAATCGTCCCAATTCATAGTTTACGCGTCCTCGATCCCACCCATGCAAATGTATTTCACTTCCATGAAATCATCCAAGCCTTGCCGCGCCCCTTCGCGCCCAAGGCCTGAGGATTTGACGCCCCCGAACGGTGCCTCGGCAGTGGAGACATGGCCCGTGTTTGCACCAACCATGCCATATTCCAACGCTTCTGACACGCGCCAGACCCGCGCGATGTCGCGGCTATAAAAGTAGGACGCGAGACCGAATTCCGTGTCATTGGCAGCTGCCACGACCTCAGCCTCGGTGTCGAATTTGAACAAGGGGGCGACAGGACCAAAGGTTTCCTCTGTCGCGACGGCCATGTCGGACGTCACACCTTTCAGGATCGTGGGTTCATAAAATGTACCGCCCAAATCATGGGGTTTGCCACCCAAGGTTACAGTCGCGCCCTTGGCCGTTGCATCTGCGATGTGGCTCGTCACTTTGGTGACCGCGGCCGCATTGATCAGCGGGCCAAACACGACGCCTGCATCCGCGCCGTTGCCCACGGGCAGATCGGCAACTTTGGCGACCAGCTTTTCAGCAAACGCGTCATAGACGCCGGCCTGCACATAGATGCGGTTGGCGCAAACGCAGGTTTGCCCATTGTTGCGAAACTTGGACAGGATCGCGCCATCGACGGCGGCATCCAGATCGGCATCGTCAAAGACGATAAACGGTGCGTTGCCACCCAGCTCAAGCCCCAGTTTTTTCACCGTCGGCGCGCATTGCTCATAGAGCTTCGCGCCCACGCCTGTGGACCCGGTGAACGTCAGCTTTCGTACGACGGGGCTACTGGTCAGCACGCCGCCGACGGTCGCGGCATCGCCCGTGACTACGGAAAACAGGCCCGAAGGGATGCCCGCCTCCTCGGCCAACACTGCCATAGCGATTGCCGAAAACGGCGTGAGTTCTGACGGTTTAAGCACCATCGCACAGCCTGCCGCGAAGGCTGGCGCTGCCTTACGCGTGATCATCGCGTTGGGGAAGTTCCACGGCGTGATCGCAGCTGTGACACCAATTGGTTGCTTGATGCACAGGATGCGTTTGTCGGGCGTATTGGTAGGGGTGATATCACCATAGGCACGCCGCGCCTCTTCTGAGAACCACTCAATGAAGGACGCACCGTAGCCGATTTCGCCCGTTGCCTCGGACAACGGCTTACCCTGCTCAGCCGTCAGGATTGCCGCCAAATCCGCTTGATTGGCCATCATCAGATCGAACCAACGCCGAAGCACATTGCTGCGCTCTTTGGCGGTTCGTTTGGCCCATGCGGTTTGGGCCACTTGCGCGGCGTCAATTGCCTTATGCGCCTCGGTCGCTCCAAGATCGGGCACATGGCCCAGCACAGCGCCCGTCGCAGGGTTGGTCACAGCGATCCCGGCACCATCCGCCGCAATCCAGCGGCCCCCAACGAGGGCCGCTTCGCGCAATAGATCGGGGCGTTTGAGATCAAGGCTCATGGGGCGATGATCGGGCTGGCTTGGATGGCGGAGTCTTTGGTGTCCACGCCGACAAAGGTTGTGCCGTGCTTGAACCAGCTTTCCGGTGCCGCAGCCCCCCATAGGGTCTGACGCTGGGGGTCCTGCAAATCCCATTTAATAGGCTCAAGATCCGGATCGACGGTCTGATAATCAGAACAATAAATCTCAATCCGGTGCCCATCAGGGTCGAGGATATAGAGGAAGAAGGCGTTCGAAATTCCGTGGCGACCGGGCCCACGTTCGATGTTGTCGACGTAGCCAGTGGTGGCCATGAGGTCGAGCAGGTCAATGATATTCAGCGGTGTGGGCACCCAAAACGCGACATGGTGCATGCGCGGGCCGGTGCCGTTGGTGAACGCCATGTCATGCACGCCACCCTTGCGGTGCATCCACGCCGCCCAGAGTTTCTGGCTGTCTTCATCTTCGGTGTATTCCGTCACGCGGAACCCGAAATCCGAATAGAATGCGACGGACGCATCCACATCATTGCTAAAGCAATTGAAGTGGTCGATCCGCAGCGGTTTCACCCCACGATAGAGCGCGTATTTCTGGTGAATTGGCTCCAGCCGATCCATCTTGTGATAGAATTCGAGCGGAATGCCCATGTTGTCGGAGGTC
>ENA-ORXT01006832-ORXT01006832.1-marine-metagenome-genome-assembly--contig:-NODE-6832-length-10428-cov-7.538112_pt1 | contig 10428 bp, 6 predicted proteins | sample MGYA00237868_ERZ511482 | MGnify/ENA metagenome assembly ERZ511482
AATTGATGCTCCTGTTTGACATCTTGCCGAGAAGGAACAGATACCGCATCGAGTGCGGTATGACGGGTTGCTTTTTGGGTTTTTGGAGATTTATTCTTTGACGACCTTCCCCAAATAATTTTCATCACCAAGTATCACCACAAAATACACCCCACTCGCCAAGCCATTCAAATCAATCGTTGAGCCATTAAATGCCCTATCATCGCGTACCTTTTGACCAATAGAAGAATATACCAACAGATGTACGTTATACATTGGTTCGGATAGATTTATGATACCTGTGGTGGGATTTGGATGGAGGGTAAGTGATTCGTAGGTTGGGGATTCTACATTAATCACAGTATCAAAACATCTTGCATCAGGGCTTGGAAGTTCCGTTAAGTAATTATCATAGGTATATTCATCCACCGTTCCCATGCATCTTAACCAATTATAATGATGCCAATTATCCGATCCACAGGGATATAACGGACCATCAACAGAGCCGATTCCTTCAATTACATAAGGTTCCCCCCAAAGTTCATGTCCGGCTAAGGTGTATCGCTTACGATAGCTACCACCTAAAATTTGTACAGAATCAATATTTGCAACAACCATAGTTGGGAAGTGTACATACATTCCACAGTGTAAAGTATCTCCAACTTCCAAATTGAAATCATAAAGTAATACTTCGTCAAGAAATTCGCCATTCCATGATTCTGTGTAATACACTCTTTTATCTTCTTCTCTAATTCCTCCTTCAAGCCACATTTGGGCAATTGAGGGTGGAATTGATTCTGGTGAATAAGGATACCAACCATGGTAGAGTAAGCTATAAGTTTTACCATTTATCAAAGAATCACCTAAAAGATATTCCAAGAAAGTGCCTGATCCTGTTTGGTAGCCACTATCTCCAGTAGTCCAACTCTGCTTCCACACCGTACTATCCGTAGGAAACGGCACATACTCTTGACTATAAGCAAATTGAACAATAAAAAAGAAGAGAAAACAAGTAGATTTGATGTAAGTGTTCATTGGTCAAATTTTTTGAGTGAAGAAATGTTTTTTACGTTTCAAATGTAGGGAAATCATTTGAAAAAACAAAATTCTCTCAAAAAGAACATCATACCGCACGCGATGCGGTATCTGTTGCAATTTAGCACAATTTCGATAGGTACGTATCAACAAAAAATTCGCTTTGATAAGCTAAAGATACCGCATCGCGGTGCGGTATGACATTACTTTTTTTGTTTTGGGTTTTGTGCTATTATTTTCACGTCAAAAAATTAACCATTAACCGTTCACCATTAACCATTATCAAACGTCATACCCCAACACACTCCCCAACCACTTCTCCGCTTCCTCCAATCGCATGCTTTTACGTTCTGCGTAGCTTTTCACTTGGTCTTGTTGCAGCTTTCCGGTGGTGAAATACTTGGAATCGGGATGCGAAAAATACCAGCCACTTACCGAAGATGCGGGGTACATCGCGCAGGATTCTGTGAGGGAAATGCCTGTTTCTTTTTCGATATTCATTAGGGAAAATAAGGTGCGTTTTTCGGTATGTTCCGGGCAGGCGGGGTAGCCGGGGGCGGGGCGGATGCCGATATATTTTTCGGTGATAAGCGATTGATTGTCAAACGATTCGTCGGATGCGTAAGCCCAGAACTCTTTGCGGACGCGCTCGTGCATACGCTCGGCGAGGGCTTCGGCGAAGCGGTCGGCGAGGGCTTTGAGGAGAATGGCGTTATAGTCGTCGTGGGCATCCTCAAAGGCTTTGACGTGTGGCTCTATGCCCTTGCCTGTGGTGACGGCAAATCCGCCGATGTAGTCTGCCTTGCCAGTTGATTTTGGGGCGATAAAATCGGTGAGGCAGTTGTTGGCTTGACCGGGTGCTTTTTTGGCTTGCTGACGGAGGTGGTGCAGTAGGGCGCGGACTTCTTTGCGGTCATCATTGGTATAGAGTTCGAGGTCGTCGTCGTTGATGCTGTTGACGGGAAAAAATCCGACAATGGCATTGGCAGTCAGCCATTTTTCGTTGATGATTTTTTGCAACATCGCCTGTGCATCATCAAATAATTTCTTGGCTTCTACGCCGACAATTTTATCCTCAAAAATCGCGGGATATTTGCCGTGCAATTGCCAAGTTTGGAAAAAGGGTGTCCAGTCGATATACTCTGACAATTCAGCGAGGTCGTAATTTTCAAAGGTTTTTGTACCTAAAAAAGTCGGTTTGGGTGGCGTGTAATTTTCCCAATCCAATTGAATTTTATTTTTACGTGCGTCTTGTATTTTGAGGTATTTTTTATTAGAAACTCGTCCTTTTCGATTTTCGCGGATGCGGGCGTATTCGGTATCAATTCCACCCACATAATCCGCCTTTTTATCCCCCAAAAGCGAACCTGCCACCGTCACGCTGCGCGAGGCATCGAGTACGTGTACGGCTGCATGTGAGTATTGCGGCGCAATCTTGACGGCGGTATGCGTTTTGGAGGTCGTCGCACCGCCGATGAGTAGCGGAATCGTCATGCCGCGTCGTTCCATTTCCTTTGCTACGCCGACCATTTCATCCAATGAAGGCGTAATTAATCCACTCAATCCAATCATGTCCACGCCTTCGGCTTGGGCGGTGTCGAGTATCTTTTCGGCGCGTACCATCACGCCCATATCTATAATGTCGTAGTTGTTGCAACCCAGCACGACTCCGACGATATTTTTACCAATATCATGCACATCGCCCTTGACGGTTGCCATCAGAATTTTACCTTTTGAACTCGCCGCACTACCCGCTTTTTCCTCCTCAATGAAGGGCGTAAGATGCGCGACGGCTTTTTTCATCACCCGCGCCGATTTGACGACTTGCGGTAAAAACATTTTCCCCTCTCCAAACAAATCACCCACGATACCCATGCCATCCATTAGCGGACCTTCGATGACTTCAAGCGGTCTATCGTATTGAAGGCGAGCTTCTTCCGTATCTTCAACAATGTAATCTGTAATGCCGCGTACCAGCGAATGAGACAAGCGTTTTTGCACCGTCGTCTCGCGCCACGAAAGGTCTTTGACGAGTTTTTTGCCTTCGCCTTTTACTGTTTCGGCGTATTCGGTGAGGCGGTCGGTGGCATCGGGGCGGCGATTAAACAGCACATCCTCGACGAGTTCGCGTAGCTTGGGTTCGACTTCTTCGTAAATCTCCATCATCCCCGCATTCACGATGCCCATATCCATTCCGGCAGCGATAGCGTGGTACAAAAACGCCGAGTGCATCGCCTCGCGGACGTGGTTATTGCCCCGAAAAGAAAAGGAAATATTACTCACGCCGCCACTGACTTTCACATCGGGCATGAGTTGCTTGATTTGTCGGGTGGCTTCGATGAAATTTATCGCGTATTCGTTGTGTTCTTCAATGCCTGTCGCTACCGCGAATATATTAGGGTCAAAAATAATATCTGTGGGGTCAAATCCGACTTCATTAACAAGGATTTTATAAGCGCGATGACAAATTTCCACCTTGCGTTCAGTGGTGTCCGCCTGTCCTTCTTCGTCGAATGCCATGACGACGACCGCCGCGCCGTATCGCTTGCAAATTTTGGCTTGATGAACGAATTGTTCCACGCCTTCTTTCATCGAAATAGAGTTGACAATCGCCTTGCCTTGCACACATTTCAGCCCGGCTTCGATGACCTCAAATTTGGACGAATCAATCATTATCGGCAGCTTGGCAATGTCGGGTTCGGAAGCGATGAGATTGAGGAAATCGACCATCGCTTTTTTGGAATCCAGCAAACCTTCATCCATGTTTACGTCGATGATTTGTGCGCCGCCATCGACTTGCTGACGTGCCACCGAAAGGGCTTCGCCAAGTTCGCCCGTTTTGATGAGTCGGGCAAATTTTTTGGAGCCGGTGACGTTGGTACGTTCACCGACATTAACGAAGTTGGTATTGGGTCGCAAGCGCAATGCTTCCATACCACTCAAACTCGTAAGTGACTTAATAACAGGTACTTGTCGGGTAGAAGTGCCTTTGATGCAAGCCGTCATTTCGCGGATGTGGTCGGGCGTAGTACCGCAGCATCCGCCGACGATATTCACAAAACCGCTTTTGATAAAATCTTCAATAAACATCGCCATTTCGACGGGTGTTTGGTCGTATTCGCCAAACTCATTGGGCAAACCTGCATTGGGATAAGCACTGACGTAGCAATCGGAAATCTTGGCTAATTCCTGTATATAAGGACGCATTTCGGCAGCCCCCAAAGCGCAATTTAAGCCGATACTAAACAAGTCTATGTGTTGGGTAGATATTCGGAAGGCTTCGACGGTTTGACCCGATAAAGTACGTCCGCTGGCATCGGTAATTGTACCCGACACCATGACGGGATATTTCGTTCCCGTTTCCACAAAATACCTATCCAAAGCGTATAAAGCCGCCTTGCAATTGAGCGTATCAAATATCGTTTCTACCAAGAAAATATCCACGCCGCCTTCGCCCAATCCGCGAATTTGTTCGTAGTACGCCTCCATCAATTCATCAAAAGAAATGGCACGAAATCCGGGGTCGTTGACATCGGGCGAAAGGGAAGCCGTCTTGGGCGTAGGACCAAGCGCACCGGCTACAAAACGCGGTTTGTCAGGCGTTTTTTCCGTGTATTCGTCGGCAGCTTTACGGGCGATACGCGCAGATTCGACATTCATTTCATAGACCAATTCCTCCATCCGGTAATCGGCTTGCGAAACGGCATTTGACCCAAAAGTATTGGTTTCGATAATGTCTGCCCCGGCATCAAAATACGCCTTGTGTATCGCCTCTATGACATGCGGTTGCGTGAGGCTCAATAGTTCGTTATTGCCTTGCACATCTTGCTCTATATCAGCAAATCGCGCCGAGCGATAGTCTTTTTCTTCGAGTTTATATTCTTGTATCATCGTCCCCATCGCGCCATCGAGTACGAGTACGCGCTTGCGAGCGATTTGTTCGAGTTGCTGGGCGCGGGGATGTGTGTATTTCGTTCTTACTTTTGTCATGCTTTGCTTTGTGTCTGTATTGGACGGGGCTTTGATGCAAAGATAACGAAGTTTGGGGGGATTTTGTTTGGGATTTTAGAATGGTTGGACGCTCGTTATAGTTTTCGCGTAGTTTATTGTAAATTTGGGCGTTTGAATAGAAAATATGAAGATATGGGTATTTCAAAATAGAGATAGCGAAAAAGAAATTAAAACTTGTTTTAAATTATAACAAACTCAAAAAATTGTAATAATAATGAATTATAAGAAAACTACTAAATTAATAGTTCCCGGCAATAAAAATATACCGTCACTAATTAACTCAATAGTTAGAGCAACTATACAAATTCGAAAAGATGAGGAAGATGAAAAATGTAATTTTAATCAGATTCATATCTTTCATACAGAAGAATCTGTAGAAGAATTAATGAGTACATCATTAGATTGGAAAACCGAATTAAATAATCATAAGATTTTAAACACTAGTCTCGTGCATCATGTAACAAAAATTGAGGATTCTAGTGAGGAGCGATTTAAAGATTTTGTTGAACAGTTAAGAGATATTGTTAAACCACTAGAGAAACAAGAATATTATATTGATTTGAGTGGAGGGATAGCTTCATTAAAATCTATTTTAGCTGTTTTTGCATACGTACTCAATATTAATAATATCTATATCCTTGAAATCGAATTTGATGATAAAGACAGGAGTAAAAATAATGAGCAAAAAAAAATGTTTTATTCTCAGTTAATTAAAGAGATTGAAGATGATAAAATAAGATATACTAAGTTTCCACCAATATCCAATTTTGATGAGTTTGGTAAACTCAACCTTACAAGAATAGTTAGATATAGAAAAATATTTGAGGGTGTCATTAATAATCTAAGATCGCTTGATATTCTAGATTCTAGTATTGAACACATAAGAGATTCATTAATCACAGGGGTAAACTCACAGTTATCCGGAGAAGTCTATGGTGGCGTTAATGATTTTAGAAACACAATTTTTTCATATTCCGCAGCAGCTGAAGAAATTTCCAACATCTTAATTAAAAAATATGTAAACGATGGTTCATTACAAAATAAAACTTTGGGGGATAAATTACATGAAATTAGAAATTTAGCAGAGGTGAATCCTAATCATTTCATTAATTTGAATGTATTGAATAATATTACACTTTTAATCAAATCAGTTAGAAATGATATTGTACACCCAAAATTAGACTCAAAAAATGATAAAGAAATTCTAGAGGCAAAGGCGAATATTTCCTATCAACTGGTGCTAGCCTTTATTCGATTTGTTTCAAATGCAATTAATACATTTAAAGATTCATCAGGTCAAATTTATGAAATCTCAGAAATAACAGAACCAGATACAAGTCAGGAATATTATTTTGGATTTGATGGTGATAATACAGGTGATTTTTTAGATGAATCGTTTCACAATAATGATGAAAGTGTTTTAATTAATAAAAGTAAAAAAATTAGAAAAGCCGTAAGTGCAATAAATAGAGAATTAAAAAAGCATGAAAGCTCCAGTATTAGAGTATTATTTGCTGAAGGTGATAATATCCTCTTTAAGGCAAAATTGAACAAGAGTGTACTTCAAAAAATTCAAGAAATATATAGCACCGAAACTAGTATGAATAGTAGCATTGGATTTGGTGTGACTCTCAGGGCATCAGCTATTGCTTTAAAATTATCTAAATCAAAGCTTGGAAATACTATTTTGGGAATAAAAGAAATTGAATACCTTAATTAACAAATAATCGTACTCGAAGGCATCAATCGTATAAGAAACCACTATACAACAAAAAAATGTCCGAAACCGTCCGCTAACAATACAGCAACTTCGCCAATTTCTTCAAACGCATCCTCAATCGCAAAAAGAAAATCATCTACGGCGAAACCCTCACCCAAGCCAACCAAAACTACCTCGCCGAACTCAAACCCCTCATAGAACGCCCATGGCTGGAGGAGAAGGTGAGGGAATTAATGGCAGCATCGGAGTAGATTGATATGTATTGTATAGAAATGAAACAGGACATCCGGTTTGGGATGTCCTGTTTTTTATGATTTTAACGTTTTCTCTTTAACATTGTATCCAACCTGTTTCGGCGCAGTTTCCGTTCCACTCACCCATTAATGCCTTAGCTTCAATATCGCCGCAAGCAGGGGGAGTTATCCATCTACAGATATATTTGCAACTGTTGCTGTAGTTGTGGAACTGGTCGTTTGGTAAGTAAGTTCCATTACAACGATAATTAACATAAAAAGACCTATTCGGATTTACACGATAAGCAGTCCATATCTTACCATTGCTGAAATAGAAACTTGAAATATTACAACAAGTTCTTGATTCAACGTCTTGATTTGAATTATTTAATTCGCTTTCGATGGCATCCCTTACATCTTCAGGCAAATCTTCGGGCAGTTCCGCTAAGTCGTTGAATTCAATAAAAGAATCGGTTTCGTAAATACCTGATAATTGGTCAATTTCATCGGTAATGACTTCTTCCTGTCCACAAGAGGTTAAAAAGACAGCAACTGCCATCACAGCCAATAGGCTAAATAAAATGCTTTTTACTTTTAAAGTTTTCATGATTAAATTGTTTTAAAAAAAGTTAATAATTAATTAATTTTTATAAAATTAAAATAAATGTAATTACACGTAATCATCACACCACCTCATACAGAGACAGTTTCAAATTAGTGTCAGCTAAAAACGGTGTAGGTGCCTGTCCGGACAGGACTTGTCTTGGAATACGTTATTTGTAGTTACCTCTTTTGGTTTTTTTTGAAGAAAGGGATGCAGTGCGGGGTTTGCACTGCCGACCTTACTCCATTGTGATTAAGTGGTTATGCTGGTGTTCTATATTGTTTTGATGGTGGTTTATTGATGAAAAGTATCATTTTCCAAGAAAGGCTGGAACATCCCCCTGCGGAATGTTCTGCCTTTTAACGACACTTTATTTGCCAGATATAGAGGGATTACTTCGCGTACTAATGACGCAAAATCATATTGTCAAGTTTATAAAGTGTCATGAAAATTAGCCTCTACTAATATATGGCAGAAGATAAAATATCAACAATAGGATAGACATTGTCGGGTTTTATGTTGATGTATCTAATATGGGCAATCAATATCTCCGGATTGGATGTCCTCAATACCATTGGGTCCTATAATTACAGTGCAACCATCCTGCTTATCGAAAGAGTAAGTATAGGTTGATGCGTAGCATTTTAAGTATTCACACGAATTACGAGTAGTCATAAATATGTCTCTTGTACAACTATTTGTGTTAGTACAGATATATCCATCGGGCATTTTAATTGAGTGAACTACTCTACTAGTAATGGCCGTAAGTGTAACTGTAAAACCCGACCAAGAAGTAGGTCTCATATCTATTGTGTAAGTAGAATTACCTTCATTTACTTGTGCGAAAGCACTAAGACTCATAAAAAGTAAAAGAAAAGACACTGCATGAAATTTAATTATAGCTTTCATGTTATTTTGATTTAAAAGTTAAAAAATAAAGTGTGTTAAAACAATTGTTTCTATAAATTTTGATATTGCAAATATACGAAAGGTAAAATTCTCTCAAAAAGTAGATTTTCGTATTATTATCTTGCCTTTTAACTGAAAAATTATATATCTTTGAAGTCATTTTAATTTTGATTATCAATTAGTTGTGAAAATTAATTTGATAAAAATAATCTTGTAAAAATGCCAAAGAATAGCACTTTAAATGATTCAAAAGCCCTTGTTTTACTTCGCCACCTAAATAAAAAAGAGCTAAAAGACTTAGGTTTGTGGCTCAATTCACCTCTCCATAATACTTCACAGAAAGTGATTAAAGTGTATGAGTATTTCAAGCTAAAATGTCGTAATACTGACCACGTAGTTACTGAACATCATCTACTAAAAGCTGTAGGTCTTATATCAAGTATTTCCAAAAAGTATAAGATATCATCTAAAGAAAAAGCTATGCTTCAAGAGGTAATGTATTTACTCTATGTGCAGATACAGGATTTTCTTATTTGGAAACATACACAAGAAGATGAAATTCATGCTAAACGTCGTATAATGGATATATTTCTTGAAAAAAAATTATATTCATTCATATATTTGATATTAAATAGAACAAAAACACGACTTGATTCTTCGCCTTTGCGAGATACGGATTATTATGAAAAGACTTTTCTACTTGTTGAAATAGAGTTTTATTTGAGTATCCTTCAACGCCATCGTAATACAAATATGGAATTGCATCGTGTAGTTGAGCCGCTTCGACAGGCTTTTCTAAGTAAAAGTTTGAAGTACTATTGTTCTCTTATCAATGGTGAAAAAATTATAAAAGCTAAATACGAGTATCCTTTTTTGAAATATATAAAACTTTACCTTGAAGAGAATGAAATGGATAGAGAAATTCCGGCTATACGTGTATATTATGCCTTGCTAAAATTAATCGAATATGAAGACCCCGAAGATTACTTTGATTTAAAGAAATATTTATTTGAAAATATAGACAGTTTTGGAACAACAGATATTCGGCAATTTTTTAACCACATGACCAATTACTGTAATTGGAAAATAAAATACGGAGAGCAAAAATTTATACAAGAGCGTTTTGAGGTATATCAGAAAGGAATTGACCTAAAGTGTTGGTCGGCGGGTACTTTTTTCTCTGAACATCAGTTTGTTCATATCGTCAAAACAGCACTTGCATTGCATAAAATAGATTGGGTACAAGTTTTTTTTGAAGAACATAAAGAAATGCTCAATCCAAAAATACAGGATGTTTTTGCAGATTATTATCAAGCCCTTCTCGCTTTTGAATTAAAAGAATACGACAAAGCATTACATTATCTTGGTCAAATCAATACGACAAAAGATTTTGTATATTATGTAGGATTTAAAATTTTGTGTATCAAGATTTTTTATGATGCTAAAACCCTTAATATTGATAATGCCGAGACTCACACCATTAATTACGAAACAGAATCTCTTCGTCAGTATCTTCTCGAAGGTAACAACAAGAACATGGCAGAAACTACTCGCTTGTTGTACAGCAACTTCGCCAATTTCTTCAAACGTATCCTCAATCGTAAAAAGAAACTCATCTACAACGAAACTCTCGCCCAAGCCAACCTCCAAGCCCTCCAAAACGACCTCACCCACCTCAAGCCCCTCATAGAACGCCCATGGCTGGAGGAGAAGGTGAGGGAATTAATGGCAGCATTGGAATGAAATCATTTATTGTCGCTGCTACCTTCCCACTCCCCTCTGCGGATACCCCGTAAAACTACCGCATCACTATCGGCATTGTCGGTCGTGTACGTACATTCGCAGGACGATTGATGAAATTGCTGTACGTTTCACAAAAAACCATTATCTTGTACAAAAATTACGATTATGACATTAGAAGCGAGAAAATTAGATTT
>ENA-ORXT01006834-ORXT01006834.1-marine-metagenome-genome-assembly--contig:-NODE-6834-length-10428-cov-3.272824_pt1 | contig 10428 bp, 11 predicted proteins | sample MGYA00237868_ERZ511482 | MGnify/ENA metagenome assembly ERZ511482
CCAGCGCGGCACTGAGCCGGCCAGCCGTTTGCCCCCACTGCCGGCGGAGGGCTTTCGTTCTGGGGTTAAGCTCTTCGAGCATCCGGCCGTGGACCCAGCTCTGAAGGCGCATCAGCCGCCCTTCGGTCAGTTCAACGATGTCACCGATGGGTTCCGGCGTCCGAAATTGGAGTTGCTTCGCCGCCAGGTGCCGCATAATGGCGGCCTCGAAATCGATGGCGGAGCGATCAGTGTCTGGAGCGGATATCTTGAGGGTATAATGCTGACCCTCAGCGTCAGTAATGCGGTAGTTGAGGTCGACTTCTCCGGCTAATTGTTTAACCTCGGAGGGAGTTATGCTGAAATGATCAGCGGCAAGCATCCGAACTTTTTTCATTCCTCCATATCTTCAGCAATACGCGGATATTGTTCGCCTCCGTTCGGGTGGGCGTAATACCGGATGGAGGTAATCGTTCCACTTTCCTCTTCTTCACAGTCTCCTGCCTGTGGGTCGTAAAAATCGCCACGGCCAGGATTGCCCTCATCATAGAGCATCATTGCAGCGCGTTTTAGTTCAGGATTCCAACCGAAGAGGATTTGTAGTTGCTCCATGAGGTTGGCAGAGGGGAAAGAAAAAGTCGGCGTGGGGGTGTCCTTGTGTTTAGGCGGAGGTAGTGATTGGTAGAATTGTTGCGATGTGATGCCCGTTGCTAACAGGTCTTCCCAGCTCTCAAAGACAGGATTGTAGGGTTCTGCGGCAGCTGCGTTTTCGAATACGTCCACCGAAGCTTTATAATTTTTGTACTGCGCTACCACCTCCGTTTGTTCTATTCTTCTCAGGTGGTGGGCAGCGTCATCGTCAACGGAAAGGTGCACGATGGACCATTCGGAAGATATCAGTTCAGGCAGAGGGAATTGCCTTCGCTCCCGGAAGGGAAGAAAATGACCTGCTTCGGAGAAGTGCAGCCAGTTAATCTTCCTGGAAGTAATTACCATAAAGCCGAAATGGGCCTCCTTTTCGGTGTGGACGGGCTGAAGCCCATTAGCGGATGCCTTCTCGTCAAGCCAATCCAAAAGATTTTTTTTCGCCTCTTGAGGTGCTTTTCGGATGTAGATTTTGGAGTAAGCGTAGTCAGAGCCCATACTGTTTATTTGTGCCGCCGAATTCAGTCGGCGGTACAAACCTACTCTTTCTCCGCTTGTCTGCGGGCCTTCCAGCGGGCATTTTTACGCGCTATAGTATCTTCCTCTCCGTCTGTCGCCCAGGCCATGAACAGGCCAACGAGTAACCAGAAGCCTAGCTGCCAGAACCAGGGAGTCGTTGCGGCTTCGGGGTAGCCAGATTGGATAACGTAATGGTTTATCAGAAAGCCAAAGGCCCCGAAATAAAGGACTGAGAATAGAAATCGTTTAGAGGGCATTTTCATAGGGATAAGGTTTATTGTAAAGATAAGAATATAAAAAATTAGGATAAAAAGTTAGACTAGTCTAACTTTGGGGTTGGAAACCAAACTCTAAGCCGCAGGCTGCTTTGCAGCTGGAAACCCGGAGCGGGAGCTCCTCGACCTACAATATGCATGACCGAAGCCTCCTTACTTGACATTCTTTCTGAAGTATGGGCCATCCGTGCCATCATCGCCTCCAGCATGGTGGGCTTAATGTGTGGTGTACTGGGCTGCTTCATTGTGTTGCGGAATATGTCCCTGGTTGGTGATGCCCTGGCGCACGCTATTCTTCCCGGTGTAGTGGTGGCCTTCATGCTGGTGGGCTACAGTACAATGGCCTTTTTTACGGGGGCCGTAGTGGCGGGCCTGCTTACGGCCGTTGGGATTACCTGGATTCAGCAGCAGGTGAAAACTAAGAATGATGCCGCCATCGGCATTGTGTTTACCTCAATGTTTTCGTTGGGGGTCATCCTGATTTCCTACATCAGCCGGAATGATGGGGTGCATTTAGACCTGAAAGATTTCCTCTTCGGCTACGCCCTCGGCGTGTCGGATACGGACCTGCTGTTGACGGGCCTGGTGATGGTGTACGTCTTACTGGCCGTAGCGGTTTTTTACCGCTATTTGTTTGCCTCTACTTTTCAGTCCGTTGTGGCAGAAACGATGGGCATTCCCGTACAGGTACTGCACTATTTTCTGATGCTACTACTGAGTTTTGCCGTAGTGGCGAGCTTGCAGACGGTAGGGGTGATACTGGTCGTAGCCATGCTCATTACGCCGGCGGCGACGGCCTTACTCCTGAGTCAGCGCTTAAAGGTAGTTCTCTTTATCGCCGGAGGGCTCGGTATGCTATCCGCCATTTTGGGGATGATCGTCGCCGTATGGCTCAACACACCCCCCGGCCCGGCGATGGCGCTGGTGGCGACCTCCCTCTACGGCCTTACCGTCGTTTTTGCCCCGAAACGAGGCCTGGTGGCCAAGGCCTGGTTTCGCCGGCAACGCCGGCAGCAGACCATCCGGGAAGACATCCTCAAACGCGTATTCCGCCAAAACCAGCGGGACGGTGCTGCGAACCCCAAAGACATCCGCGATCAGCTTGACCTCGGTGCCGGAGCCTGGTCCGGCCAGTTGTCCACCCTCCGCGCCAGGGGCCTCATGGAGAATTCAGAACTCCGCCTCACCGATGCCGGAAAGCTACTGGCGCTCCGCATGGTGCGGGCTCACCGCCTCTGGGAAACTTACCTGAATAAGGAGGTCGGCCTTTCCCCCGATCAGATCCACGAAGAAGCCGAACGCCTCGAACACCTGCTGACCCCGGAAATGCTCGAACGGGTCGACGAAGAACTCGGCTACCCGGAAAGTGACCCGCACGGGAGTCGGATTCCGCGGGGGGAGTTGAGTAAGGGAATTAGGGAATGAGGGAATGAGGGAATTAGGGAATGAGTAGAATGAGAGAATGAGGGAATGAGAGAATAACGGGGGGAGATTACTCGATCAATCCGTGATAATCTGTGGTTGAACAAAAGCTGCGCAGCAGCCCTCTAAAGCACCCCACTAAACTGCCGCAGAAACCGCACATCATTCTCAAACATCAGCCGGATATCCGTGATGTTGTACAGCAGCATCGCCTGCCGTTCAATGCCCATGCCGAAAGCATAGCCGGTATATTTTTCGGGGTCGATGCCACAGTTGGTCAATACCTGTGGGTCTACCATGCCGCAGCCCATGATCTCCAGCCAGCCGGTACCCTTCGTGATGCGGTAATCGTGCTCACTTTCAAGACCCCACCAGATGTCCATCTCGGCGCTGGGTTCGGTGAAGGGGAAATAGCTGGGGCGCAGGCGAATCTTCGTTTTATCTCCGTACATCTCCCGAGCGAAATGCAGCAGGGTAGCTTTCATGTCGGCAAAGCTGACCTTCTCGGCAATATAAAGCCCTTCTACCTGGTGAAACTGGGCGTGGCTGCGGGCGGAGATGGTCTCGTTGCGGTACACCCGCCCCGGTGCGATGATACGGATAGGCGGTGCCTGCGTTTCCATCGTGCGGGCCTGCACGGAGCTGGTGTGCGTACGCAGCAGCATATCCGTACCGCCGCCATTTTTAGCGAAGGAGCTGGGGACGCCGGCGGGCATGCCGTCGGCTACGTAGAAGGTATCCTGCATGTCCCGGGCGGGGTGGTCCTCCGGGGTGTTCATGGCGCTGAAGTTGTGCCAGTCGTCTTCTACTTCGGGGCCTTCGGCTACGGTAAAACCGATGCGTTCGAAGATGGTGATGATCCGCCGCATCGTCAGGGCAATCGGGTGGCGGCTCCCCAGTGGTAGTGGCTCGGCCGGTGCCGTGAGGTCGTACTTTGCACCTGCGTCCGCGCCCGCTTGTGTGGCCGTAGCAACTTGTAAGGCATCAAACTTTTCCTGCGCTACTTGTTTGGCCCGGTTTACCAGCTGCCCGAAGTCACGTTTGCGCTCGTTGGGGATGTTGCGCATCTCGCCCATAAGGGGCTTCAGTACGTTTTTGCTGCCGAGGTAGCGGATGCGAAAAGCCTCTACGGCTTCGGGGGTCGTTGCCGTGGCGGATTCAATTTCCTGGATCAGCGCTTCCACGCGCTCGAATACTTCGTTTGCCATAATGGGCGCAAAGATAATCAAGGAGTCAGATAGTCAAACAGTCACATGATCAGGTAGTCAGAGCGTCTATAACTGATTCCATGTTACAAGTAGTCTTGCCCAGCCGTCGGACCGACCCTCGTTCCTCGGGGATCGGGCCGACGGTTTAGCGTCCCGAACCCAGCTTCATGTTGGTGAATAGGGTAAGCCACGAAAACCGCTCCCGAACCGTCACTAAAGCATAGGAAGGTTACCTTCCAGCCCGAAGCAATTCATCAGTATGCCCGTTACTTCCCGAGAATCTATCGAAAAAGCGCGCCGCTACCTGACCCTCCTCATGCTGTCCGGGGTGTTTTTCGGTTTGGTGTTCTCTCCGCCATTTTTGTCGATTGGGCTCATCGGATTGGTAATTCTGGGCTTGCTTGACCCCATCAAAGGCCTCAACCCCCGCTGGCGAAAAGAGATCGGAGCTACTCTGCGCAGCCCTTTCTTCTGGGCCATGGCATCTCTTTACCTGCTGTTGCTGGCGGGCGTTTGGCAGACGGAGGATTGGGGTTACTACACCGAACGCATGCGCATAAAAGTGCCCCTGCTGGCATTGCCCCTGATCTGGGCCGGACTCCCTGACCTGTCCGGCCGTGAGGGCGGCTGGCTGCTTGGCGGCTTTGTTCTCTTTATGGCCGCCGTGCTATCGGCCGTGATGGTCAACTATGCCCTGCATTTTGAAGAGATCAGCCTCATGATCAGGCAGGGCAAGGCAATGCCCGTACCCCGCAACCACATTCGCTTCAGCCTTTTGGTGGCCCTGGCTACGCTGTTAAGTGCAGCGGCTTACAGGCGTAAGGTGTTTGGCCTGGGCCGGGGCTGGCTCATACTGGGCGGGCTACTATTTGTCGGGCAGCACTTCCTGGCGGTACGCAGCGGACTGGCCGGTGCCTACGCCGGCATCGGGGTGCTCATTCTGCTGGTGGCCTGGGAAGGAGGCCGCTGGTGGCCAGCGGTAGTGGCACTGCTGGGCCTTACCTTATTGCCGGTGTTGGCCTACGTTGCCGTTCCCAGCTTTCGCACCAAAATCCAGTACGCCCGCTACGAACTTTTTCACCGAAACCCGGCTGAAGATACCGGTGACTACAGTGATGAGGGCCGCCTGACCAGCATCCGCCTCGGGCTTCAGGTCTGGCGGGAGTATCCCCTGCTGGGCGTAGGCCCCGGTAATCTGCAACAGGAAATGGACGCCCGCTATGCCATCGCCATGCCCGGTACGGAGGGTAAGCGGCCGCACAACCAATTCGTCAGCGCCCTGGCCGGCAGCGGCCTGTTGGGCGGAATAATAAGTTTGGGGGCCTTTTTCCTGCTTGGATGGGCGGGCATCCGCCGGAGAACACCGGTTTACCTGGCGGTCTGGACGGTGTTCTTCCTCTCCTGCCTGGTGGAGAACACATTGGAGACTTCTGCGGGAGTGACAATGTTTTGTGTGTTTCTGTTATTGATGATTTCCCGTCCGCCGCCGCCTGAGAACTCCATGATCGGGTAGTGCGTTCTCTGAATGATTATGCCTACCGACGCAACCTTCTATCGGGACCTTCCCGTCTATCGGCTCCCGCTGCATCAGCTCATCGGTAAGCCAGAGTACTTCGTACCTATCTCTCCTACTTTTTACGTAATTGTGGTGGATATTGAGGGGTCAACCATTGCGGTAGGTAAGGGCCGGCATCACGATGTGAACCTGGTAGCCACCGGAGCCATAATTGCCGTTCTGAACCGTTTGCGGGAATGGAATGAAGAAGGAATTATCGCCTATTTTTTCGGTGGTGACGGAGCAACCTTCCTGGTGCCCAATGAGCGCCACAGTGAATTACTGTACACGCTGGAGAGCTACCGCCACCACGTTGAGCGAACGCAAAATCTCGTCTTGCGGGTTGGCTCTATTGCCGTGAGTGAGGTCACCAGCCGTGGTAACGTCATCCAATTAGCTAAATGCCAGCTGAATGAATTTCTGGCGGTGCCCATCGTACTGGGCAATGGCCTCAAAACGGCAGAGGCACGGATCAAAGCCGAGTTCGTGCCCAGGGAGGAAGTGTCCATTGAAGAGGTGAACCTGGAGGGCATGCAATGCCGCTGGGACGAGATTCCGCCGCCCCGGGACGAAGAGCAAATAGTTTGTCTCATCATTAACTCTGACGACCAAAAACGTAACCTCAGGTCTACCGCCGTGTACTCGCCAAGATGGAAGATATCTTCGGGCGTCTGGATCAACGGCAGCCCATTTCCGCTACCCGCCTGCGCCTGAGCCTGGCCATCAGTACCGTCCGGCGCGAAATGCGCCTGCGGCTGGGGCGCTTCAGTTTAAGGTACTTAATTCGAAATTATCTAGCTACGCTCTATGGCCCCCACTGGCTTCGGAATTCGCCCGTGGGAAAGGAATACCTCAATAAGATGAGCCTGCTCTCCGATACAATTATGATTGATGGCTCGATCAATACCGTTATCTCGGGAAAAAAGCAACAGGTTGATGCTCTGCTTAGATATCTGGATAAATTAGAGAAGAAGGGCGATTTAATTTATGGCGTGCACAGTACACACGCTTCGGTCATCTCCTGTTATGTTCTGGACCACGATACGGACCACCTTCACTTCGTTGATGCCACTGAGGGCGGGTATACCTCAGCGGCAAAGGTGTATAAGGCGAAGTTGAAGGCCGGGCGGTGACTTCCGACGTTCGGCAGCCTCCAACACCTATCTCGCCTCCCCAATGCGGCAGCCTATCGGACTACCGAACTACCAGACTACCCCTACTCCATCCCCATCAACAAATCCGCTTCCATCACTTCCGGGTCTTTCCGGAAGAGGGGCTTGATCTGCTTAAAGAAAGCGTCGTGTTCAGCGTCAGCTACGTGGGCTTCAAAGTCGGCGTAGGTGTCCCAGCATTCCATGGTGGCAAACTGGCGGGGGTCTTCCCGGTCGCGGATGAGGTAGAAGAAAAGGCAGCCTTCCTTCCGGCGGCTGTCAGCGGCGTGCTTAGCGAAGATGGGGGCGAAGCGATCAGCTTCGTCGAGCTCGAATTTGGCGACGAGGTACAGTTGCTTTGACATACTGAGGGGTTGTTGATAATTGACTGCCATAGAAACTGGCAGCAGGCCATCTTGTTCACTCTTGTTTCTTCTATTCCGGGGGGGAGAATAAGCGCAGCGAGTCAAAAAACCGATCGGCGGATTTATTCACGCCGGCACCGGTGAGTGAGAATACCTTCAGTTCGTAATAGCGGTTGCCGGCAACTACTGCCAGGGTGCGGGCGCTTGCACGGCCGCCGTTATAATCGATGCGCCACTGGCGGGCGGGGTAACCGGTCAGGCTTTTATCGGCGGCATAAATGACCTCACCGCCAACGGCAACGGCGGCTTCTTCTTCGGTGTTGACGAGGAACTCGCTGACCAGTTCGAGGCTGTCGTGGTGAATGGACCCGGAGGGATAATCGACGTAGCTAAGGGCGTAGATGATGTTTTCCGCCGTGTTTTTGTCCGGAGATTGCAGGTGAAAAGTATGGAAGACCTGTTCGCCGAGCTCGGTCACTACGGTATCAATGGCGTGTTGCAGCTCCTGAGGGGCGAGTAGGCGGAAACGGCCGTCAAGTTCATTCAGCTCTTGCCAGCGCTGCTGTTGTTCCCAGCTTTTCTCCAGCTTAGTGGCCAGCATCGGCGTTTGGGCGTGGGCGCTGACGCAGGTGCAAAGAAAGACCAGTAAGAGCAGTGTTTGGAGTCCGTTCATGCGGCAAAGACAATGTAATAACGGTTGGGGTTGGATGAGCCGGTGGGCTTAGTGAATTATTAACGCCTGGTTGAGGAACTCTGCTCCGACCACTGGAATGCTCGTGCTGCGCACTCGGCTTTTCGGAGCAGAGCTCCCCATCCGGGGTGCACATTGCTTTTTAAAAGATGCGTTCATGGCACCTGCCCCTCGGCTTCGCTCGGCATAAACACCAACTTCGTTGGCCGCGCCTGATGACCGTCAGTAGGTTCTACAATCTACCGACTACCGACTACCAACTACCGTCTATCCAACTACTCTTTCTCTACCTCCCGGCAGATCAACGGCAACACCGAGTCATACCAATCGATCAGTGAAATCTGTTTGGCCAGGCTAAGATCTTCGCAGGCACCAAGTAGTTGGTTGTTGTCCATACGGGCCTGGCCGCGGACGATCCGGAAGCGACCGTCATCAGGGAAGTAGGCCACTGCGCGGTCCATTTTGCTGAAGCCTGCTTCCAGCGTTGTGCTGTCTTGTACAAGCTGCTGCCCTTCGTTCATTAGCCCGACGGCTTCGTTGTAAGCCTCAACGGTTTGTGCACAGGCATCAGATTCCGGAGCGAAAGAAAAGCTAACGTTATAGGCTGCCGTTACCGGGCGGCCATTGTATTCGGCGGGGCTCCATTTACCGTAAGAGCCGGTAGCGACGTTGATGGCTTCGAAGGTAAATTCCGTACCGAGGTCATTATAATCCAAAACATCTTGTACGTCTACCCGACCGTCAGGGTGAATGAGCAACTGCAGGTCCAGCTGCCCCGTTTGGCAGCTGTCTTCGCCAACAGCAGGGTATTTGATCTTTTCGGAAAGATAGGCCCCCAGATTTCCGTCGTTGGCGGTAAAGCCAACCGCTTTGCTTAGTTCAGTATAGATGCTGTCTTGCCCCGAAAGCACGTAGGGCTTCGGCTCTTCGAGCCGGAAACGAACCGGAAGGATGAAGTTGAAACGTACGGGTTTACCATCCTTAATGGCCGGGCGCCAGCGGACTTCATTGGCCATGCCGATTACGCTGCGCAGCGCCGCCAAACCCAGGTTACCCCCCGGATCCCGCAGGATGCGAGCCTTAGAGATGATGCCGTTGGCTTCCACCACAAAACCGATCACGGCCATGCCGCTCAGGTTTTTCTCCCGGGCTTCGGCGGGGTAAAGAACCCGGCGGTTGATGAAGTCGAGCAGGCCGATCTGGGCGCACTCAGACTTAGCCGCAGCCGTAGTGTCCAGCGTCTCGCAGGGCGTGGGGAAGCGGGGGGCTTCATCCGCAATATCGTAAATGATGGTGTCGACCTCCACCCTGGGAGTAGTAGTCTGAGTAGTGTCTGCCTGGGCCATCAGGCAAACCGGCAGGCAGCAGAGGAGCGTTAGAAAAAGTTTCATACGAAAGGTAAAGACTTGGGGATGTGGAGTAGTAGAGTAGGAGCGCTCGGGTGTGTGTCCGCACAAAGATAGATTTTTCGCGGGGGTAGGGACTGTCGTTAACGTGACTTTAAGGATTGGAGGGTGCAGGGTGGATGTTGCAGGGTGGAGGGTGCAGGGTGAAAGTTGCAGGGTGCAGGGTGGAAGTTGCAGGGTGCGGGGTGCCAGATAGGGAACTCCCGCAATGTTGAGGGAGTGCCCTGCCCGGTGCCCGTTTTACTCTCGCCTTACGAGCGCGTTGAAGTCAATGTTCGGAGAGATGGAGGACGGCTCAAACTCGAAGCGCTTAGACACCACGATGCGATCTGCCGGAGAAAACAGGAAGATCATGGGTTGGTTTTCGTAGAGGATTTCCTGAAAGCGGCGGTAGAGCGGATCGCGGTCGCTTTCCTTCAGCGTGACTTTGATCTGATTGATGAGTTTATCCGCTTCAGCGTTGGCAAATCCACTCCGGTTAGAGCCATTTGGTGGCACGGAAGTGGAGGCCCAAACCTGGGTAAACTCATCAGGGGAAGGCGTAAAGCCCTGGCCGATGATGGCCAGCGCGAAATTGCCTTTGTTGAGTTCTCCGTAAAGGGCGCGGAAGTCCTGGCGTACGATCTCTACGTCAATTCCGGCATCGCCCATCCATTCGGCTACCAGGGCCCCTACGGCATCGCTGGTGGTGGAGGGGAAGATGAGGAACTGAAAAGAAAACTCTTCGCGGCTGCCGTCAATTTCCATGTCCAGCGTTCCGTCTCCGTTGGTGTCTTCCCAACCTGCTTCTGCCAGCAGTTCGGCGGCTTTCTCCGGAGCGTAGGGGAGCTCGGCCAGCTTTTCGTTGTAGTATGATTTGCCGGGCAAGACCGGCCCGGTGATCCGGTTCGCCAGCCCGTCGGGGAATAACTGATCGATGATGGCGTCTACGTCTACGAGTTGCGCAAGTGCCCGACGTGTTCTAGCGTCTTTAAACAGCGGGTGTTGCTGGTTGAACAGTAGCCCGAAATACTTAAGACTCTGCACGGTTTCAAAATCGTAGCGTGCTTTCAGGTAGTCATCGTCTTTGAGTTCTTTGTATTGGTCAACGCTCATATCCACCACTACGTCAACGGCTTCGTCGCGAATGGCGTTGGCCATCGTTCCGTTGTCGCTGATGATTTTGAAGATGATGAAGAAGATCTTTTTGCTGATATTCCAAAAACATCAGAA
>ENA-ORXT01006835-ORXT01006835.1-marine-metagenome-genome-assembly--contig:-NODE-6835-length-10426-cov-4.732438_pt1 | contig 10426 bp, 6 predicted proteins | sample MGYA00237868_ERZ511482 | MGnify/ENA metagenome assembly ERZ511482
GCCCTTCTCTCCTTGCTCTACGCCGCCGTTGCGGCCATCCTTATTATTCTCGGCCTTACGGTAGGCTACGCCCTCGGCGGTCCGGAGGAAAGAGCGCCTGCCCCGCCGCCGCTACGCACCACCGTAACCGGTAAACCTTACCCCGAGGTTGTTGGCAAAAGGCTCTGGAACGCCAATAGCTGCGGTAGCTGCCACAACAAAAGCATGAAGGACGACGCTACGGGCCCCGCTCTGGCCGGGGTGGCCGACCGTTGGGCGGATTACCCACCCGAAGACCTGCGGGCCTGGATACGTAACAGCCAGTCCCTGATCGCCACCGGTCACCCCCGCGCGGTTGCCGTTTGGGAGGCGTGGAATAAAGCCACGATGTCCAGCTATTCTAATCTGACGGATGAGGAAATCGATCACCTGCTGGCGTACATCAAAACGCCGTCCAGTGTTACTTACTGAGTTTACGTGCCGCATCCCGGGTAACCAGTACGTTTCGCAAGGGGGCCGGAAAATAAAAAAGCCCCCCGTCAAGCGGAGGGCCAAAATTATGGTATGTCAGAAAGCTTTGTTTTCATCCGGCCCGTCAACGTTTTTAGTCGATAAGCGGATTAAATCTTGTCGTTTCAGGCGGGAAAATGGGGGATGAATCCACCAGGTACACCTTCAACACATACCGAAAGTAGTGGTTTACGTTGGAGGAACCAAAGGTTTACGCCCTTATTTTTTAATAAGCAACCCCATAGACGTGGGGTGAATGACCCGGCGCGGACTTAATCAGCACTGAAAAAAAGGGCGGTATCTTGCGGGCCAAAACTTCTAACGACATGAAATCATACTTTCCCCTGTTCTGGCTCCTTCTGCTTGGCACCTGCGTCCGCGCCCAGGAAAGTTCGCTGCAATCCGGCCCCATGCTCGGCTATGTAGAGCAACGTGAGGCCTTGATATGGGTGCAAACGAAATCCGCCGCCGCCGTTCATGCCGAATACGTTGGTACGGGTGGCAAGGTGCTGACTACCAGCGAAGTTACGACGGACAAGGAAAGTGCTTTTACCGCCAGGCTGATAGCCGACCGCGTACAGCCCGGCCAAAAATACACCTACCGCATTTTCATCAATGGCCAGGCGGTCCCTTTATCTTACCCCGCCGAATTCACCACCCAGGCCACCTGGCGTTGGCGCAACGACCCGCCCGATTTCGATCTTGCGCTGGGCAGTTGCACGTATATCAATGAACCCGAATATGATCGCCCCGGAAACGGCTACGGCAGCGAGTACGAAATTTTTACCGCCATCGACCGCGCCCATCCCGACCTGATGATTCATCTCGGTGATAATATGTACTTACGGGAGGCTGACTGGTACACCAAAACGGGCTACCACCACCGCTACACCCACACCCGTAGTTTACCCGAAATGCAGCCCCTCCTCGCCCGCACGCCACAGTACGCGATCTGGGACGACCATGACTACGGCCCCAATGATTCCGACCGGACCTGGGTGCGTAAAGAGCTGGCCAAGGAAACCTTTGATGCTTTCTGGGGTAACCTCACCAGCGGTCTGCCGGTCAATACGGCCCAGAGTGGTTTCGCGGGCGTTACCTCCACCTTTCGCTACAATGATACCGACTTCTTCCTGCTCGACAATCGCTCTTTCCGTACACCTAACGAGCAAGAAGACGAGGAAGGCAAAACCGTGCTCGGGAAGGCCCAACTCGAATGGCTCATCGAAAGCCTGATCTTCAGCGATTCCCCCTGGAAAATGGTTTGCATCGGCGGGCAGGTGCTTAATAGCCATGAAGGCGGTGAAACCTACGCTAATCTCGCGCCCCGCGAGCGGGAATACCTGCTGCGCCGCATCTCCGAAGAAGGAATTTCCGGCGTCGTCTTCCTGACCGGCGACCGGCATCATACGGAACTCTCCCAACGTAAACTCGATAGTGGCCATATGATCTACGACGTCACTATTTCCAGCCTCACCGCCGGAACGGGTAGTGAACGTTCTGAAGTCAATGATTACCGGGTAGACGGTACGCTGACGATTCAGCACAACTTTGGCATCCTGACCTTCTCCGGGCCGCTCAAGCAGCGAAAGCTGGAAGTGAAGGTGCACGATAAGGACGGGAAACGGCTGTGGAGCCGGGTGCTGAAGCAATAGCCATGATGGCTGAGCAGCTTTGCTCCGAACGCCAGATGGGGAAGCGTGAAGCCCGTCCGGCGTTCGGAACGATGGTCTTCAATCACCGTAGTGCCTGTCACGCCGAATGGAACTTCTTGTTGAAAAAAAGAGTGCGTGGGCATCGCCTACGCACTCTTTTTTTCAACAAGAAGTTCCATTCGGAACCCTAGTCGTTGAAGACTTCCACGTCGCGGTTTTTCACCACCAGATCCGTGAATTTCCCTTTGAAGCGGGTCGCCTTCACGATGTGGTTGTCGATCCAATGGTAATTACCGCCGCGAGGCTTACCCATTAGCAGGCTGTGCCATTTAAAATTGTGCTTGGCCAGCCACATTTCGGTGACTTCGCGGTGCTCTTCGATGCGGGAGGTGAAAAAGCAGATGCGGTGGCCTTCGGCGTACCACTTATTGACGATGCGGAGGGCGTCGGGGTAGGGCAGGCAAGTGCCCATGCGCTCGGGCTCTTCGTTGGGGATATCGTCACAGACGGTTCCATCGATGTCGATCAGGAAATTCTTCACGCCGTTAGGTAGAACGGGGCTGATCAGTTCACCTTTCTCGTTGAAGGTGGTTTCGAGGTTCTTCTCGGTAGCTTCCATTTCGGTAGTTTTCAACAATTGGATTGGGGGGATAAAACACTTAAGGTTAGGACAAAGGTAAGGGTTGACGAGGTCTAAGACGCAGCGTGGAGCGTTAAGGTCACCCGGATTTACGTTTCTTTACGGCGCGTAGCAGGCAATCGGGGCCACGCCGCCAACGGTATGTGCGGAAATATAGGACGCCATAACCCTGATTTTACGCTGTCATAAACGAAAGAAATAATACTCCTCGTATGCAAAACGTCGCTTTGGTTACCGGTGCATCCTCCGGGGTAGGGGAGGCCCTCGCTCCGCTGCTCGCCCGGCGTGGTTATAAAGTTTACGGCATGAGCCGTCGCGCCGTCGACCTGCCCGGCGTGATCTCCCTGCCCGCCGATGTTTCCGATACGAAAGGCCTGGAAGATGCTGTAAGTCAGTTAGTTGCGGAGTCCGGACGGCTTGACGTAGTACTGCACTGCGCGGGCATCGGTGGTGCCGGTCCGGTGGAACAGATGCCGACCGACCGCGCCCGACGCATTATGGAAACGAACTTCTGGGGCAGCTGGAACCTCTGCCAGGCCACGCTGCCGCTCCTACGCCAGTCCGACCGGGGGCGGCTGTTGCTGGTGGGCTCCATCGCCGGGTTCATGGGCATCCCCTTCCGCGCCGCCTATTGCGCCAGTAAGGCCGCTCTCAAAACGATGACGGACAGTCTGCGGATGGAAGTTAAGAATACTAACCTGCAGGTCACCATGGTCGCTCCGGGCGACATCTCCACCAACTCCATTACTACCCAGTATCGCCAGCCCGCCGCCGACCTCGACCCGCTTTACCGTCCCGCTTACCAGAAAGCGGACGACGGTATGGCCGCCAACGTCGATCACGGTATGCCCGCTACCCGTGTGGCTGAAGCAATGCTCAAAATTATGGATAAGGATGAATTAAAACCATATTACGTCGTTGGGGATCCTATTCAAAAAGCTTCCACCGTCGCAAGCCGGATTTTGCCCGGCCGGGCGTGGGAATGGGTGCTGGGAAAGTATTATAGCTAGAAATTATTTGTGGTGGGTTTTTAATTATTACGTAACCCCTTTTCAGGAGTTTAAATATATTAAATAATTACGTTGTAAAAACAGGGCGATTACTTCAGGGTTTAATTTAGGAAGTCTCGTTAAACCGAGGTACAGAGCGACGAAAAAGGGGTGCTAATGTTAATATATTTTATAATATTTTGCCCTATTGCCGGAAAGGGTTTGAGGCTCATGTAAATTCAATGATAATTTTCCCAAAAAATTACGTTACATACATAGTGCGGTTCACGGTACGGGGTTCAGCCGCGGACTTGCCGGAATGGGGATTGCGAAAGGATTAAAGACGCCGCTATACTGCCGGGGGTAGTCTATTCGCCTGAATTATTGTTGTGGAACTTTGATGTCGGCGGTTTGGGACGCTTCATCGTAGAAAAACGACGGTTCATCCAAAACCTCCTTTGCACCCGCGGCCGCGCCCCTAGATTTGTGAGCACATCAACCCGAATCGCCAGTATGACGCCCCACGAAATCAGTCAACTCAGCCAACGTTTCTACCCCGAATACAGATCCTTCGCGCTTCATCTTACCCGAGACGAGGAATCCGCCGCCGATCTTCTGCAGGAGGCCATCTATCTCGTGCTTAAAAATCATGAGCGTTTTGCGAAGGGAACTAATCTTCAGGCCTGGATAAAGACCATTATCCGTAACACCTTTATTTCCGGCTACCGAAAGCAAAAACGCCGCCAGGAAATTACCGTCGAACATCTGCATCAGGAGAGCGAATGGATGAACAAGACCACCACCCGTAATCCCGCCGAAGGAACCCTGGGGGCCGAAGAAATTATGGCGCGCGTGGAAGCCTTGCCGGCAAATTATCGCCGGGCCTTTCTGCTGCACTATAATGGTATGAAGTATAAGGACATCGCTACCATCACCGGCTCACCGATAGGGACGGCTAAAAGCCGGGTGTGGACGGCACGAAATATGCTCAGGAAGAAGGTGAGTCGCTAAACGCCGGAATCTCGGGAAAAAGTCCGTCCGGATACCGTACGTCAGCCGCGCGCTGACCCGCTGACTATTAAGGGACTGATATTACCGCCTCACCGCCCGGCCTGAATCAGCACCGCCGCGCAACCAAGTCCGCCCGTCGCGCCTTATTGAAAGCACATGGCAAGACCGAGACGTAAAGGCTCCGACCCCGACGAAGAAAACAAAAACTGGCGCGATCAACTCGCCGCCCTGCGCAGTATTCCTCCTTTTCTGCGGCTGATCTGGAATACAAGTCCCGGCATGGCCCTGGCGAGTATCGTACTGCGCCTTTTGCAGGCTGCGCTACCGACGGCTATCCTATATGTTGGGAAACTGATCATCGATGAGGTGATTCGCCTGCTGGAGAGCGGCGATGGTGATACAGCCTGGCTGTGGAAAGTTGTTGCCCTGGAATTTGCCCTGGCCCTCGCGTCCGACCTGCTGGGCCGCGCCACCACCCTGATCGACGGGCTGATGACGGATCTGATCTCCAATCGCACCAGCGTCGACATCATGCGCCACGCGGCGACCTTGGATCTCTATCAGTTCGAGGACGCGGATTTCTACGACAAACTGGAGCGCGCCCGCAGACAAACGAACGGCCGCGGCGTACTGATGGGGCAGTTGCTCGCCCAGTTTCAAAGCACGATTACTCTGGTGGTGCTCGGCGTAAGCGTGATCGCTTTCAATCCCTGGCTGATCCTTTTACTTGTCGTTGCCGTTATTCCCAGTTTCATTCAGGAGAACTATTTCAACCAACGCAAGTACAGCCTGACCCGCAGCTGGACGCCGGAACGACGCGAACTCGATTACCTGCGCTACATCGGGGCCAGCGACGTGACGGCCAAAGAGGTGAAGATATTCGGCCTGGCCGATTTTATCACCACCCGCTTTGACGAGCTTTCCATGAAATACTATTACCAGAACCGGGACCTGAGCGTCCGTCGGGCGGGGTGGGGTGCCTTCTTCAGCATCATCGGTTCGTTAACCTATTATGGTGCATACGTACTCATCATCGTCCAAACGGTGGAAGGCATCATCACCATCGGTACGCTGACCTTCCTGGCCGGTGCCTTCCGGCGAATGCAACAAGGCTTGCGAAGCATCCTGTCCCGCTTTGCGAGCATCGGGGAAAACGCGCTCTACCTTCAGGACCTGTTCGATTTCTTTGCCATCGAGCCTAACATCCGGGATCGGGCCGATGTCCTCCCGTTTCCCGCCGTCGTGAAAACGGGCTGGGTTTTCGATAACGTAAGTTTCAAATATCCGGGCGCGGAAGATTACGCCGTTCGTAACCTCTCCTTCGAATTACCGGCGGGCACCAAGCTTGCGTTGGTTGGCGAGAACGGGGCGGGGAAGACGACCATGGTCAAATTGCTCGCCCGACTTTACGAGCCGACCGAAGGGCGCATCCTGCTTGACGGGCGCGACCTGCGGGAATACCGGTTGACCGATCTGCGCGACAACGTAGGCGTAATCTTTCAGGATTTCTTCCGCTATCAGATGACCGTGCGGGAGAACATCGCCGTCGGGCGCATTGACGAGATCGACGACCCGGAGCGTATTCGGGAGAGTGCGGAGAAGTCCCTGGCCGCCGAAGTGGTGGAAGGGCTGCCCGACGGTTACGACCAGTTGTTGGGCAAGCGCTTTGCGGGAGGTCGCGACCTCAGCGGTGGACAATGGCAGAAGATCGCGCTGGCCCGCGCCTACATCCGCGATGCCCAGTTGCTCATCCTCGACGAGCCGACCAGCGCCCTCGATGCCCGGGCGGAGTTTGAGGTATTCGAGCGTTTCACGGAATTGATCGCCGGCAAATCGGCTGTTCTGATCAGCCATCGTTTCTCAACGGTACGAATGGCTGACGTTATTCTTTTCCTGGAGTACGGCCGCCGGGTGGAGATGGGGAGCCATGAGGAACTGATGCGGCTCGACGGCCGATACGCGGAACTCTTCCGGCTGCAAGCCAGGGGCTATGAATGAGGGGCTGCCGGCCGTGAGATAAACCGATGGTTCGAGGTGAATTCATGAAAAATTCAGCTTTCTGTAGGAATTTAAAAATTTTTTTCCGGCCCTGAATTGAGCCGGCTTACCTTGCTTTGTGCTGCCATTTGCTTGAGTAGACATACCGGTTGTAACGCTTAAGTTACCGGTCCACTTCTTTAGCGGACAAAATCGAAAGGTCCGTCACCAGTGTTTATCGTCCGGTCAATAAGTGCTTCAAAGTAGTGACCTAACACGCGCTTGCTCGTCTTCAGAGTAAGCAAAACCAATGTATACCTAGGTGAAGGTCAAAACGTTGACGACACTGAAATTATGGTTGGTACTTCCATCTGCATTTCATACCTTTGTTAGGTCCTAGCACTGTTTCCACCCTGGAGACATCGCTGGATACCTCTCCGACGGGCGAAAAATTGTATCCCAACATTTTTCGAAGTCTTAGCGAGGTTGCTTTTGGTCTTATGCTTTTATGACAGCTTCAGGAGACACTGAACGCTACTCTACTTAGAACAACACATGAACAACTACACAAACGCTCACTCCGCCATTGGTGGGGCTTCTACTCCTACTGTTATTTCCGAGGAAATTTCCCAGCAGACCTATGGTCTGCTTTCTTTGGTTATGAACTTCACTACCGACGGCCGGTGCTTCTCCCGGTCGTCTATATCTTTTTCAAACATGAACAACATTTACACCACACATTTTGCTTCCCGTCTTCTTTGTGCTTTCGCGCTGTTGCTGGGTTGCTCGCTTTCGTCATTTGCACAGGAGGCACTTTCAAACCAGATAAGTGCCGCTGTAGAGCAAGAAGAGAATTCAGGTGTCAGGATCTTCGAGGCGAAATTCTTTTCCTTTAGCGATGACGTAACGGCTGCTTCCGCGGATGAGGTCGCCGCTGAAACGGCCCAATCTACCGCTATCGTGTTTGCGGAGGGGGAAGGCCCGTTTACCCGCTACGGCAAAGACGAACGGGAATACAGTACGTTTGTCGGTACGGACGAGCTGGAAGGACTCACGCGTGCTGGGGAGCCGGGCGTGAATGTTACTTTTTACGGAGGCAACAGATTTTATTATGGTCACGATAAGTACATGGCCGTTAGTTGGATACCCGAAGGCACCTCCGGCTACCTGAACGGGTGGGCCGATTGGAACGGCAACGGTGCCTTTGAAAAGAACGAAAGGATTCTAAAGAACCACGTAATATCGGGTTCGGGAAAGGGTGTATTTGTTACACAGGCTCCTCCGGGAATAAAGCCGGGAGAAAAGAATATCATTTTTACCATCCATGGTTTGCGTACCGATTCGCCAGATGCGGGCGAGCGCTTCAGCCAGAGCATCGTATATGCCACTGAAGGACCCTCAGATGCGGAAAATGTCTACCCTGAACTGCTTGATGACGAATCGTTCATTCTTATGGACAAAGGCTTTACTTCCACCGATAAGTCGACCAGTTGTGGTTCGGGAAGTTTTAACTACACCAATTGCGAAAACGAAACGATTGTCATCAACCGGGCCAACCTGAGACCGAACACCTTTATCTATACTGACAACGACTACCTTGGTTGTGGCGTCGCTTTTGTAGACGCTAATTGCAACGTTGGCCAATCCGTTCGGTCTTACTGTACGGATTACAACAAGTCGGCACCAACTCCCGGCGCGGGTCTGCCTTACGGTACGGGACGGTTTACCCGGGTAGTGGGCGGTTTCAATGCCGGGTACACCAGTGAACTTGCACTCGAGCGTATGAACTGGGTGCTTTGTAATGGAGACAACACTACTAGCAGTGGTCGTACCGAGATCGATAACGCCATCTGGTACTTCTCCGGTACCAACTCGAGTTGTGGCGCGCTGTGTCAGCAAGCCATCTCATCCGTGGGCAGTGTTCAGGGGGGTATCGAGAGCCAAATGGTTTTCTACCGCAACTATGATGGCTATCAGCCGTTCATCGAAGGGACTTGCGCTACTTCTTGTGTGCCGTATGTTTACTTCGAAAACAATGGCAACTGCCCCGTAGACATCTATTTCTATAACGGTAGCCAGGAATCACTTTATGGTAGCGTAGCGGCAAACGATAATTTTGTGGTGCAATCTTCTCCCGGTCATGTGTGGCGTATTCGTAACGCTAGCGACAATTCGTTGGTCAGGTCTTTCACCGTAGCTGCAAATTGCAACAACCAGCATGTAGACGTTACCTCTACGGCTTGTGCCGATCCGTGCTCGAACAGTACGTTTAGAGTATATGCCGGAGACGATGTCTCAAAATGTGATGATGATCGGATAACTTTAAGTGCCAGCGTGAGTGGCTTGCAGAATTGTTCCTCGCCCGGCGTGTCAGATTGTAATCATTCTCTTGAGAACAGTGGGGGTTATGTTGACGATGCTTCCAGTGCCGCATTTTGCGGTTCAGCCGTAGGGGCAAAATTGTGGACGGCAGCGGGCCAAGGTACTTCTTTCGTGACCATAGACTTTGGAACCACGGTGCCGACCGGTACCCAGGTTTGTGTTAATATGGCCCTGGAGCACTGTTCCAGTACTTTTAGCCATGAGTCCAGTGCTCGCATCCAAAGGTCATTATCACCTACCTCCGGATTCAGCACTGCTGCCAGTGCAGTGACCTTTAACAATACCTCCTACTCCGAATTCTGCTACAACCTGGATTCAAATACCCGGTATATAAGGGTGTCTGATAATGGAGATTGTGCATTTCGTGTAGACTACGTACGGTACGAAACGCAGGGAACGAGCAGCGGTGGAACTACCTTCCAATGGTCGGGTCCTGGAATTGTCGGAGCTTCTAATAATTTGACCGTGGTGGCCGACCGGTCTGGAGTATACACCGTTTCCGCTACGGACTGCAACGGTTGTGTTTCCACGGACCGGGTGATAGTAAACCTCAATACTACGCCCGATTTGGTGTGTGAAAGCAACATCAACGGTCAGGGAATGACCGACGAGGACGACTGCAACGTTAAGGTTTGCGTTGGAGACAACCTCCGTCTTAGCGTCCGTCCTAATATTAGTAGCGTCGTCTGGACGGGTCCGGGAGGGTTCCAAGCCACCGGTAATGCTGTGTTAATCAGCAACAATATCTCCGCTGCTCAGGCGGGAATTTACTACGCTACACTTACGACTAACGACGGATGTTCCGTTTCAAAGACGATCACCGTTGGTGTATCGCAATCACCCGATGTAAACGTTACGGTTGATCCATCCGGTTGTAGCGAAAGCACGGGAGGGCTTACTTTTTCCTTCTCTGATAATGCTTCACGCACGCAAATTTCTTTCAGCATAGATGGTGGGGTGACTTACCCATATACCGTTGCTGATAATGCAGGCAGTTTTTCCATCGATGATCTTTCCGCAGGTTCCTATGGTGTATTTGCCCGCTGGGGTAATGGTGACTGTCCAGTTGATTTGGGTGATTTTGTGATTGATGTAGACCAGCAGTCACTCACGGTAGACGCCGGAGACGACGTGGCGATCTGTAGCGAAGACGAGGTTGTACTCAGCGCAACGACTACGGGTGCCGAAGAATGCTCCACCCCCGGAGTATCCGACTGTAACCACGAACTGGAAGCGCAGGGAGGTTTTGTGGAACATGCCAGTTCCGCCGCCTTCTGTGGCAG
>ENA-ORXT01006836-ORXT01006836.1-marine-metagenome-genome-assembly--contig:-NODE-6836-length-10426-cov-3.381873_pt1 | contig 10426 bp, 14 predicted proteins | sample MGYA00237868_ERZ511482 | MGnify/ENA metagenome assembly ERZ511482
GCACTACTTCAGGAATGGCCCCTTTATCCGTTCAGTTTTTTAACCAAAGTACCAATGCAGCAAGTTTTAATTGGTCTTTTCCAGGTGCCGATCCCAATAATTCCACCCAAGAAAACCCAAGCGTTGTTTACAATACCCCAGGCACTTATGCGGTTTTTTTAACAGTTGTCAATGCAACAGGAACCGATACAGAAACCAAAACCAACTACATTACTGTTTCAGACAATGTTGCAGCTCCAGTAAGTAATTTTGCTTCTAATGTCGTTTCTGGACAAGCCCCTTTAAGCGTACAGTTTAGCGATTTGTCAAGTAATAACCCAACCTCATGGAATTGGACCTTTGAGGGCGGAAGCCCAAGTAATTCTAGTTTGCAAAATCCGACAGTCGTATTTAATCAAGTAGGAACCTATACTGTAAGTTTGATTTCGGGTAATTCAGCTGGCTCAGATAATGAAGTCAAAGAAGCCTATATCACTGTTTTAGAAACCCAAGCAGCCCCCATTGCTCAATTTACTTCGAATCAAACCAGTGGCAGCGCACCATTGGTCGTAGATTTTATAGACCAGAGTAGTAATAGCCCTACCAATTGGTCTTGGACTTTTGAAGGGGGCAATCCCTCAAGTTCTACTTTACAAAACCCAAGTATTGTTTATAATGAGCCAGGTGTTTATGCTGTAAGCTTAAGTTGCTCAAATTCTATAGGGGTAGATACGGAAACAAAGACCACTTACATTACGGTAAGCGAAAACATAGCTGCTCCAGCACCTAATTTTACGTCAAATATTGTTTCAGGAGAATCTCCATTAACGATACAATTTACCGACTTATCAAGTAACAATCCTACTTTTTGGAATTGGACCTTTGAGGGTGGAAACCCAAGTAATTCTACTCAGCAACATCCAGTAATTACCTATAATATGCCAGGTACTTATAGTGTCGTCTTAACAGCAGGTAATTCGGGAGGAAATAATACGGAGACCAAAGAAGCTTATGTTACAGTAGTAGAAAGTATTATGGCACCAACAGCCAATTTTATTTCCAGTCAGTTAACAGGTGTTGCTCCTTTTGAAGTCAGCTTTTTTGACCAAAGCACCAACAATCCAACCGTTTGGAATTGGACCTTTGAGGGTGCCGTTCCCACAGCATCTAATGAACAAAACCCAACTGTTGTTTATAATAATCCTGGCGTTTATTCGGTTACTATGGTGTGTTCCAATACTGCTGGTGCCGATACCGAAACCAAGACAGCCTATATTACGGTTACAGAACCAGAACCCCTTCCTATAGCTAGTTTTACAGCAAGTACCTTTACAGGCAACCCTCCACTGGTGGTTACTTTTGTTGACTTATCAAGTAATGATCCAGTCAGTTGGAATTGGTCCTTCCCTGGTGCTTCTCCTGCAACATCCAATGAGCAAAACCCAACAGTTACTTATAATAACACAGGAATATTTCCAGTGAGTCTGACAGCGACCAATGAATCGGGCGAAGATACGCAAATGCAGTTGGGTTATATAGAAGTATTGGCGGTTATGGCAGGTATTGACAAAGTAGGGTGGGAGGCAAGTTTACATCTATATCCGAACCCAGCAAATGAGGTGCTCAATATTGAGGTTTCCTTTGAAGAAGCGGGAAAAGCTTCGTATACGCTTTATACGATTTTGGGACAAGAAATACGAAGTAAAGAATGGTCAAATATAAGTGAGATAAATGAGCAATTGTTTGTCTCGGATTTACCCAATGGATCTTATTTCCTGAAAATTCAAAAAGACGAAGATACTTTTAGTAAGTTGATACAGATTGTTCATTAGACTTGTTTGACGGGCAGTTTTGAAGTGAAATATTGGGACGGTTCGGCGTTCCGATTTTTTATTCAATAATAGCTTTTTGAAGGATTTTAGTTGGGTCAAATGATAGAAAAAAGTAAAATCCCATATCTAGCGTTTAAATATTAGTAGTGAGATCTTGTGTATATTATTTCTCGTGAGATTCCTTATTATTTGTAAAAATGATAAAGTCTCTTAGTCTTGGGTCTTGAAATCCAGAAATCCCGTTTATCTTTGCCAATTCAAAAGAAAAAACTAAAATAAGTGGAATATCCATCTAAACTGATTGGCAATACAATCGAAGAATTGAGCAGCCTTCCTGGCATTGGGAAAAAGACGGCCTTGCGTTTGGCCTTGCATTTATTAAATCAATCAGAAGATTCTGTCCGACGATTTGGGAAGACCATTGTTGATATGCGAGAGCAGATTAAATACTGCAAACGCTGTCACAATATTTCTGATAGTGAGCTTTGTGGGATTTGTTCGAGTAAAACCCGACAACATTCTCTTGTTTGTGTGGTAGAATCTATGAGGGATGTTCTGGCGATAGAAAACACCCAACAGTTCAATGGCGTTTACCATGTGTTGGGTGGTGTGATTTCACCAATAGAAGGCATTGGTCCCGAACAATTGAACATTGGTTCATTGATTGACCGAGTTGAAAAGGAACAAATAGATGAAATCATTATGGCATTGAGTCCGACCATGGAAGGGGATACCACGGTATTTTATGTTTCTAAAAAGCTAAAAGAAAAAGCGGTGAAAATTTCAACACTGGCTCGTGGTGTTGCCTTTGGTGGCGAACTTCAGTATGTCGATGAAATTACCCTCGCCCGTTCTTTGGCGACCCGCCGACCTTATGAGAATTGACTTTTGGGGATTTCGGGATTTTGAGATGTCGGGAGTTTGGGATTTCGGGAGTTTGGGATTGTGCGTTATTTTACTATGATTTTTTCTATTGTGAAACTTTATAGGAGTAACCTTTTGAACGTTTTTGATCTTGAGTTCAATTCAATCTATTCTAAAACAAAAAACCCGTCAAATGAACGATCATTAGACGGGTTATTATGAGTTTTCAATAAATATGAATTTGATTAACTAAGTACCTCCTTCACCTTTTCCGCAGCCTCTTTGAGTAGAATAGCGGATTGTACTTTTAATCCAGATTCATCTATTAATTTTTTGGCAATATCAGCATTGGTTCCTTGCAAACGAACAATGATTGGAATATTGATGTCACCAATATTTTTATAAGCATCAACTACTCCTTGCGCCACACGGTCACAACGAACAATTCCACCAAATATATTGATTAGAATAGCTTTTACATTTGGATCTTTAAGAATGATTCTAAAAGCATTCTCCACTCTTTTGGCATCAGCTGTTCCACCAACATCCAAGAAGTTGGCAGGAGAACCACCCGACAATTTGATGATGTCCATTGTTGCCATTGCCAAACCAGCACCATTGACCATACAGCCTACGTTACCATCCAGTTTTACAAAGTTCAAGTCGAACTCACCAGCTTCTACTTCCGTTGGATCTTCCTCCAACTTATCACGCATTTCTGCAATGTCTTTGTGTCTAAACAAAGCATTACCATCAATGGTAACCTTCGCATCAACCGCCATGATTTTGCTGTCAGATGTCTTTAATACAGGGTTTATTTCCAACATAGAAGCATCAATACCAATGTATGCGCTGTACAATTTAGAAACAAACTTACTCATTTCTTTGAAAGCAGTACCACTCAAGCCCAAGTTGTATCCAATTCTTCTCAATTGAAAAGGCATCAAACCAACCTTAGGATCGACCAATTCTTTGTGTAACAAATCAGGCGTTTTTTCAGCGACCTCTTCAATGTCTACACCACCTTCTTTGGTATAAATAATCACATTTTGACCAGTACCACGATCCAACAAAATACTCATATAGTATTCCTCTGGCTCAGACTCCCCTGGATAGTAGACATCTTCCGTTACCAAAACCTTACGAACCAACTTACCAGCAGCTCCAGTTTGTGGGGTAACGATGGTCATTCCAAGAATTTCATCGGCTTTTTGGTAAACCTCCTCCAGAGATTTCGCCAATTTCACCCCACCTGCTTTACCACGTCCACCCGCATGCACTTGGGCTTTGATTACGTGCCAGCTGGTGCCAGTTTCTTCTGTTAAATTGGTTGCTGCTTGAACAGCATCGTCGGCAGTTTCGGCCATGACCCCACGCTGAATGCGTACGCCATACTTTGCCAATAACTCTTTACCTTGATATTCGTGTAAATTCATGTATTTCCTATTTGAGGGTGCAAATTTACGGTTTTGTAACCAAATGTTTGGGATGAATATAAAATAATTCTAAAAAGGGTACGCAAAATCTTATTGAGCAGTTGTTTTGGGTTCCTAAATGGCTTTTTTTAGCTAAAACGAGTATCTTTAGCAAGGGTAAAAATATTTGATTTTTGTGCTGAATAGAAAAGGCCACTCAAAAAGGCTTGGAAAGTACACAATGCTTTATCGCCTTTGCTAATAGCTATACCCAATTGTTAAGCGATGAGGAAGATGTCTGTTTGGGATTTGAGAAGTTGGATGTCTATGAAAAGTTTTTTTCATTTTTTATTTTCGGAACTATTAGACGCAAATGTATGTTATATTCCCAAATCAACAAAGTATTATAGTATATTATTTCGTCTTTTTTTACCGTATATTTGTATATATCATAGATTATTAGACTCAAATAAGCCTTTTTATGGACAAAATAGCGGTAATCATTACTAATTTAAGGAAAGAAAAAAACTGGTCACAGAGCAAACTTTCAGATGAAAGCAATGTATCTCGTGAGATGATAAGCAAGTATGAAAGAGGAATTGCTATTCCTTCTGTGGATGCAGCTAAAAAAATTGCTGATGCTTTTGAAGTAAGTTTGGATTATCTTGTTGGAGAAGGGCAGAATGCTTCTTTCGATAAACGAACACTAGAACGCATTCAAGAGATTCAACAAATGGAAGATGTAGTCAAATCAAATTTATTTTCTATCATTGATGCCGTTATCAGAGATTATAAAACACAAAAAGCATATTCGTAAAACAAAAACTTCAAATAATGCAAACTGTAACTTTGGAACTTATGAACGAAGATGTTTTGAACATCCTCAAAAACTTAGAAAAGCTAAGTTTGATTCGAGTTATTAAAACTAAAGAAGAAAAAACTGAACAACCTATTTCTTTGGCAGGTAGTCTGTCCAAAGAATCAGCTGACCTATTAAGAAAACATGTAAACGAAGTACGCAACGAATGGGAAAGGGAATTGTAATTGACTCTAATACAGTCATTGATTATTTAGAAGGGCGACTGCCTCAAAATGGTGTACAGATGGTTGACCAGTTGCTCAATAATGGGGAAGCATTCTTATCTGACATCAATAAGATTGAGCTGCTCTCTTTTAATCCTCCAGACCCAAATGCGTTAAGAGTGGTTGAGCAGTTTATCCAAAAATGCAATGTCTTACCCATTTCTAAAGGTATCGTAAACAAAACCATAGAACTTCGAAAAGTCCATAAAAGGAAATTACCTGATATGATTATCGCAGCGACCGCCTTTGTTCATCAATTTGATATTATTTCTCGTAATACTAAAGACTTTAATAATATTATTGGATTGACTGTGATTGACCCACATACCATTTGATAAAAAAAGAAAAAAGCCTCATTCATTCATTCCCAATAATTTGAGAATGAATGAGGCTTTTAATATTCGTATTTTTTTTCAAAATGGAAAAATACCATTTCAAAAAATTAGCTTAACTTTGGAGAGAATGTGTCAACTTATTTTAGACCCATTCAGCATGACAAAGACTGTATTTTATATGCAATTGATGCAATGATTAATAATGTAAAACTTAAAGCAATTCAACAATAATATTATGCAAGCAATTACCCTAGAACCCATTAATAACGAAGTACTTACCATCTTAAAGAATATGGAAAAACTCAATTTGGTAAAAGTCATCAAAGACGAGAACAATGTTGTAAAAGAAAACTCAGAAATAGTACCTACTTTCTCTGCCATTCAAATAGATACCAAAGGTTTTAAATTCAATAGAGACGAAGCTAATGAAAGATAAGATATTTCTGGATACTAATATTCTCCTATACACTTATTCAAGTACTGAACCCATTAAACAACAAAAGGCAATCGCTTTGATTAATCAAGCAACCGCCATCATCAGCACACAAGTACTCAAAGAGTTTTCAAATGTGCTTTCCAGAAAATTCAATGTGGGATGGACAGATATTGAAACTGCCCTAGATGAACTTACTCGTAATTTTCAAATTCATACCAACGATTCCAACTCCATCAAAAAAGCCTGTCAAATAGCCAACCGATACCAATTCTCTTTTTATGACAGCCTCATCATTGCTGCTGCCCTTGAAAGTGGGTGTTCCATTCTTTACCTTTTTATTTGTTATTTTTGTTGTAATCTAATAACTTTTGTTTTTAAAAGTATCTTTCAATTATGAAAACAGGTAAAATTATTACAAATTTGCGGAAGGATAAAGAATGGTCTCAAGCTGATTTAGCCAGTAAAACAGGTGTTTCTCAAGTAATGATTGGGAAGTATGAACGTGGTGACGCTGCTCCATCGATTGAAGTAGCAAAAAAAATGGCGGATGCCTTTGCTGTCAGTTTAGATTATCTTGTTGGTGAAGGGCAAAACGCCTCCTTCGATAAAAAAACGATGAAACGGATTAAAGAAATTCAGGATTTAGATGCTGGAACTCAATCTATTCTTTTTAATGTAATAGATACTTATTTACGAGATGCTAAAGCTCGTGTAGCGTATCAATAATCATATAACTATGGAACAATTTATTGTAAAACTCAAGGATCAAAATAGAAAACATTTTCTACTTGAACTGCTAAAACAATTAGATTTTATCGAGTTGATTACTCCTGAATCAAAAAAGGAACAAGCCAAAAACGATGATGACTTTTTTAAGGCAGAAGGAATTTGGAAAGACAAAGATGTTGACGCTGATAATCTTAGAAAACAAGCATGGAAGATTCAGGAATAATTTTATGTGACACCAATATCATTATTGCTTTTTTTAAAGGCGATGCCAATATTACCAACCGACTTCGACAGATTAGACAAGAGAATATTGCCATTAGTTCTATCTCAACTGGTGAACTCATTTTTGGTGCGCTTAATAGAAGAGAGCTCAACCAAATTCTAAAACATTTAGCCAAACTAAATACCTTACATTTGGATGAGTCCATTTCTAAAAAGTGTATTGAGCTAATGACCAACTATTCTTTAAGTCATAATCTTAGTTTACCAGATGCTTTGATTGCTGCTACTGCAATACATCATAAAACTCCTCTTTATACTTTAAACACAAGAGATTTTCGATATATAAATGGATTAGACCTTCATTAAAAAAGCCTCATTCATTTTTTAATTTATTGAAAATGAAAAAAATTATATCAACTTATTCCTAGAACTATTCAAAATGGACTAGATGTTTCATATAACCTCTATTAACTTATTTATATAATACTCCTTGAAAACATTATTAGAATCATTATTATATAATACTTTGACTTGAGCTAATAATTCTATATATTCTACTTTCCCTTTCTCTGGAATTTCTACAACAGTAGTCAAATTCCCATTTTTCAAATCTTTTTTATCACAATCTATATAAAAATCGATTTGAGTATGAGGTGGAGTAGCTAGAGTAATAAAAACATATAAAGAGTCGCCTTTTTCTTCTGATGTAAAACTATAATAATCACCTTCTTCATATTCTATTTTGTTTGTCTCATTGTATTTCCGTCTAAATAATAACTCTTCTTTATCTATAAAAAATTGGTAATATTCTACGTTCCCATTTGGAAAGTATATGATATTTTCTCCTTTACGCTTCCCGTTATACCAATTGCAGTAAACTTTAATATTACCACTTGGATAAAACCACCTAGATATACCGTGCTTCTTTCCATTTAAGTAATTCATTTCATACTTTTTAGAGCCGCTATCATAGTAACCAACTCTATCCACTTGTATGTTGCCGTCCACATTTTCAAGTGTGTCTATTTTAGTCACACTTTGCGACGAAGATTCAATTTCACCATCATAAGTACAAGAAATATTCAATGATAAAACCACTAATATTAGCATAAATATTTTCATTCGACTTTTGTTATTCAAATTTACTTAAATTATAGTCCACCAAGGCTAGATTTGTGAATTTTGCCTTGCTCTTTTTTCGACTCACTGTGTTGAAAACACTCACTAATACGCTGCATTGACTGCGTTTTTCGTCTTGTGAGTCGAAAAAATAACTTTGTCAAATTTTCACAAATCTAGCCTTAGTCTATATCAGTACGTTTTATTGTATCAGATTTTCCAGAATTTTCATCTGTCACAATAGTTGCTTTTTCAAAATAAGCTTCACTACCACTTTTACTTCCATCCTCTCTCGTTATAGGACGAGTCCTATGGATATTAACTGTTGAAGTATCACCACCTGACTCTGTTATTTCATCCTCTGTTGCTGTAGGAGTGGTATCTGTAATCACTTCATTTTCACCCCAACCATACTCTTCTATTAATTTCTTAATTGCTTGATAAAGCATTATTAATGGTTGACCACGCACCGCATTAGTTGGGGGTTGCAGATCTATACCCCCGCCTGCAACCCCATTTGCTTTTGAAGTTCCATTAGGGTCTTCACCATTTCCTTTAACAATCCAACCATCTTTAATATACAAACCTGAACCCTCTCCATCAATTAAAACTTCACTAGCCTCACTAAGTGATATATCGAATAAATAATCCACAGACCCATCTTCATTTGTTCCATAAACTCTTATATACTCATTACCTTCTGCCTCACAAGCATTAAAAGTTGCTGCTGTTCCTTCCTCATTAAACAGAATTAATTTCTCATAATGAGTCTTATGCCAACCATCTTGATAAAGTCTTGTGATTGAATAAAGTGACCATTTTGTTGATTGTTCAATATCACTACCTGATTCTAATTTTAATAGACAATCTATTTCCTTTGTAGTCCAAGGACTACTTATAACAATTTCTGATTCTAACCCATCTAAATCTATTGCAGCAATTGGTGTATTTGCTGCAAACTGATAAGGAGTAAAATATGGATAAGAAGCTGTCAAAGGGTCAACACTCAAGAATTTCGCTATCCTTGGATTATAGATTCTAAACCCATAATCATATTGGTTTCCATTCCCAGCTACTTCATTGTCACTCTCCTTGCCATTAAAGGCAAAACACTAACCTCTCACGCAACCTTTTTTCATCTGCTTTTTTTCCACTGCTTTCTCCTCTGAAAAGAAAAAAATCAATATTTTAAGCGTAACATTCAAAGAACTAATTCCAACAAAAATAAGCGTTTTTATACAAAGAGAGACTTATCAAAAAAATGAGCCATTTATAAACTGTCCAGGCTTTGCATGGTAGTTTATAAATGGCTTCGCAGCGCATCCAAAAAATAGGACGAAGGACTCAACATTTATCGCTGCGAACCTCGGTGTAAAGTCGATTGGTTGTGAACCAAAGTTTTTTAATGTTTAGAAGTTGGGCGAAGCGTGGGCTTTGAGGCGAGCCGACTGCGAGCGGGAAAGAAGCCTACCGCAAAGACTGGGCGTTAGCCCATTGCGGTAGTGTGGCTTGCCACCAGCTTACAGCCAAAAAAATAGATAGATTTTGTAGCTGGCTGATTGACCTTCGCAGGCTCGCTAGATAGACAGCCCGAAGAGACTGGATGACTGAGGCTTGCAGCCGAAGACAAACAGGAACGGGAGGGCGACGAACGATGAAGGAAGGAGCGCAAAAAAGATGACAGTTTGCGCTTTAGCAACTGGCGGCTTTTTTTGCTCGACTGACTAAGCGAAGCTACCGCTTTTCGTGCTTAGGCTTTGGGCGGTGGTGGGCGTAGTGGATGGTGTTTTTCTATTGCCTGTTGTAGCTGCTCGATGCCAGTTTGTCGGTAGCGTTCGGTGGTCGAAGGATATTTGTGTCCTGCAAAAGCTTGAACCAATCTCAAGTCGTTCCCATCCTTCAATAGATTGGCGATTACGCTCTGTCTAATAGTTCGGGGATTCAGCTTTCGACTCTCAAAACGGTCTCTCAAAGTCTCTACTAAATAACCAATTCCCTCCCCTGTTTCTGCATTCCCCAACTTACCTATCAATAAATTATCTGTCTCCTGTTTCAATAAATTCGGTCTGTCTTCGGCTAAGTATTTCGCTAGGGTTGCCAACTGTTTAGGCTTTAATCGTAAGGTTCTTGCTTTGGTCCTGTAACCTCCTTTTATATAAATACTTTCCGCTAACAAATCAATATCACTCACCTTTAACTGGCACAACTCACCACTAGTCAAAGCTTGATAAATCAACAGACTCAATATCAACTGATTCCTATTCCTCAACACTAAATAACGGTCTTCTCTATCCAATAAACTTTCTAATTCAACACTACTAAAAAGGTCTTGTAATTGTATATCATTGCTCGCTCCATCCTTTAAATAAATCGTCTTAGCTGGATGGTCTTCTCTTATTTCTTCCGCTATTA
>ENA-ORXT01006837-ORXT01006837.1-marine-metagenome-genome-assembly--contig:-NODE-6837-length-10425-cov-7.777058_pt1 | contig 10425 bp, 9 predicted proteins | sample MGYA00237868_ERZ511482 | MGnify/ENA metagenome assembly ERZ511482
AGTTCGTGGCCGATCCCGGCCTGATCGTCTTCGACAAGGGCATCAACGAATGGCTGGTCGGCGGCGTCTGCCGCTGAACCATATCGTCGTGATACGGACGCGCCGGGAAAAGGTTCCGGCGCCTTCGCCCCGTTCGACACGCTAATGCCAAATTCTCCCCGCTAATGACGCCCGCAATCGCATTTCAGGGAGAAGATATATGAGATCAGGTCTTGCAGCCACGGTCGCGGCCCTCGCCGCCGGAGCCGTGCTTCCGGCAGTCGCCCAGGATTTCCAGTACAACATGATCACCGGGCAGTTGCCGGGGACCGAGATCGTCGCCGCCGACGTCGTGCGCGAGCCTGCCTTCACGGGCGAGAAGGATGAGAAGGTGCAGGCGATGGATCAGGCGAAAAATCGCCTCGACACCGAATACTGCGCCACCCGCACCGGCACCTTCGTGGTCGATAACGGCCTCGTGGTGTTCGACGACAAGACCGGCATGTGGATGGTCGGCGGCGTCTGCCGCTGATCCGATTCGCGCACGGGGCGACGGTTTCGCGCTGAAGTGGCGCGATAACCCTCGCGTTCGGGGAAGGGGCGATCCGATGGTGCGTCGCAGCGCGATTGCCCTTGCGCCGGGCGCCGAGGTTTGCCAGCACTGGACGGCATGATGAAGCGCCTGTTCGGCATCGGCACGACCGAACTCCTCCACCTCTTCTGGACGCGGTTGTCCGATCTGGACCAGCCGCGCCTGTGGCTCTACGCGCTCTTCGTCGGCACCCTGTCGGGCTATGCCGCGCTCCTCTTCTACTGGACGGTCGCCGCGCTTCAGACGCTTTTCTTCGGCGAGACCGAGGCGGCGATCGAGACGAGCGTGGCGCGGCTCGACTGGTGGGTCGTGCTGGGCGTGCCGACGCTCGGGGGGCTGTGCGTCGGGCTGATCCTCGCGCGGTTCAGCCGCAGCGGGCGCGTGGCGAGCGTGGCGGAGGTGATCGAGGCGTGCCGCATCCGGGGCTGCGACATCCCCGTGCGCTCGGGCACCATCTCGGCGGTCGTCTCGGCCCTGTCGCTCGGCGTGGGGGCAAGCTCGGGCCGCGAGGGGCCGGTGGTGCATCTCGGCGCGACGCTCGCCGCGCTCTTCTCCCGATTCGCCAGCGTCACCAAGGTCGAGGCGCGCATCCTGCTCGGCTGCGCGGCGGCGGCGGCGGTGTCCTCGTCGTTCAACGCGCCCATCGCCGGGGCGCTCTTCGCGCTCGAAGTCGTACTCGGCTACTACGCCGTGCGCGCGTTTGCCCCCATCGTCATCGCGAGCGTGGCCGGAGCGGTGATCTCGCGCTCTCACTTGGGCGATTTCCCCGCCTTCTCGATCCCCGACCGCAACCTTGAGACGTTCTGGGAACTGCCCGCCTTCGGCCTGCTCGGGGTCGTGTGCGCCATCACGGCGACGGCCCTTATGGCCACCATCATCGCGACCGACACCCTGACCGACCGGATGAAGGACCGCTGGAATCATCCCCTCTGGCTGGAGCCTGCGGCGGGCGGCTTCGTCATCGGCTGCATCGCCTTGGTCTTTCCGCAGGTGGTCGGCGTCGGCTACGAGACGACCTCCTCCGTTCTGGCCGAACAGGTGCCGTTCTGGACGATGATCGGCATCGTCGGGGCCAAGGTGGCGGCGGTCGCCACCACATTGGCCACCCGGTTCGGCGGCGGGGTCTTCTCGCCGTCGCTGATGCTCGGCGCGCTGACGGGGGGCGCGTTCGGGGTGGTGGCGACGGCGATCTTTCCGGACCTGTCGAGTTCATACGGTCTCTACGCGCTCGCCGGGATGGGGGCGGTCGCGGCGGCGGTGCTGGGCGCGCCGATCTCCACCTCGCTCATCGTGTTCGAGCTGACGGGCGATTACCAGACGGCGGTCGCGGTCATGGTGTCGGTCTCCGTCGCCACCGTCCTGACGCAGCAGGTGATCGAGCGCAGCTACTTCCACTGGCGCCTCGGCAACCGGGGCCTGCATCTGGGCGACGGGCCGCAGCGCTACCTGCTCGATACCATGGTCGTCGGCAACTACATGCTGCCGCGCGGGGGCGAGGGAAGCCCGTCGGAAACCCAGAGCTGGGACCTGATCGAACAGGGCGTGTCGCTGTCGAAGGACGACACGATGCGCGAGGCCCTGCCGATGTTCTCGCGCAAGCTCGACTACATCCCCGTCATCTCGGAAAACGAGGGGGGCGGGCGGACGCTGACGGGCGCGCTGTTCCACATCGACGCCCTGCGCGCCTATAACCGCGCGCTGGTGGAGGCGCACGAGGAGGAGCACGGGTAGGTTTTCAGCGCCGCAGCGACGGCAGCCCGATCCCCGTCGCCTCGAACCCGCCATCCACCGCCAGCACCTGTCCCGTGATGTAGCGCGCCTCGTCCGAACACAGGAACCAGATCGCGTTCGCCAGCTCGGTTTCGGTCCCGTAGCGGTTGAGCGGAAGGGCGTCATGATAGGCGGCGACGATGTCGGGCGTGTGCACCGCCATGGCCAGCTTGGTCGCCACCGGGCCGGGGGCCACGGCATTGGCGCGAATCCCCCGCTCGCCCAGTTCCACCGCCTGTTGCAGCGTCATCTGGATGATCGCCGCCTTCGACGTGCCGTAGGCGAGGCGCAGGGTGCTGGCCCGCAGGCCGGAGATCGACGCGATATTGACGATGGCCCCGCCCTCGCGCGACAGGAGCGGGGTCGCCGCCTGCGACATGAGGAACGCGCCGTCGAGATTGGTTGCCATCACCCGCCGCCACAGCGCGAAATCCGTCTCGTCCACCGCCGCGAACTCGCCCACCCCCGCATTGTTGACCAGCGCGTCGAGCCGCCCGAACCGCGCCCGCACCTCCTCCACCGCCCGCTCGGCGTCTTCGGGCAGCGATACGTCGGCATGGATGGCCAGCGCGTCCTGACGCGGGGCGGCGGCCTCGGCCAGCGCCTCCCCGTCCCGGTCGAGCAGGGCGACGTGCCACCCCTCGCGCAGGAAGCGGTGCGCCGTGGCCAGCCCGATGCCGCGCGCGGCGCCGGTGACGAGGGCGGTTCGGGTCATGCTCATTCCTCCGGCGGCCAGGGCCGCGAATCATCCGCCGCGATCCACGCCTCGATCCAGGCGGGTTTTTCCGGGTTCCACTGGGGATAGCCGAGCGCCCCCGTCACCTCCTGCGTCGGCAGGATGCGGCCCTTGCGCGTCACGGCAGTGCGGATCAGCGCGGAGGAACAGGTATCCTCCCCCCGCACCATCTTCTGCACGAAGTAGAACCAGCGATCGTCTCGCCCGATCAGCCGCGTGTGCAGCGTGTACCGCTGAAAGGGCAGCAGCCGCTTGCGATACCGGATCGTCGACCCCGCCACCACGAGGCCCCACCCCTCCTTCTTCAAGAGCGGCAGCAACCCGCAGCGCGCTCCGTAATCGAACCGCCCCAGATCGTAGAGCGTCAGGTGCCGCCCGTTATTCATCTCGAAGAAGATATCGCAGTCCCACGGCCACACGATCATCTTGAGCATGCCGGTATCGTCCGGCCCCAGCGGCGGGCGCTTGGGGCCGGTGAGGAAGACCGAGGCGAGGCGAACGAGCGGGTACATTCAGGCGGTCTTCTTCTTCTTGGGGCGTAACACATGCGGTTGATCGGCATCGTAGAGCGCGGAATCCCGAAAATCGACCTCCCTGAGCGCGGGGCCGAGCAGGATGAGCGCGGTGCGCGTGATCTTCTCGGCGCGCACTTTCTCGCGGATATCGGCCAGCGTCCCTTCGATGAACATCTGGTCGGGCCAGCCGACGCGATACGCCACGATGACCGGGCAGTCGGCCCCGTAGAGCGGCGAGAGCGTGCGCTCGATCATCAGCAGGTTGCGCACCGACAGGTGGATCGCCAGCGTCGCGCCCGTCCTGCCCAGCGTTTCGAGATCCTCCCCCGGCGGCATCGCGCTCGCCTTTCCGGCGGTGCGGGTGAGGATGACGGTCTGGGCGACTTCCGGGATCGTCAACTCGCGCCCGAGCGCGGCGGCGGCGGCGGCATAGGCGCTGACCCCCGGCGTCACGTCGTAGGGGATGCCGAGAGCCTTGAGCCGCCGTATCTGCTCCGCAATCGCGCCGTAAAGCGAAGGGTCGCCGGAATGGACCCGCGCGACGTCTTCCCCGCGCTCATGCGCCGCCGCCATCGCGTCGACGATCTCGTCCAGCGCCATGGGGGCGGTGTCGATGGGGGTGCCGGGGGCCTCGGCGACGATGGCTTCGGGGACGAGGCTGCCCGCGTAGAGGCAGACGGGGCACTCGCGGATCAGGCGCAGGGCTTTCACGGTGATAAGGTCGGGGTCGCCGGGGCCTGCGCCGATGAAATGGACGGTCATTATATTTTACCCCTAGCAGCACTTTTCCATTCGTCCCTTAAAAATGATTGCGCTTTCCTTCCCATACTGCTTACCAATGAATTTATTTGATCTGTATCCTCTTTGCTAATTTCGTCTTCTTTTCCAAAAGAATGAAGTTTGTTACCTATCTCGTCCATTGTGCTAATTATTGGTTTGTGGGTTGGGTTGTTGTCGTCTAATCTTAGCCTTATTTTATTATATAGCATGTTGTATTCAGCATCGTCTTTTTCATCATGCTCGTGTGCAAGCTTCATTGTGCTGTTGATATATGCAGCAATATCGATGCGTAGATTTTCCACCCATTCTGCTTTGAGTTGACCAATCGCATTCTTTCTTTGTGCTTTAGAAATCATGTATGCTGCGAACATCGAGGCTAAGGCAGCGATAAAAACACCTAACGCGATAAATGCATCTTTATTGCTGTTTAAAAAATCTAGCATCCCCCGTCCCCCATCTTCTTCGCATACCCGCGCGGCGTATACATCCGCCCGCCCGCCGTCACCCGCGATTGCGAGGAGCCGACCAGCACGACCGTCAGCATGTCCACCTCGTCCACTTCCAGCGCCGACAGATCGCGGTAGACCAGCTTTTCCTCCGGCCTCCCCAACGACGAGGCCAGCAGCACCGGCGTATCGGCGGGGCGATGGGCCAGCAGGATATCGCGGGATTCGGCCAGCAGGGTGCGGCGCGTCTTCGAGACCGGGTTGTAGAAGGCGATCACGAAATCGCCCTCCGCCGCCGCCCTGACCCGGCGCAGGATATCCTCGCGTGGGGTCAGCAGGTCCGACAGAGAGATCGCGCAGAAATCATGCCCGAGCGGCGCCCCCGCCCGCGCGGCGGCGGCTTGCAGGGCCGAGACGCCGGGGGCCGACACCACCTCGACCCGCGAGGCGGCGTCAGACAGCCCGCCCTTGTCCAGCAACTCGAACACCAGCGCGCCCATGGCATAGATGCCCGCATCCCCCGAGCAGACCAGCGCCACGTCGCGCCCCTCGCCCGCCCGCTCCAGCGCGAAGCGGCAGCGCGCCTCCTCGCCGCCGAGCGGGTAGTCGTGACGCGGCTTGCCCGCCGCCAGCGGGCCGAGCAGGTCGATATAGAGGCCGTAGCCGATGAGTTCCTCGGCCTCGGCGATCATGCGCGAGGCTTCGGGCGTGCGCCACGCCGCCTGCCCCGGCCCGATGCCGACGAGGGACACGCGGCCCCGCTTGCGGCCCCGGATTCCGGTGACGGGCGCGGGCGCGCGAGCAAGGGCGACGGTGGCGTTTGCCGTCTTGCGCTTCGGGACGATCAACTCGGCATCCGGCCCCGCCGCCGCCAGCGCGGCCCCTTCGCAGACGCCGTGGCACCCGACTTCGGCAAAGACCACCTCCGACGGATTGGCAAGGCGATGGACCTCCCGCTCCAGCGTCGCCGCGTCGAACACGCGGAAGGGGACGCCGAGCTGCGCGGCGAGGGCGTTCATGGCCGCCTCGTCGGCCTTCAGGTCGAGCGAGACGATGGCGGCGACTTCCGCCGGGTCGATCCCCGCCATGGCTTCCATGACCAGCGCGGCCAGTTCGTCGGGCGGGCAGTGCCGGGCGCATCCGACACCGACCACGCAGGTCTGCGCGCGGTAATCGAGGGTCGGACCGCCCGCGATGGCGACCGATGCGTGCGGACCATCCCCCGGCTCGACCGTCGTGTTCGCCCGCTCCGCCAGCGGCGAGAGCCACTCCGCCCCGCCCATCCGCAGAGTCGCCGCCGCCCCCGAGAGCAACGCCGCCATCGCCGGTTTCGCCGCTTCCGGATCGGTCAGCCGCCACCCCGCAGGCGGCTCGTCCAGCGACAACCCGAGCGCCACGTCCCCCGCCGTCGTCACCGCCGCCGCACCCCCCAGCGCCGCCGCAATCTCCCGCGCCAACCGGTTCGCCCCCCGATGCCCGCCGAGCAGCGGCACGACCGACGACCCATCATCGGACACCGCCACCACCGGCGGCTCGCCCCGCTTGTCGTTCAGCAACGGGGCCACCGCGCGGATGAGGATACCCGCCGCACAGACCCCCACCACCGGCACCCCGGCGGCGAAGAGGTCGCGCGCATGGTCGAGTGCATTGGCGAAGAACGCGTCGGCCTTCGCCACCCGTCCCTCGCGCCCATGAACCGGCGCGCCCAGAGCCGCCGCCACGCGATGCGCGACCGCCTCGCCCGAGCGAGAGAGGCACAGAATTACAGGCTCAGAGCGAAGCGTGATCGATTCGGGTTGGAAATTGCGCCAAGAGTGCGCATTTTCCAACGCTTTGGTATCAACCTGATCGCGTTTCACTGTAACCACGGGTCGTTCCCCTTGTAGATCAGGATCATCGAGAAATAGGGCGCGGGTTCGGGTGCCTCGATCAGCGGCATGACCCGCTGTTCGGCCAGCGATGCGCGCTCCACGTATCCGGCGCGATCCGTCAGGCCCATATCGTCCAGCAGCGCGCGGATGCGGGGCAGGTGCCGCCCGACCTTCATGATCGCCACCGCCTCGGCCCCCTCGATCCGCGCGCGCAGGGCCGGGTTGCCCACCGGGCCGGGGATCACCGTCAGCACGTCGTTGCGCGCCGCCAGCGGCCTCGCCAGCGCCGCCGAACACGCCGCGAGCGAGGAGACGCCGGGTACGATCTCGCACGCGAACCGCCCCGACAACCGCGCGAAGAGGTACATGAAGCTGCCGTAGAAGAACGGGTCGCCCTCGCACAGCACCGCCACGTCCTCGCCCGCCGTCAGGTGGTCCGCGATGGTCTCCGCCGCCCCCGCATAGACGTCCTGCGCCGGAAACCGCGCGACGCGCATGGGCACGATCATGGGGATCTCGACCGCATCGGCCCGGATCGCCCCGGCGGCGATGGACCGCGCGAAACTTGTCCCGGAATCGGGGGCCGGATAGGCCACGACCCCCGCTCCCGCGATCAGGCGATGGGCCTTCAGCGTCATCAGCTCCGGATCGCCCGGCCCCACGCCGATGCCGTATAATGTCCCGCTCATGTCGTCAGGCTCCACTGCGTCACCGGCATCCCCGCGCGCCAGCCGCGATACGGCCCCACCGCCTCGGCCCGCGCGACGGACAGGCGGACCAGCTCGCCGCCATGCTTCTTGTGCATCTCGGCCAGCAGCGCTTCGGATTCCAGCGTCACCGCATTGGCCACCAGCCGCCCGCCCCGCCCCAGCGCCCCGCGCGCCCGGTCGACCACCTCGTCCGTCAGCCCGCCGCCGATGAACACCGCATTCGGCCGCGCCAGCCCGCGCAGCGCCTTGGGCACGCGCGCCTGCACCAGTTCCAGCCCCGGCGTGCCCAGCGCGAACGCGTTCTCCCGCGCCATGGCCAGCCGCTCGGGGCGCAGGTCGATGCCGGTCGCCACCGCATCGGGCGCCGCGCGCATCCACTCCACGGCGATGGAGCCGCAGCCGCAGCCGATATCCCACAACCGCTCCCCCCGCGCGGGCATCAGCTTGGCGAGCGTCAGCGCGCGCACCTCGCGCTTGGTCATCTTGCCGTCATGGACGAAGGCGTCGTCGGGCAGGCCCGGCACCCGGGGCAGGAGCCGCCCGCGCCCGCCCACCACCTCGACCGCCAGCGTGTGGAAGGCGGGAGAGGCCGCGTCCCACCCCGCCGCCGTCCCGTCGATGCGCGTCTCCCCCGGCCCGCCGAGCGCCCCCAGCACCGTCATGCGCGACTCGCCGAACCCCCGCGCCGCGAGCAGCGCCGCGACCTCCCCCGGCGTCCGCGCTCCGGCGGTCAGGATCAGCAGCCGCGCGCCGGGCCAGAAATACGGCACCACCTGCTCGACGGGCCGCCCATGCGCCGTCAGCGTCTCCGTATCGGCCAGCGACCAGCCCATGCGCGCGGCGGCCCATTGGAACGCCGAAAGCTGCGGATGGTAGACGATTTCCTCCTTGGGAATATGCGTCTCGTATTTCGGATTCGACAGCCGCGCCCCGACCGAAAACCACAACGGATCCCCCGTCACCAGCACCACAACCCGCCGCCCCTCGTAGGAGCGAATAGCCGCCACCATCGCATCGAACGGCGACGGCCAAGCCACCCGCTCGGCGGAGACATTCGCCGCCAGCGCATGATGCCGGTCCCCCCCGACGATGATCTCGGCGGTTTCGACCTGTTTGCGGGCAGCGGCGGAAAGGCCAGCCATCCCGTCCTCGCCGATGCCGACGATGTGGAGCCATGGGGTCATTTCGGACGCACCTCCCAATAGGCGAGGTAGCCGTTTTGGCCGCCGACGATGAGGCGGCCGATGCGGGGGTCGGGGGAGGGGAGGGCGCGGACGGAAAATAATACCTCCGACGTGTCCACGCGCGCCAGCAGCGGCGACGCATCCTTCGCCGCCGACAGGGACCAAAGGCCGAAACCGCCGTCATGCGCGGAGGCGACGCGGTCGCGGGAGAGCAGGGCGATGTCTTGGCAAGGGCTGTCGATCTCGCCGAAGCTGGCGACGGGTTCGGTGGAGTCGCGTGACCACAGATGAAGCCATTTCGATCCAGGCATCACCGAAAGGAACGACGCCGCATCCCGCGCCATGACCTTCCAGGTTTCTGCCTCTTTGCCATCGCTGCGCCAGAGAGGCTCCGTCGCATCGACCGCGCGCAGGAACAGACCATCATCTCCGCCCGTGACGATCCTGTCCCCCGACAGGGCACCGACGCCTTGGACCCATCCCTCGTGCCGCCAGACGGTGAGCGCCTCGTCCCGGTCGCGATGCCAGAGCCGCGCCGTCCCGTCATTGGAGGCGGAAACGAAGCGGTCCGAAGACAGCGCCGCGACGTCCACGACCCAATTCTCGTGCGCGGTGAAGCGGCGCAACACCGCCCCCGTCGCCGTATCCCACAGGATCAGGCTTTTGTCGTCCGACGCGCTGACGACATGCCGACCGTCCATCGATGCGATCCGAATCACTCCACCGCTGTGCCCCTCCATCCGCCGCAACGGCGCATCCTGCCCGATCTCCCATAGCCGCAGGGTGCCGTCTTTTCCCCCGGACACGAAACGCGCCGCCGACAGGGGTGCAAGGCCATTTATCCAGCCACCGCCCCCCTCGAACCGCTGCACCTCCACCAGTTCCACCTCCTCCGGCGCATCCTCGGGCGTCGGGGGCGGCAGGAGGCGCAGACCAGTCGGCCAAGGCGTCAGGTCCACCCCGTCCGCCGCCGCATAGGCCCGGTCGCGCAGGTTTTCCGCCGCCGTCAGCAGGGCGCGGCCTTCCTCGATGGCCAGATCGAGCGATGCCTTGATCTGTGCCGTCAGGACGGGGGCGGCGTCCTCGATCCTGCGCACGGTGTCGCGGATCGAGGCCAGCACCTCGCGCAGGCCGAGGATCGAGAGGCCCAGCGCGCCCCGGCGCAGATTCTTGACCGCCGCTTGCAGGCGCAGCAACCCGGCGCGGTACTTCTCGTCCAGAAGCGTATCGCGCAGGAAGGTGATCCATTCGGGCACCTCGCCCGGCCAGTCCGGCAAATTGATTGCGCCGATGAACGAATAACTGATGTTAACGGTCTGAATGACGTTTTCGGCTTTGATCGTGACCGCCGCGCGCTCCTCCGTCGCCGGGTGCACGGGTTCCTGCGCGAAGTCGGGTTCGCGCGCCTCCGCGATGGCCAGTTCTCCCACCGGGGTCATCGTCATGCGCTGCCAGATGCGCCCCAGTCGCGCTTCCAGAGTCTCCAGCGGTGCGCGCAGGTAGGAGAGGTCGTCGCCGCTGACCTGACGGGCGGCAAAGGCTTCGCCGATGGAGCCGAGCGCCGCCAGCAGGTCGCGCATGTCCCGTTCCGCGCCTTGGGCGTGAGGCGCTTCGAGGAAGCTTTCGCCGGCATCGCAGGCGTCGAGCACGCGGGCGCGCAGGGCGATGGCTTCTGGATCGTCGGTGTTGATCGTCCGCGCCTGATTGCGCGCGTCCTCGACGGCCAGATGGACGGCGGCGGCCTCTTCGTCGGTGATGACGAACGCGCTCACTCCAGCCCCCCCGCCAGCGCGTTCACCGCCGCGCTCGCCATGGCGGAGCCGCCCCGGCGGCCTTGCAGCG
>ENA-ORXT01006840-ORXT01006840.1-marine-metagenome-genome-assembly--contig:-NODE-6840-length-10423-cov-16.023294_pt1 | contig 10423 bp, 7 predicted proteins | sample MGYA00237868_ERZ511482 | MGnify/ENA metagenome assembly ERZ511482
AGGTTACGAGATTGAAAAGGATGGAAATGGTCGGTTTGCCTTGAAGTTTACTTTAATAAAAAGTGGAGATGGGTTGTGCTGGGGTTAATAAGCTGTCAATTATAAAAATTAAAATTTGTGTGAATTGTCACTGTAACTTAATCCAGGATAAGCATTGACTAGAAACAAAAGATCAGGCCTTCGATATTCTATTAACTTAATCTACAATTTTAAATAAAAAAATCCCCCAGAATATGGCTGAGGGGACCAAATGTTTTCACAACGGAATAATCCTTATTGTGATTGGATTTCAAATTGTAGTACAAATATAGTATATATTTTAAAATAAATTAGAAAAATGAAAAAAATATTGGGATTAGACTTAGGGACAAACAGTATAGGTTGGGCTTTGATCGACCATTCTTTTAATGATAAGAAAGGTGAGATCATTGGAACAGGAAGCAGGATCATTCCTATGGATCAGCAAATTTTAGGAAAATTTGACAGCGGCATTACTGAATCATCAACTGCCGATCGAACAGAATATAGAAGTAAAAGACGGCTTTATCAACGGAATAATCTAAGGAGAGAGCGATTACACCGGGTTTTAAAAATTATGGGATTCTTGCCGGATCATTATCAACAAACTATTGATTTTGAAAAAAGTCTGGGGCAATTTAAAAAAGAAGTTAAGCTTAATTACCGAAAAGGAGAAGATGGTAATTATCAATTTATATTTATGGAATCTTTTAACGAGATGTTATCTGATTTCAAGGCTACTGGGTGTGAGATCAAAGTACCTCACGACTGGACTATTTATTTTTTGCGAAAAAAAGCATTGACACAAAAGATATCAAAAGAAGAATTGGCCTGGATAATCCTTAATTTTAATCAGAAGCGAGGGTATTATCAATTGCGTGGAGAAGAGGAGGAACAAAAAGACGGAAAAACTAAAACTTTTGAAGTGCTTGAGGTAGATAAGCTAGTTGATTCTGGTGAAGTCATAAAAAAAACCGGAGATAAACTGTATGATATATTTTTTAAGAATGGATGGAAGTATCCAAAACAAACAACAAAGCCCGAAAAATGGCTTAATCGAGTGAAAGAATATATTGTTACTACCAGTAAGTTAAAAAGTGGTGAGACGAAAAGAACTTATAAAGAAGTTGATTCAGAAACTGACTGGACTGCCATAAAAACTAAAACGCAAGATGCTATTGATGCTTCAAAAAAGCATGTCGGAGAATATATTTACGATATTTTATTAGAGAATCCCAAACAGAAAGTTAGGGGTAAACTGATTAAAACGATTGAGCGTAAATACTACCGTAAAGAGCTGTCGGCTATCCTGATCAAACAAGCAGAATTTCATGCCGAACTAAAAGATGAGTCTTTATATAATGAATGCGTACATGAATTGTATCCAAAAAATTTAGCTCATAGAAATAACCTGAAGGGAAAAGGTTTTGAATATTTCTTTATAGAAGATATTATTTTCTATCAACGCCCATTAAAAAGTAAAAAATCAACCATCGGTGGCTGCCAATTTGAAACTGCCAGGTTTAAAAAACAAGTGCTTAATAAAGAAAGCGGGAAGCTGGAAGAAAAATGGGTAACTCGTAACGTAAAGGCTATTGCCAAGTCTCATCCATTATATCAAGAATTTAGAATCTGGCAATTTTTACAGAATCTAAGATTATATGAACTTGAAAAACTGGTCGATGGAAAAACGAAAACCGATGTTAATGTTACTGATGTTTTGATGCCAGCCGAGAAAGACTGGATAGCTTTATTTGAGTTTTTACAACAGAAGAAAGAAATTGATCAGGGGCAGCTTATTAACTATTTTATTGCCAATAAAAAAATCAACAAAAAACAAAAGGCTAATTTTTGTTGGAACTATGTGGATAAAAAATATCCAATGGCGGAAACCAGTGCACAGTTTTTAACGAGATTGCGCAAGGTGGACGGAGTTGATTCAGACTCATTTCTCACAAAGAAAATAGAATTGAATTTATGGCAAATTGTATATTCTGTCAAAGATCCAAAAGAGTACGAGAAAGCCCTAAACACTTTTGCCATCAAGCACGATCTTGACAAAGACTCTTTTGTAGATAGTTTTCGAAATTTTCCTCCCTTTTCAAATGATTATGGCGCTTTTTCCGAAAAGGCCTTGAAAAAACTACTTCCCTTGATGCGGCTCGGTAGCCATTGGAAAGTAGAAAGTATTCATCCTAAAATTTTGGAAAGAATTGATAAAATCTTAACCGGAGAATATGATGAAAAAATAAAGGATAAAGTAAGAGAAAAGAGTTTTCATTTTAACAAAGTGGAGGATTTTCAAGGCTTGCCGCTTTGGTTAGCCTCTTATATTATTTATGATCGACACTCAGAGATTGACGAGATTCAGCACTGGAGAAGTCCAGCTGATATTGATAAATATTTAGAAAACTTTAAACAGCACAGTCTTAGAAATCCGATTGTCGAGCAAATTGTTATGGAAACGCTTAGGACCGTCAGAGATATCTGGCAGCACTTTGGCGCTGGATCAGAAAAATACTTTGATGAGATTCACCTGGAATTAGGTCGAGAAATGAAGAATCCGGCGGCAAAGCGCAAGCAAATATCCGAACGAAATGCAGAGAACGAAAATACTAATCAGAGGATCAAATCTTTATTGCAAGAATTAGTGAATAATGGTATTCCCAATATTAGACCTTCTTCTCCTTCTCAGCAGGAGATATTAAAAATTTACGAAGCAGGCGTTCGCGAAAACCCAAATGTAAAGTACGAACAACTGGATGAGCAATCAGTTAACAAAATTATCAAATCTCAAACCATCTCCGGAAACGATATAAAAAAATACAAACTTTGGCTAGAGCAGGGATATGTCTCACCATATACAGGAAAAAATATTCCATTGGGTGAGTTGTTTACTCATAAATACGATATTGAGCACGTCATTCCTAAATCTCGCTTTTTTAATAATTCATTACAAAATAAAGTTATTTGTGAGAGAGCAGTGAACGAACTTAAAAGCAATGATACTGCTTACGAATTTATTAAAAAGAATGGTGGTAGTATTGTAGATTTGGGAGGTGGAAAAACTGTTCGAGTCTTATTACTGGAAAACTACGAATCACACTGTAAACAATATTTCAAGAACAACCGTGGAAAGCTGAATAACTTACTGACTGAAGAAATTCCTGATGATTTTGTCAATCGACAACTTAATGATAGCAGGTACATTAGTAAATTCATAAAAGGCCTGCTTAGTAATATCGTTAGACAGGAAGGCGAAGAATCCGCGACCGCTATAAAACTGGTAACGGTGTCAGGAGCGATCACTTCCCGGTTGAAAAAAGACTGGGGATTGTACGATAAATGGAATGAATTAATTGCACCTCGATTCAAAAGACTCAATGGTTTGTTTCAAAATGAAGACTTTGGTTTTTGGGATAAAAAGATAAATGCCTTTAGAATCAAAGTTCCTGATGAGCTATCGAGAGGTTTTAGCAAGAAGAGAATCGATCATCGTCATCATGCCCTGGACGCCCTGGTAATTGCTGCGTGTACCAGTGAGCATATTAATTACCTTAATTCAATAAACTCCAATAGGACAAATTTTAGTCTAGTTTCTAAAATTAGACATACTGAAAAAAAGAAGGTCTATGATCGAAGGACGAATCAATATATTGTTAAACAAGTCGCCACTTCTTTTCGATTACCTTGGGAGCATTTTCCGGTGGAGGCCAAAACCAGCTTAGAAAAAATAATAATAAGTTTTAAGCAGAACTTAAGAGTTATTAACAAGACGAATAACAAAACCTGGCAATGGAGAAAACAAGACAATGGACAATTGAAAAAACAATTGATACGACAAACTAAAGGAACGAACTGGGCCATCAGAAAGTCACTACATCAAGAGACTGTTTCTGGACGAGTATTATTAGTTCAGGAAAAAGAGAAATCTATCGCCAAGGCATTAGAAAGGCCAGATTTAATTATTGACCGGACGATACGTAATATGGTATTGATGATGAATCTACCGAATGCTGCTGATCGAATTACTTATTTTAAAAAACAACCCATTATAGTAGATGGAAAAAAAATAACAAAGGTAAAAGTTTTTACGGAAGCTACCGCAGTGAGGTCAAGTCTTTCCGGAATCAAGAATGCCAAGCATATTGAAAAGATAACGGATAAAGGAATCCAGAAGATTTTAAAAGCGCATTTAAAATCTTATTTAGATGAAAAGGGAAAGGAAAATTACGCAGAAGCATTCAGCCCCGAAGGAATTGAAGACCTTAATAAAAATATCAAAGTATTAAACAATGGTAAAGATCATAAACCCATTTATAGTGTAAGGCAATTTGAAGAAGGAAGAAGGTTTGCACTTGGAACAAAGGGGAATAAAAGCACTAAATTTGTGCAAACTAAAGAAGGGACTAATTTATATTTTGCTATATATTTAAAAAAAGATGGTAACCGTGATTTTGAATCCATTCCATTTGCGGAGGTTATCGAACACCAAAAACAGGTGGCACACTTGCCAGTTAGTGAAAGGACCGCTATTCCCATAAATCCAGAAAAAGGTCAGTTCTTGTTTTCACTATCTCCTAATGATTTGGTTTATGTTCCTACTAAAGAAGAAATAAACACTATTTCTTCTATAAAGAATTTTGAATTAAGTGATGAACAGTTGAAAAGGGTTTATGCTGTTAATGATTTTAGTGATAAGATCGTTTACTTTACGCCACAGTCTTTCGCTACTTCCATTTGTCCGAAAGAGGTAGATTTATCCTTTAATGAAAAGAAGCAAAAGTTGACGGGATCTTATGATAAGAAAACAGCCAGCCTGGATGGGGTTCAAATAAAGTCAATTTGTTGGAAGATGGAGATTGACCGATTAGGAAATATTACTAAACTTCATAAAAGATAGATAATGATTAAACGGACCTTATATCTTGGTAATCCTGCCTACGTGAAGGTTGAAAATGCTCAGCTAGTTATAGTTACGAAAACATCTGTTAACGAGAAGAAAATAATAAGACCAGTAGAGGATATTGGCGTAATATTATTAGATAATAATCAAATTACAATTACTCATTATGCTATAAAAGCCTTGATGAAAAATAAAGTAGCGTTAATTAGTTGTGACGCGCACCATATGCCTGCTAGCCTAATGTTGCCTTTAGAGGGACATACGCAGCAAAGTGAAAAATATAGATTTCAAATTGATGCTTCTGTTCCTTTAAAAAAGAAACTATGGCAACAAACAGTAAAGGCTAAAATAGAAAACCAAAAAATAGTACTGGAAAAACTAAATAAGCCGGCAGATAGATTGAAAGTTTTGTTAGCCCGCGTACAAAGTGGAGACGCTGAGAATATAGAAGCACAGGCTGCGGCCTATTATTGGCCTACTTTATTGGAAGATTTTATACGGGATCGTTACGGTGAACCACCAAATAATTTATTGAATTACGGCTATGCAATTGTTCGTTCAATGATTGCCCGCTCTTTAGTTTCTTCAGGATTATTACCAACACTGGGTATTCACCATAAAAATAAATATAATGCTTATTGTTTGGCAGATGATATTATGGAACCGTATCGGCCATTTATTGATATAATTTGTCATGATATGTTTGTAAACAAGGGAATGGAATCATTTTTGAGCAAATCAAGCAAAGCGCAGTTATTATCTATTGCAACGGTTGATGGTCAGTTTGGAATAAATAAACGACCGTTAATGGTAGGAATGGCTTACACAACTGCTTCTTTGGCGGCTTGCTTTCAAGGAGAAAAGCGCAAAATAAATTATCCAATACTAATTTGACCAGATGATTTCCACAACTCGATTTAATCAATATAGAATTATGTGGCTATATGTATTTTTTGACCTTCCAACTACTACTAAGGCAGAAAAAAAAACTGCTAGTAAATTTAGGCAGCGGTTACTTAAAGACGGGTTTGCAATGTTTCAATACTCAATTTATATTCGACACTGTTCTAGCAGAGAAAATGCTAATGTACATGAGAATAGAATCCGTAAAAGTCTTCCTAAATCTGGTAAAGTAGGGATCTTGACGGTTACAGATAAGCAGTTCGGTATGATGACGGTTTTTTATGGTAGAAAAGAAATACCAGGTCCAACAGGAGCTGATCAGCTCGAATTATTCTAGTTTTTCCTTTTCTATCCATAAACTTAACTTACTGATTGTCAAACCTTTGTAAAGACTCTCCTGCGATTGACTACAGTAAAAATACAATTTGAAATCCAATCACAACTATTCGCGCTCAGCGGCGTATAATTCATCGCCTGCGATTGACTACAGTAAAAATACAATTTGAAATCCAATCACAACAAACTATTGGTTCCTGCGAATCCTCGCTCACCTGCGATTGACTACAGTAAAAATACAATTTGAAATCCAATCACAACTGGTTTCTTCTATGAACATGAATTAAGTTTCCTGCGATTGACTACAGTAAAAATACAATTTGAAATCCAATCACAACAAGACTTGCCTGATGCTGATCCTGATACCCCCTGCGATTGACTACAGTAAAAATACAATTTGAAATCCAATCACAACTCACCTGCGATCGCATCGAGCGGAGGGATGCCTGCGATTGACTACAGTAAAAATACAATTTGAAATCCAATCACAACCGAGACGTTATCCGATCGGATCCTGTTCGGCCTGCGATTGACTACAGTAAAAATACAATTTGAAATCCAATCACAACGCTTGTCGCCACACACCAACATGTGACAGTCCTGCGATTGACTACAGTAAAAATACAATTTGAAATCCAATCACAACTACTCCTGGGAGTACTGGTTCATCGTAATACCTGCGATTGACTACAGTAAAAATACAATTTGAAATCCAATCACAACTGCGGGGAGCATATATTCAAACACGAATTACCTGCGATTGACTACAGTAAAAATACAATTTGAAATCCAATCACAACTCACTCCATTCATTTCTGCGATTCTATTATTCTTGTCTTGTCTGGCGTTGTAGATGATGTTGGTGGACCAGCTGGCCGAAGGTCTGGGCTGTCCGGCCACGGTGTAGGTGACCCCGATGGCAGGTATATATTTCATCCAGGCCAATTCCTCTGGAGCTTCGAAAGGAGCCTTTTCGGATCTGGCTTTGATGGCGTAAAAAGTATCAATGGATTCAAATAATAATTCTATCGATGGAATGGAATCGTTACCAAAAGTAAAATTGAAACTGGAAAAGAAGATTAGAAAAACGAGTAAATATTTCATATAAAACAGATTTAGATTTTAAAGAAAAAAAAACCAACGACGCTCATTATAGCGCCGCTGGATTGGGAATCAAAATTTATGAAGAGATATCATCCCGGGTTTAGTGATTGAATCCACCTCCTATCACTTAGATTTTAGAAGTTCTCATTTCTGATTCTACCATTTCTTTATATTCTCCGCCAAGTCTCATTAATAAATGATGATCTCCAGTCTGAATAATTTTCCCTTTTTCCATAACATAAATCATGTCTGAATTTCTAATAGTGGAAAGCCGATGTGCGACGGTGACGGTTGTTAATTCTATTTTCTTATTGATATTTTCCTGAACTAATTTTTCAGTGATTGGATCCAGTGCACTGGTAGCTTCATCGAGGATTAAAATTACCGGATCTGAGATCAATGCTCTGGCGATGGCCAATCTCTGCAGCTGGCCGCCAGATAATAAGTTTCCATTTTCTCCGATTCTGGAAAGAAAACCGTGATCCAATTCTTTAATAAATTTCAAACAGTTTGCATCGTAACAACACCTAATAATCCAATCCTCGTCAGCATTTTCATTTCCATATTTCAGATTATCGATTATTGTTCCGTCAAAAAATTCTGTGTCTTGTCCTACATATCCGATGTAATGGCGCATGTTTTTTAGATCCAAATCTAATGAAGAAATTCCAGTCCATTCGATTCTTCCAGCAGTCGGTTTATAGAAATTAGCAATCAGTTTTAAGACGGTAGATTTACCAGAACCAGAACCTCCGACAATCGCAATTTTATCTCTTGGGAATAATCTCAAGTTCAATCCTTTCAGAATCAAATCTGTATTTTTTGAGTATCTGAAATCCACGGATCTAAAATTGATCAGCTCAAATTTCACAAATTCGTTTCCGTTTCCGTTTCCTTCATTTTCCATTCTCAATATTTCTCTGACTCTTTCTGTGGCTCCGATTCCGTTGGCAAATTCAGCGTACAAACCACCAAGGCTTTGGATTGCGCTGGTGATGATTCCCATAAATAAAATGAAACTCAATAATTGACCAATCAACATTTTTCCAGATTGAACCATCATTGAACCCTGCCAGACAACAAAGAAAAAACCACCAAAAAGAATGGTAGTAATAAAGACATTCATAAGACCGTCCACTCTGGCCAATCGGATCCAGACTGTTACCAACTCATCAATAATTTTCCTGTATTTCTGCACTTCCCTTTCTTCCTTCACGTATGACTTCACGAGTTTTATATTTCGAAAAGTCTGCCCAATATGAGATTGAGAATCAGCAATTTTGTCCCTGGCTATTTTAGTCAGTTTTCCGGTAAAGTTTGAGAAGATAATAGAAGCGATGGCCATCACTGGCACCATTGTAAGCATAAGAAAAGAGAGTCGCGTAGAGATAAAAAAAACAGCTACGACGGCTCCAAATAAGAGTAGCACATTTCTAATCAAATCGGCGGCAGAGATTGAAAATAAATCTTGCAATTGATTTACATCAGCCACCACTCTACTAGTTAACCGATCAGTTGACCCCTCATCAAAGAAGCTCAACTTTTGATTCAAAATCTTTCTATACAAATCCATTCTTAAATCAGACATAGCATATTCCCCTACTTTCGCAAAGGTCATACTTTGTAAATATCCCACGACTGCAATCAATGAGATGACACCAAAGAAAAGCATTCCATAGTGATGTAATGGAATAGCAAAATAACGGTCTCCACCAGTAGCCGCATTTGCCATGTCTCCAGCAAGGAAGGGGAATAGAACGTAAATAGAAGATGAAATAATCAGTAGAAACAAACCAAGAAACAATTTTCCAGAATAGCTTTTGGAATATCTAAAGAGTTCGATTTGAGAAGAAATATTATTATTCATGTGACAAGATTTATTTTATTAAAAGTGTGATTGACCAGGTTAAAACGGTGTGACTAAAAAGGGAGGTCTTTTTCGGTAGCGGTGGCCGTGGCTGGCTCCGTTGCAGGAGCGGGGTCTTTATTCTCCATTCTGGCCGCGATGTCTGGAGGAAGTTCGGTGGGTAGATTTCTGGAATCTGGATTCATGATCCGAATATATTTTGCTCTCACTTCTTTTCTGTATCTCGTTTCTCCGTCCTTCTCCCAGGTCCTGGTAACATTCATTCCTTTCAACAATACCGTTTTTCCTTTTCTCCAATTTTTACATTTCTCGGCCAAATATCCCCAGGCAATAATATCGTGCCATTCGGTTTGGGTTTGGATTTCTCCCTTTTTGTCTTTGTAATACTCGTTTGTTGCTACGCTAAAAGTAGCCACAGAGGCACCACCATCCAGTAACTTAAATTCAACATCTTTTCCAAGATTTCCACATAAAGTAACGTCATTCATAATTCAATTAATTTTAGAAAGTAAAAAAATAAAAAAGGGGGCTTGATCCATGGTTCTCACTCCCGACCTTACCCCCAATAAAACTTATATAAAAAAGATCTTAATTAACGTTTTCCACAAGTTTCCAATACATAATTTACAGTTTCAAACTCTCCACCTCCATCCGCTCCACTGTCAAGTGCAAGTAAAGCATCCGAGATACAGGAAAGTAATTTCCAAGGAATAAAAGTTAAATTACTCGGGAACGGATCATTTGATAAAAAAACCAATTGTCCATATCCAACAGCATGAACAAGTGAATAATCATAAGCCGCACGAACTGGCTTCTGTGATAACAAAGTAGATCCACCTTCTACTATCAAATAAAAACTAACATCACTCCTTAGAGCTTCTTGAATCTTCCGAACATCTAAAGAAGCACTTAACGCTTTTTCAGTTTTCCGAACGGTCGTACCATCTGTAGCTTTTGCACCATTTTGTGCTGTCAAAATACAAGGAGATAAAAAGACAAAAAGAATAAAAAAATACTTCATAAATAAAGGTTTAAAAAAGTTAAAAAATCTCATTAAACAATTATTCTAAAAACTGTATTTGGTGACTGACTCTGTACCTTAACGTTGGGAAGTCAGCCACCTTAATACTTCATACAGCCCATGGTAACCGATTTCTCGGCTGCCGGTTGTAACTTAGCTTAAAGGTAGTATTATTATAGACAAAACAAAAATATTACTGGTAAAAACTATACATTATTTCTGCTTTTCTTTCTCGGCTCTTTCAGCTCGTTCTCGGTTTCTCTTCGCA
>ENA-ORXT01006842-ORXT01006842.1-marine-metagenome-genome-assembly--contig:-NODE-6842-length-10421-cov-10.926141_pt1 | contig 10421 bp, 9 predicted proteins | sample MGYA00237868_ERZ511482 | MGnify/ENA metagenome assembly ERZ511482
ATTGTTAAACTTATAATCTGGCTTAACTGTCAGAATTCTTAAAATCTTTTAAAATGAAAAAAATAATATTACTTTTTGTGTTCGCGATGTGTGCGAGTCTTTCTTACGGGCAAGTTAAAGTTGTTTCAAACGGGTGGACCAAGATCGGAAACACCACAAGTGCTCCAGCTACGCAACTGCATGTACAAAGCACAGACTTATTTGTAGGTACTATTGATGGGTCGGGTCCTACATCAAGATTGAAAATCAATCACTCGGGCTCTAATGCAGGTGTTCTTTTTGCCACAGGAAATGTAAATAGATATTCGACTGCAGCTTATCAAGCAGGTTCTGGACTGATTGATTTTACTTTTTATAATGATCAAAATGCAACTGCAGCTTTATTAATTGATGGCGATACAAATAATGCCAATTTTGCTGGCACAGTTTCATCAATGGGAAATCTCTTAACGTCTGATAAAAGGCAAAAGAGAAATATAAAGAAGGTTGAAAATGGATTGGAAAAAGTATTGAAAATAAATCCGGTCAAATTTCAATATAAAAATTCTAAAATAAATCCTAATGTTTCAGATCGTCAATTTGTAGGAGTGTTGGCTCAAGAATTACAAAAAATTGATCCCTCCTTGGTAAGTACATATACTCATTACGAAGTTGATGAAGATTTAATTCCAACAGGAGCGACTGAAGAAATACTTCAAATTCAAGCTGATGCTGTTCAATATTTATTAGTCGATGCGATAAAAGCCCAACAAGTACTTATTGAAGATCAGTCAGTTAGAATAGCGGAATTGGAAGAAGCTATTAAGTTGGTTTCTTCAAACGATCCTGAAACTAATTCAACGAATATTAAATTATCTTCATACGATCTAGCTAGGATTGGTCAAAATATTCCAAATCCATATACCAATATTACAAAGATAAATTATGTTATTCCTTCTGACGCTACTGAGTCAAATTTAAATATTTTTGATTCTACAGGTAGATTGGTTAAATCTGAATCAATTGATCATGTAGGTGAGGGCGTCCTTACTATTGATGCGAGTGATCTTAATTCAGGAATTTATTCATACCAATTAGTTGTTAATGGTAGAAGCATTCAATCACACAAAATGGTTGTTCAATAAATAAATAGCAAGTAATTTTGTAGAAACAATAACTCAAAAGGCTATAATCGTTAGATTATAGCCTTATTTTTTTGTAAGCCTTTTTCTGGATTCTCTAATGATTACTTTCTGTTCAACCAAATGGTTTTTCATTAATTACATAGGATAGGACCTATATCTACAGAGATAAATAAGGACGCTGTTCATCAAAGCTGTATAGTTCAGTTTATAGATTACTCTGCAATCTTCATAATGAAAAAAAACCAGCTATATTCTTGTTCAGATTGTCATTATTGTGCACACAGTGTTTTATATTGAGCTTAAATCGTTTACAAGCCGATAGTATTTATTAATTGGAATTTAAATAAATGAAGATTTTTGATGATGAAGCAGATAAGATATGTTTTTATTATAACCTCTATAATAAATATTTTATTAAGTTGTAGGGCTGATGATGAAATATCGGTATTTAAAACGAATAAGATCGAAAATACTATCTTAGAGAGTAGAGTACCACTTCTGCTAAAAAAGAATAAACAAGCATCATTTGAAATTCTTATAAAAGATAATATTAAGGTAGATGAAATTTCTGTTAACTTTGGCAATTTTAATAGAAATGAGTTAAATCCCTTCTATAATTTAGGTATATCTGTCGAATCAGGTTTAACCACATTTATTGATAAAAAATTTCTAAATGAAAAGATTTTAGATAATCAATGGCATTCATTTGATTTGAATGGGATAGATCTCATTCCAGGAATATACGTAATTAATATTAGTAATCATTCGAACAATAAATTAGTTATTTGGACTAATAATCAAGAACTACTTTTCAAGATAAATCATAACATTATTCCAGATGCCGAAGATTACATCCATAAATAGTAAAATTATATTTTCCTATGCAATTTTATTTGTATTCGTCATAGGAATAAATCCTATTAATCAAACAGTAAGTCCGACCGATTTGCTAGTTAGTTTTCCAGGATGGAAAAATCTTAATGTTTATCCAGGCATTGTTGAAAATCCTTATGCAAGTGATATAATTGATGGTCAATATCCGCATTGGATAAAACTAAAAAAGGATTTGTATAATGGAAAGATTGAAACTTGGAGTAAATTAAGGGCTGGAGGAGTACCATTTTTATCATTAACTAATATACTTCCTAGCCTTTTTATTTTTCTACTTATACCTAATAATACATTTGCTCTATATATAATTTGCCTATTTAAACTTATATTTTGTAGTTTTGGAATGTTTAAGTTACTTGAAGACAGTCAATTTTCGGTTTTTTCTTCCTTTTTTGGAGGAATCATATTTTCGATGGGAGGATTTATGGCTGCGTGGCACTTTGTGAGTCCATTTGAAGTTGGTATGATGTTGCCTTATATTTTGTACTCAACTTCAAAATTTCTACACTTAAATAAAATTAAATATTTATTTTATATTCTTTTGTCTTCTTTCTTTTGTATTGTCTCCTGGTTTCCTTCCGTTTCTGTTTACTGTTATTATATATTGACAATCTTTATTTTACTATATTTCATAGGATATAATAATATTAGAAAATTTGCCAAGTATGCTTTCTTAATTTATTGCTCTATATTTTTGAGCTTTACGCTTTCTGCTTTTTTTCTAATTAATTGGATCGAATTATTTGATTTTATCGATATTTCCTATCGAAAAAATTCTAATAGTTTTATTCCCTTAAAGAATCTTTTTTCTCTCATTCGGCAAAATAGTGAAATCGCGGCTAATCCTGAGACATCAATGTATTTTGGATATATACCTATAATTTTCACATTATTATCAGTACCACTTTTTTTTGCCTATGCGATAAAAGGTCACTATTTAAAAAGTATGTTCAAATTTAGGCTACAATTATTAAGTATGCTTGTCTTTACTTTAGCCTTTATAATTATTTTCGGGATACTAGATAGAAAGTTAGTAAATCTAATTCCAACATTTTCATATAATTTAACAACTAGACTAATTTTTTGTTTTGGATTTTGTATTGCTATATCAAGTTCTTTTACGTTTGATTGTTTACTTCTTTTTATGAAAAGGCAAAGAATAAGAACAATCTTCTCAATTTTCATTATTTTATTTTCGACTGTTTCACTAACAGTTAATTGGAGAGATTTTGTAAGTAGAGTTGATGTGGATACTTTTTATCCATCTACTAAAACATTAAATCATATAAACAGCAATTTGAAATTTTATGACTCAGTAGTAGCTGATATGACTTATATGATTCCTGGCACACTCTCAGCCTACAACATACCTGAATGGTTTGCTCACATGTTTAGAAATAAGAGTGAAAAAGATTTCTTTTCAAAGATTCATAAGTTATCGACTCCAACTTCCTTTTTACTTAATATAGATAATATTGATATAAATAATCAAAATCTATTCGACATTTTGAACGTGAAATATATCCTTACGTCTAAGCCTTTATCAGTAGTGCAAAAAATTATAAATACAAATGAGGATAAAATACCTATTCGGTTAAATAGAGATTATTTATATACTTCTTTTCACCAGGAAATAGATACCAAAATTTCTGGTATATCTGTTAAAATTGGCAATTACAATTCAAATAAAAATCAATATATCTACGATGTTACAATTTCGATTATTGATGAAGACTCTGGCCTATTATTATATGAAGAGATATTTAGCGAAAAGATTGTAGATAATGTGTTGAAATACTTTCATTTTAAATCACCTATTTTATTAAGTAGCAATATAAATTACAAACTTGGAATTAAAAATAACAAACCAGATTTGAAATTGGCTTTGTGGACAGATAAGCATAAGAGTTTTGATGTAGCATTTATGGATACAAACTCCATTATTAAGAGTAATGGCTGGAAAATATATTCTTTAGAGGACGGTATTTATATTTTGGAAAATATTGAATATTCAGAAGGACCTTTTTATGTGCCAAGCCTTGAGTCTAATATTCCTAAAAAATTTGATTTTACATTTCAAGACTTATCAGATAAGAGAATATTAATTTCTATTACTGAAACTTTAAATGATGGTTATATTGTTTTTCCGCAAAGATGGTATCCTGGTTGGACAGCAAATTTGAACAACTCATTACAAGAAATTCAAAAATATAAAGGGTTTATGCCATGTATTAGAGTTAATAGTGAAACACGTACCATTGCCTTAAATTATAAATCGAAGAATATATCTAAAGGATTTATGATAAGTTTGTTATCATTAATTATTTGCATAGTCTGCTATATCGTATTTCCGAAATATTTGTAGCAAATTAGAATCAAATAGTAGTTTTGATCTTAATTGTCAGTTCAAGAATAATTCTTTTCATCTTTTGCTTAAATCATTATAAAATTAATGAAATATGACTAAAAAAAAATTGCGATATGCCTTAATTGGTGCTTCAGGCTATATAGCTCCTAGGCATATGCAAGCTATTAAGGATAACAATGGTATTTTAGTTGCTGCTTTTGACCCGAATGATAGTGTTGGAATTATTGATTCATATTTTCCATATGCTAGGTTTTTTACGGAATTTGAAAGATTTGATAGACATTTAGATAAGCTAAAGCGTTCAGGCACGGGTGTTGATTTTATCATTATTTGTTCTCCTAATTATTTACATGACGCACATTGTAGGTTCGGTTTAAGAATTGGTGCAAATGTCATATGTGAGAAGCCTTTAGTTCTTAACCCTTGGAACATAAGTTCTCTTGAAGAGATAGAAAAAGAATCTAATGGGAAAGTCTACAACATTCTGCAACTTCGACTTCACAGATCAATTATCGACCTTAAAAAGATAATTGTTCAGGAATCGGAGAGTATGACTAAGTATATTGTTGATTTAACTTATATAACGTCAAGGGGTCAATGGTATTCTTCCTCATGGAAAGGAGATGCTAATAAATCAGGAGGTATAGCTACTAATATTGGAGTCCATTTCTTTGACATGTTATCCTATTTATTTGGATCTGTACAAAAAAGTATAGTACATGTTCATAAACCCAGTGTTGCGGCTGGATATATTGAGTTTAAAAAAGCAGATGTAAAATGGTTTCTAAGTATAAATAGTGAAAACCTTCCCGATCAAGTTTTGAATGAAGGTCAAAGAACTTATAGAAGTATTACAATTAATGGGAAGGAAATCGAATTTAGTGATGGTTTTACTGAATTACATACCATAAGTTATAGAGAAATACTAGAGGGAAGAGGATTTGACTGTAATGAAGTAAAGACAGCTATAGATTTAGTACATAAAATAAGAACTAGCGAACCGATAGGTCTTGTTGGAAATTACCATCCTTTTTTAGATAATATTAATTTAAAAGATGATTAAAGAGAAGTTTGTTTCCGTTGTAATTCCAGCATATAATGAGGAGGATCAAATACTAATGGTGCTTAGTAGTATGCCAAAATTTGTTGACATAATTTTCGTTGTTGACGATTGTTCAAACGACAAAACATACACGGTAGTAAAAGATTTTATTGATTCAGACACTAATTCAATACATGCTGATTTGAAGCCTTTTAAATGGGAAAATAGTAATAACCCATTTGATAAAGTTACAAATGCATATTATGAGATGCTTAAGTCGCAAGAGAATAAATATGTTCCCTCTAGTATGTATAAAAAATTAGACTCAAGAGTAGTACTTTTAAAACATGGGATTAATTCAGGAGTCGGCGCCGCTATATCTACTGGATATAAGCACTCGAGAGATTATGGTGTACACTGCACAGCTGTAATGGCTGGTGACGGACAAATGGATCCTTCTGAATTATTTGATCTATGCATTCCAATCGTTGAGGGTTATGCTGATTATTCAAAAGGAAATAGACTTAGGCATAGAGCAGCAAAATTATTTATACCAAAAACAAGATATATCGGAAATTCAATATTATCAGTATTGACAAAGTTGGCATCAGGTTATTGGCGAATTTCAGACACACAAACTGGGTATACTGCAATAAGTCTAAAGGCGTTAGAAAGTATTGATATATGGGATATCTATAAGTCATATGGTATGCCTAATGATATCTTGGTAAAATTAAATATAGAATCTGCAAAAATTATTGAAATTCCAATTAAGCCTGTCTATAATGTTGGAGAAAAATCGAAAATGAAAATATTAAATGTAATCCCTACTGTTTCTTGGCTGTTGTTCAAATCATTTTTTAGACGTATATGGAGAAAATATTTTATTAGAGACTTTCATCCCATTTCACTTTTGTATTTAATTGGACTTGTATTATTAATTACTACAATTCCAGTTGCTATTGATATATTACGAACAATCTTGGATGGAAATAATGTTAGTGAATTAAGGTTTTTAGCGTTAATATTATGTCTATTTAGTGGATCGCAAACATTTTTATTTGCCATGTGGATGGATATACAGGATAATGATAAGTTATATATATAATCCCAATGTCAATAAAGAAAAATTTAGTTGTCGTTACTTCATCGTACCCTTCATTTAATAACGACTTTACTGGTGGAGGAAATTTTGTTCATGAGTTGTGTTGTCAACTTAAAATAGAATATAATGTGACTGTCCTGACACCTTACTTACCTCTAACTGAAGTTCGAGAAAATATAGACGGAATAGATATAATTAGGTTCAAGTATTTTTATAATCATAGCTATTTCAATAACGGAATATTTTCTGCAATTAAACGAAAGAAAATTAAGATACTTATAATGCCATTTTATATACTTTTTGCTGTAGTTAACTTGCATAAAGTGATTTACGAAAAAAGGCCAAGTCTAATTCATGCCCATTGGTTATTACTTTCTGGCTTGATAGTTGTTTTACATAATATGTTAACTTTCTCTAATATCAAAACAATAATAACATGTCACGGCAGTGATCTAAATTATTTCGTTAGTAGCCCCTTATGCAAAATTAAACAATTTATTATAAGAAATTCAAATTTAGTTACAGTAGTTAGTAAACCGCTAAAGAGAATAGTTACAGGAATTAGCCCTAAATTAAAACATATTCCTGTAATACCCATGGGATTCAATATCAATAGATTAATCACTAATAATTCATCTACATATATTGAAAAATCTCCTAAGGTTTTTAATTTATTGTATGTTGGTCGCTTGAGTGAAGAGAAAGGTATTTGGGATTTAGTCAAATGCATGACGCTATTAAAGAAATTTAGTAGCATAAGACTTACAATATGTGGGACAGGAGAAATTGAAGAGAAGTTAACAAAGTATTCACAATTGAAAAAGTTAAATATTGATTTTATGGGATATGTAAATGAGAATATTGCAAATTTTTATAATAACTCTGATTTAATTATCCTTCCATCTCATAGTGAAGGCTCACCTGTTGTGTTGGCGGAATCATTTTACTTTAATAAAGTCTTATTAGTTTCTGATATTCCAATATTTATTGATCTAATTGGTAGTACAGATCGTGGATTTATTTTTGAGAAAGCTAATGTTAATGATTTGAGAAATAAAATATTGGACATAAAAAATCAGTATGATATATACAAAGGTTACATCGGGATAGATAATAAGGAATTTGCAATTACAAATTTTAAATGGGAAAATGTTGGCAAAAAATTTCTTCAGGAATTTAAACAATTATTATGAAAAGGGAAGATATAATTCTAAATGAAATAGTAGATAAACATGTTTTAGATATAGGAAGTGTAGGTCAAACTAGTAAGTATAGTCTGTGGAATCAATATCAGTCTGTAGAATATAAGAGTCTAACAGGAATAGATATTGATTTAATTTCAAATGAGAATATAGACTTATTTGGTGAAGATGCCTTAAGTAAGGGCTTTGATATAGTTGCAGGAAATATGGAGACCCATAAATTTGGCAGAAAATTTGATGTCATAATCGCCGGGGATGTTATTGAACATGTTAATAATCAAGGAAATTTTCTTGTGAACGTGCATCAACATTTAGAAGATGGAGGTAAATTTATATTGACAACACCAAATGCAAAATGGCCGACAGTTTTTCTTGAGCCAAACCCAACTCATACATTGTGGCATGATATTCACACGTTGTCTAGAATATTAAACATGAATAATTTCAGAATTAAGGATTATCATTACTATTACGGTAATAAGAAATCCTATTTTTTTCCTAAAAATTTATTTGCGTATAAACAATCTTTACTATTTGTCTGTGAAAAGAATATTTAAGTCAAAATATTTTAGTTTAATATACATTGTTCTTGTTTTTTTTTTCGTCATAAGGTATATTCACTATGAATGGGAGAATTTTAATAGCTCTTTAATTAGAATAGCTCCAGTTTATATTTTATTGTCATTCGCTCTTTTATTTTTGCACTATTTGTTTAAATATTATAATTGGTATTTAATCACCAAATTTAATAATTGCAATTTAAATCTAAAAGAGACAATATTCACTAAATCAATTTCTGAGGTTGGTAAATATATCCCAGGTAAAATTTGGATTTACTTATATCTTTTAAAAGTGTATCGAAGTAATAATATTTCAAATGGGCAGGTAGTCATATGTGCTTATTATGAGTTTATAATAAGTATCTTTTCTATTATATTTTATATCTTATATTGTTTATTGTGGAATCCTAGTTTTTTGGACATTAATATGTTTCTTGATGATCAATTGATAATATTAATATTCGTAATTATGCTAATCATTGTACAGCCAAAAATATTGAATTCTATACTTAGAATTAGGTTTATAAGGAGACGAGTTAGCCTGATTGTCGACCTTTCTTTTAGTCATATTATATTTTTAATCCATTTATATGTAATTAATATTTTTATCTTTAGTCTTAGTGTATACAGTCTGACTTATTCTTTGTATCCAGATATAAATACATTTTTAATATTCTATTTGGGTTTTGCATATTATTTGGCTAGTCTAATAGGCTTTATTTCAATATTTTCTCCAGCTGGATTAGGTGTTAGGGAGGCAAGTTTTATATATTTTCTTTTCAACTTGCTTCCTCAAAGTATAATAGGTATAGTATCACTTTTACTTCGATTTAGTCTACTTATAGTTGAATTTAGCTTATTTGGTATATCATATTTCCATAAACTATATAATAAATAAGGCTCTATGCCAAATAGATTTAGTAATTTAAATTGAGTTTACCACAGAGAAAATAGATCATTGAAGGCTTCCCCAACAATACTTCCACAGAATATTTAAATAATTAATAAATTAGGAGTATGAAAAAGACAAGATTTTCAGAATCACAGATTATCAAAGCGATCAAAGAAAATGAAGCTGGTCGCAAGGTGGAAGACCTGAGTCGAGAGTTAGGTATCAACCCTGGCACATTCTATAATTGGCGTAAGAAGTATTCAAGCATGTAAGCTTCCCAACTAAAGGAATTGAAATATTTACAAGCGGAAAATAATAAGCTAAAACGTATGTATGCAGATTTAGCCTTGCAGAATACCATGTTAAAAGATGTTTTATGAAAAAAGTGGTAGGGCCTTATGCTAAGAGACAAGCATTTTATCACTTGAAGGATAAATACAATGCTTCACAGCGCTTAATATGCAAGACATTGAATCTTTACAGGAGCACATTAAATCGTACTAAAACAAAAGATGATCGTGTGATAGAAAATAAGCTTAAAGAATTAGCAAGTAAGTATCCAACAAGAGGAATGGATTTTTTACTACGGTAAAATTAGAATGCAAGGCCTACAATAGAATCGAAAAAGGGTTAGACGAGTATACGACAAGCTTAACTTAAAGATGAGAAGGAAACACAAACGAAGGATAAATCGCCCATATACAGATTGATTAAGCCAACCGATCATGCCTAATGTAACATGGAGTATGGACTTTATGAGTGACGTATTAGAAGATTGCCGTAAGGTAAGGACCTTAAATGTCATAGATGACTACAACAGAGAGTGTCTGTCTATTGAGGTGGGTATCAGTATCTGCTCAGACAGAGTCACCAGAGTATTAGATCAGCTGATAGAGCTACGAGGCAAGCCTTTGTGCGTATTCCGCCAAAACTGACCCCCTGATTCCGATTTAAACTGACCCCCCGATTCCGGTAAATTGACCCCCTACAGATTATTTTGCCTGTAGCGTCAATATTGATTCAGGTTTTTGTTGCTTTGGTTCAAAATAATGAGCCATGGTAAAAAACATTAAACGCATGGATCAAATAAGAAAACTACTCACACATTATGATGAACACCGTAACGTCAAATTGACTTCTCGGCTGTTCAAAGTCTCACGTAATACCTTGAAAAGGTACTTAGCTATTATTGTAAAGGCAAGTCAAACCATTGAGCAATCCTTGTTACTTAGGGACG
>ENA-ORXT01006843-ORXT01006843.1-marine-metagenome-genome-assembly--contig:-NODE-6843-length-10420-cov-8.384801_pt1 | contig 10420 bp, 11 predicted proteins | sample MGYA00237868_ERZ511482 | MGnify/ENA metagenome assembly ERZ511482
CATGGCAACGTGTAGGGTAAGTGGGCGCGTCGACGGAGGCCAAAGAGGAAGCTGCAGAGCGGCAGGGCGGGGGAGAATGCGCCGCCGAAGAAAGAAGCATCGATTGATGCGCGGGGCTACCGGGGGAGAGAAGGTAGTCAGCGCATTTTCCATACCGTCGGAGGTGGGCGCAACCACCGGCGGCAGCCTGGGCGCGGGGCTGAGTGGGGCAGCGGGTGGGACAGTGGGTGGGGTGTACAGTACGTATACAATATTACTTGTCCACCTCAAATCAACGGATCTCAACAATTATTTTGATCAGATCACATCGTCCTGCGGCGCTGCAAGAGACGCATTAATACTTGGTGCTGGCACCGCGAGCCGCCATGACCGACTGCACACGGCGGGGCATACTCTCCACGAGCTTCTTGAAGTAGGAGCTAGGAATGGCTGCCCACTCCTGTTGCAGCGCAGAAAACAGTTCGTCCTTGGTCTTTCGAGCTGTGGAGCGTGTGCGCAGTCGGCGCTCCAGCTCCGCCCACGCGTTCTCGATGGGGTTCAAATCAGGGCTTTGCCCCACCCAGGGTAGCACCTTGAGACCCAGCTCCAACTTGACCGCCTTGCACGCCTTGGCGGTGTGGCACGGGGCCAGGTCCTCTTGGAACCAAGCCCCATCCGGGGCACCAAAGTCGGCACACAAGTAGTGCACCACCTCGTTCTGGAGCAGCTCAGAGTAGGAGGACGCGTTCATGGACCCCTCCATCCGCATCAGCGGCGTGCGCCCCATCGACGAGAACCCCCCCCAGACCATGACGCTTTCGCGGCCGCTCTTGAAGGTCGGCCGCAGGTTTGCCGAGGTGTACCGCTGCCCAGACTGTCGCCACACCCGCCGCGCTTGCGGCTGCCGCACCAAAAAGGAGCTCTCGTCTGAAAAGAAGACGAACGCCCAGTGGTAGGTCCACGACTCGTGGTCCTTGCCCCACTGAAAGCGTTTCACCATGTTGGCTGGCGAGACGAAGGGCTTCTTGGCTGGAGCACAGGATGACAACCCGAGGCCCTTGACGGCCCTACGCACCGTGTAGACAAACACTGGGCGGAGGGAGGGCCCCGCAGCAGCGCTGGTACGCTCAGCGTTGAGCTTTTCAGCAATTTCGGCCACTGAGGCGAAGGGGGCATCCTGCACCAGCCGTCGGAGTCCCCGCAGCTCGCGCTCGCTCAGGGCCTTCGGCCGGCCCCTGTTGTCCTTTCGAGCCGGCCCGTCCGGGCGTCGAGCAATGGCGGCGACGTAGGCCACCGTGCTTTTCTTGAGCCCGAGGGAGGTGGCGATGGCGCCGTTGGACTTCTTGTTGGCGACCATAATTTTGATGGCGTCCACCTGCTGGGGGGTGAGGGGGGTCCTTCCCTTTCCCGCCATGGTGGTTCTGGTGTGTTTCACGCCGTTGGTGGCGAGCTGGGAGCGCTTCTTTATAGGCCTCCACGTGAAGGCTCTGCGCCAAAGTCCTCAGAATGCGGGAGATCAGGGTCGCTGAGGCCGTTTTTCTGATCGTGGCGGTGATCGAATGTCGCCTGCAATTGGCATTCCGCGGTGGACAAGTAATATTGGATACGTACTGTACAGTGCACCCAAGAGGCGGTCATGCGGTGGACGTGGCCGATGCCTGTCAACTCACCGTAGCTGTCATCCTCGGTACTCAAGTGCCAACTTGATCTCGAGCAAATTGGGTTGGAGGGCTTTGTACCGATGTACGGTCAACTAGCCGAGTCAATCGGCAAATATTAGCCAGTCCCCTCACTCTTAGCTAATCGGATCCAGGGGACTGAGGGGAGTGCGATTTTGGGCCATCTGGAGCACCTGTCGATCCCCTGAGCCCGAGTGGGTACTGCTTCCATGTCAACGTGGCGCATTCAGACACCCTCACCATTACAGCATCTCAAGATGCCTCCACCAATGGGATTCTTGCCTCCATCCTAACCCCACCTTCCGTACAGGACCCGATCAAGTCCTCGCAAGTTACGAGAGGAGAGGCGCGACCCCGCCGCACGCGTCACGTGATGGGAAAATATCCGTCTGGCACCAATCAACAACCATTGGCACCAATCAACGACCATACTGTAATGTGCGTTTTCCACAATGTCTACATCAGGGGTCTTCAAGCGTACCCAATTCAGGGTAGCGTTCGCGTATTCGGTATGAGCAGCCCGGCGGGGTGCAGCAGCCGACCGGCGGGGGCAGCCAACAGCACCTCGGCCCGATCGGTCCGCCAGAAACCAGCGGAAGCCTCTTGTAGCCAGTGGGAGCACAGCCAGTAGGAGCAGCTGGCAGTCATCGGGGATACCCGGAGGCAGCGGGGGGGGGCGGAGAGGGGGGTGGCGGCGAGTCGGGGGGTGAAGCTGGGGGGCAGCGGGGGGGCAGCCTACAGGTGTGGTGGCGACAGGAATAGGGTCATGTAGTTGAGGCGCACGAAGGCATCCCAATCGGGACATGGTGGACTAGCCACAGCTCCCCTCACGGGGGAAACAGCCTCGGTTCATCGCCCAATCAGATCGAATCGTCAAGGCAGCAGTCAAGGCGTCAAACCTACGATTACCCGTCTTGGCATCATGCAGGTCAGGGCACGCACAGGCGATTTTGGCCACTGTGAACAGCCAATGACTCGGCTGAACATCCGATGACTCGGCTGAACACCGCCCCCCGCCCCCCACCCGGCCCTACTCAAGCCCAACCGCCGAGTTGGTGATGACATTAAGCCACTTGCAAATGCGGTCATAGCCCTGGTTATCTCCTTTGACTGTTTCTTGCACGTCAGCGTCGACCCAGCCCGACGTATGTCCCCCGCCAAAGTCAAAAATGACGAGATCGTCGACCGTGTTGATGAAAATGTTGTCGGGCTTGGCGTCCCCCCAAACGCGCGGCGGCGACTGGGCATGGAGGTGGTCGAGCGCCGACCGCAGCTGCCACTTCCACTTGCCAGCCTCCACGGTGCTTGCCGTGGTCAGCGACGAGAAAAGCACACCCTCTACCAGGGACAGCAACAGGCCGTCGACCGTGCCACGACCGACGCCCGCGTCGACGACTCCACGCAACGAGACAATGTTGGGGTGGGCAGGCAAACCGGCCAGCATCGTGGCTTCCCGAAGGAAATCCGGCGGGCAGGGAAGCCGGTACACTTGCTTGAGACACGCGTAGCTGCCGTCGGAGAGTGTGACCTTGGCGATGTGTCGCCCGAGCGCCCGTACGGGTGTCACGTCGGCCTTGTCCAGCACCGACACTTCGGGGCCGCACGGGTTGTCCACCGGCAGCATCCAAGTTGTGGCTACCCTCCAGTCTGGGGGGACACACACCACGCTACCCTCCACCGTCTTGAGCTGTCGCTTGACAGGAAACGCAATGTACCAGTCGGACGCCACCGCTTGGGCGGCCTTGCGCTCAGCAGCAGGTAACTCCCACAGGTGCCGGTAGTCCTTTGTCAGGCGAAAGCACGCGTCCATCGTCTTACCCCACGCGGCGCCGTCTTGGGTGTGCGGGGAAGGGATGCCCACGATGGCAGATATAGCAGCATTTTCAACGCACACCGCCGCCGCTTGGTTGCTTGCGATGGTCAACTCGTAGACGGCGCCGTCAAGGCCAATCTCCACCACAGCCGTGCTAGACGACTCCGGCTCGGGGGCAAACCAACTGAAGGACCGCAGACGACAGGCACTTGGCTCGGCCATGGCTGGCAGATGGGCGGGGGGGGGAAGGCAGAGGGGGGGGCGGAGGGAGACAGCGGAAACGCTGCAAGGACCGCAGCCGCGAGACGGTGGAAACACGGACAGCAGCGCTGTGCTCCTCAACCGGGGTAGGACCACAAACCCAGTTTGTCCTGTGGAAAGGCATTGTGAGGCGTTCCCACATTGTGGGATAGTGGTCCACATTGTGGGTTTGGACCACAAAAGTCTGTTGCAATGCCTGTGGGTAGAGCTGAGGAATGTAAGTGAGAGATATTTCCGAAACGGGAACTCCCTGACAGCTGTCAACAAGCCAATAGAAGAGCAGATGCAGGTGACTAGCAGGCCAATGAAAGCTCTCTTCGAGGTTGAATGGTACAATCCTGCATGCTGAAGACATCATCCTTGAAAGCAGAGGCCGGCACGGGGGGGGGGGTACCCCGGCGATACTGCTTACTGCGGGAGATTTTCCTCGGGCCCTGGCCGTGTACGCCACAAAAGGTTACAGCTCTTGCGTCTCTCGCCAGACTCGCAATACGGCTATGGCGCACCGCTTTGTGAAGCGCACTTGGGGCGCTCGTTGGCATCTAGACACACCGTATCCATACTCGTGATGGGATGGCGGTTACAACGGTATAAAGGGCTCTCGCCAACGGCCGCCCCAAACCTCTGCACAAAATATTGCGGGGAAAACCATCATCTGATGGCTCATCAGGAGGGTTCCGCAAAAAAATGAGGGGTCCACAACACCCAAAACAGCCATTGTGGTTCTACCCCACTTAAGGAGCACAGCGCAGCGCGGTGGTGACTAAGGCCCGTTCCGGGACACAGGACCGGGTTTGTGACGCGGGTTTGTTACGCCGAGAACCCGGCGTCACACCGGTTCGGTCATTCCGGGACATCCGCTGGCATATGGGTTTGTGGCGGCCCCAGATGTACCTCGTTCGATAAAATTGGCTTCATTACTCTAATCTGCCCCTTTTATGGGTGCGTCGGGCGCACCGCCACCGCTCGTCGCAGCCGCAGGGTGGGGGGTGGGGGGGGGGGCAGGGTGCACGGTCGACGGCAACGCTGACGCCACCCCCGTCGCCGGCGTGGGTGGGGGCGGCGGAGGCGCCGCCGCTCGCGCCGCTGGGTCATCGACGGCCGGTGGCAGTGGTGGCGGCCGCCCAGCACTTGACCACTTGAACACTGGAACGCCAACAGAGTGTGCATCCAAACAAACAACCAAACAAGACGCACGAGAGCCCCCCCTGGATGTGTGAGTGGGTGACCGGCAACTGAGACTGTTCGATACGTGCCCCCGCGGCTGCATGCCCCTATGTACGCTCCCACTCGAGACGAGACGCCCTCAGCCACCGGTCCGCTCACAGAGCGCGAAGGAAACAAACGTAACGAAAAACCTTGCTGCGGAAGCGTACGAAATGAAGCGACCATCTGGACAGACTGCGCGCGGCTGCTCTGCACGCTGCGTGCGTGCACCGTGCTACCGTCAGCTCGTTTGAAGCATCGCGTCGCGCTCACCGACTAGCGGCCAGCGACGATCTGACGGGTTCATGAAAAGAAGTGCGACTGAGAGTTGCCGCCTCATTCCAATGAGCAGCGCTTCCCATTCACCAGGCAGGCTGGCAGGCCTGCGTCGTCACATGGCTCTGGCCGAGTGGCGCAACCCAGGCATGCCTGGGATCGGCTGGCCAAATGACACGCGTGGCAGATTTCAGCCAACCAGCGTTCGACAACGTTTGTCACAAACGTTGTCACAAACGAGCGGCCGCGGCCGAGCGGCCGCTCGGCGCGTATTCTGGGGTACGTGGAAGAATACGCTGGGATGGACCTGTGCGCGAAAAAATGACACTGCCCATGATACATGAGCACACCGCCCTTTCCTCCGAGTGACCCAGACTTTTTGAGAATGCTGAGAACAATGTTGCTACTGGCAGAGCTCGGACGTTGTTTCTTCCAGTTGCTTCCTCCACGCTCAATGACATCGTATCGCATGTCACACTATGCACAATCGTTGTCGTGACGATGCACCCGGCGAGGATTGTCTTTAGCCAGGCGGCTTGCTAAGAATAGGTGTCGAGGGAAGGCGCAGGCCCGGGCGAGTGCCCTGCGGTGAACGCCCAATACCGGCGCCAACCCCGCGCGCACCCCTCTCACGGACCTCGCCGCGCCCCAAGCCTCGGCATGTCAGCCCTGTTGCTGACACCGTGGCATGGCGGAGTGCTGGCAATGCCGGGTGGCTGTTCATTCCAAACACCGTGAGAGATCCGTACACGGTTGGGTTTCCCCGTCCCAAACTGTCGATCATCCGTCGACCTTCTGGGCGACTTGGCGCCACCAGCCCCCAAAAGCACACACACACAGAGCGCCTCGCCACCACACCACCACAGCAGCATCCCTATTTCCTGAAGCGTCCTGACGCACGCGACGCCAGCCTCCGAGCCCCGTGCAAAACGTTTCCGCCGCCCCTACCGCAGAGCAGAGTGACTGATGTAAGCAAGCAGCGGCAGGGGCCACCGTTCTCGGTGGCATACAAGCAAGCGGTGGCAGCCCATACAGCACGGCCGACCAGCTGGTGTCGGAAGGGAGGCAGTGGCACATAGCTGAGGGGGCGGAGACGTTGCCAGCGGGGCAGAGGTACGGGCACGGATTGGGACAGCTGTGAGGAGGGTACATGAGATGCCCAGCGCACACCAGCTGCCGAGATGGATGTCCTAACGAATAGGAATCGCTGGTCCAAGGGGAGCCCGTGCTCTATGCCCCCCCCGGCCGCGCCAGCCCGCCGACCCACGCCCCCCCCAATCTTACCTTGACGCAGCCTTGACGTGATCCTGGCAGTCCGTCAACCCTACAGCCGTTCTCGCAAAAACCTCGCACGCCAGCTGTCGCACCACTCTTACAAATCGGCCTTCACGGGGTCGCAGAGGCCGATTTTGTGAGAGTGGTGCAACAGTCGGCGTGCGAGGTTTTTCAGAGACCGGCTGTACGAGTACGCACCTACAGCCGTTCTCCCAAAAATCCCGCACTCCATCAGTTGCAAAAGAGGTCCAAAATCGGCCTCCACGACCCCGCAGAGGCCGATTTGGAACTCTTATACATCTGTTGGAGTGCGGGATTTTTCGGAGAACGGCTGTATGTTCTTCCTTGTCGAGCAGGCGGGCGGCATGTCGACGACCGGCAAAGAGCGGGTGCTGGATGTAGTCCCCAGCGCCGTGCACCAGCGGCTGCCGCTGATCCTCGGTTCTGCTGACGACGTGCAGGAGCTGCTCGACATGTACTCGACTAAGCAGTAACGGAGGTTGACAGTGTTACACATCTCCTGTCCCCTCGTTGTGGTACACCACCACTTGCGGCTCCATTTTATTTTTCCATTCGGAGGTCTCTGCATCCATCAAAGAGAAGCGCTCGCCCACGGGTCTTAGCCCATGTCGACGGTTGTGTCAGCCAGGTGTGTGTGGCACGCCCACAGCTGATATCGCCGTTTTTCCCCACCGCGCAACACCAGAAGCGGGTGCACATGGTAGGTGCAGTGGTCTGGTCTTTGTGGGTGCCTCCTGCATACTGCGGGTTGCGCCCTCGCGGTAGGGAAAGATCCAGTGGTTTACCTATGTCCGCAAGAGCCCGACCGGCGCGACCATCGCTCGCCAGGCAGTCATGGATCATCCACTTGACGAAGAACGAAGGCAGCCACACGAGTGAAGTGCAGCACTCAGCGCCCGCCGCCCGCCACCCCAGATAACACCGCCGCAGCCGCCTCTGCCACCGCCTCTGCCGCCCCCCTCGCTGTCGCCGCCCCCGCAGCCACACAAACAGCACCAACAGCCACCCCAGCCAGCCACCAACTGCACCACCAGACAAGCACGCACCCACGCCATCGCACACGTCAGCCGTCGTCACTTCTTTCGACGGGAACCACCTCCCCCCACAAATGTGCGGCGCTTACCCGCACTCGTTTGCGCGGGCGTCGCGGGCACCCCGCCCAGCCCCCCGACGGCCGTCCCAAAGCCACCGCCGAGCTGCAGCGGGGGCAGGGCCGTTGCCTCCGGTGGGACGCCAACCGCTCGCGCCAGCGCTGCGGTGCCGCCGCCGACACCAAGCGACATTCCGCCTCCGCTGAAGAGCCCCCCACCACCTGCCGGGGCCGGCGCTGACGCGGCCACGCCCATACCGAGCGCAAGCGACGGCAACGTTGCTGCTGCGCCGCCAAAGAGGCTACTGGAGCCCGCCGGCGCGGCTGCCGACGTGCCCGCTGCGCTGGCCGCATTCGCGGGGAAGCCAAAGAGACCGCCACCGCCGCTCATCGCAGCGGCGCCTATCGCCGCAGAGGTGCCGGCCGTCGGGGCGGGAGCGCCGCCAAATAGCCCACCGCCACCTTTCGCCGCGGCTGCCGCCACCGGCGGGGTGCCCCAGAGACCCCTGCCGCCGTTTGCCAGCGCGGCTGACGTGGGCGCGTCGAGACCGACGCGGAGCCCGCCAGCGCCCCCGCCAAAGAGACCACCTCCGCCGGCGGGCGACGGCGCTGCCGCCGTCGACGTCGCGGGCATGGCAGCTGACGAGGTGGCTGACCACCCCGCCTCCGCTGCAGCACCAGCGGCGGCGACCGTAGCCGCAACCGCCGCGTCCGCATCTGCCTCGCCCCGCCGCACGTCGGCAGCCTCCCGCCGGGCGGCCAGGCGGAACGGGTCGACGACGTGGGTAGAGAGTGCCCCACGGCCGCCGGCAGCGCCATCCCGCTCCGCCTGGTGGCGAAGGAACCCCAACCACGACCCGCGGAGGGCGTCAACAACTTCCTGTACCGACACGGTGTCCGCGGCGACGCCCATGAGGCGCTCAACTTGAGCACGGAGGGCAGCATCAACTTGAGTGGCAACATCGACCTGGAGCGGCGGGGTCCCCTCCACGACCCCGCCCAGCAACCCGCAGGCGGCGCCACCCCCAACCCCGCCATACACACACGCCGTCGCGGCGGCGACGGCGTCGCGCGCTCCCGCCATGGCTGCCGCGCAAATGGCAGTGCGTTCGGCTAGCGCCGTCCCAGTAGCCGACCAGTGGGCTTCCAGGTCTCGCGCTGCCGCCGCGTCGGCGGCGCGGGCAGCTTTCCCACCCGTATGCGTCAGCAACGGAATGACCCGCCTGGCAGCGGACCGCTCCCCCACCGCCGCCGCCGCCGCCTCCTGTACCGCCGAACGCGCGTCCGCGACCGCCGCTGACGCCGCCGACACCGCCCGCCCGACGCGACGAGTTGTTGAATTGACGACCGATGAGGCCGCATCGTGATTCGCGACCGCCTCGGCCAGGCGGTCGGCTCCAGCCCGCTGGTCACGCAGGTGCCGCTCAACGGTGAGGAGATCGTTCTGAATGGTCGCGGGCAGGGCGGCAAAGCGGGTGTGGGGGGGGAAGGCGGCTGAGGAAGCGGCGCAGAGGGGAAGGGGGGCGCCCGAGGAGACGGGGGGGCGCGCCCCATCCGCCGCCCCGGAAACGCCAAAACAAGTGATGGCAGATGGGGCGACACCACCGGGGGAGGCGCCGCCCCACAGCCCCCCGGCGCTCGATGTGGCCGGGCCGGCGGCACCAAAGAGGCTATCACCGTCGAGACCGGCGGGCGCGAGGGCCCCAAAAAGCCCTCCCCTGGAAGCCAGTGCGGTTGATGTGGCGAGGCCGGGGGCACCAATGAGGCCGCCGCCACCCGACATCGGGGGCAGCGCGCCATTCAGGCCGCTGCTGCACTCCCCCGCGGCGGCACCGCCAAAGACGCCACCCTCGCCACCAGGCGCTGCCATCGCGCCCAGCGTTCGCCCACCACCAGAAAGCGGCCAGGTGGGGTTGGTGCCCCCAAACAGCGACCGCGGGGCAGAGGCGCAGCCGCCTGCGGCGGGGGTGGCAACAGTGCGAAGGAGGCCCACACCGCTACCACCGGCCGGGGACTGGAGTAGGTGTAGAAGGAAAACGACGGATGGGACATCGGCAATGTGCCACCACAACAAAAAAAGGGGCTCAGGAGTGGGTTGTGCATCACGCCTAGCTAGGGTGTGCAACTGCCGCGATCGAGTATAGACCATGAGGTTAGTGTTCACGAAGGATGTGCAGGTTATATTGCAGTCTCCCCAATTTTGGCCGATCCCGACAAGAACAACTGTGCAGAACAGATGCACGACAGCCATTCACCCGGCCGGATAAGACCTCTCGACCAATCAGAAGTTGTGCAGACTGTAGGTTGTTCTTGTCCGGATCGGCCAGAATCGGGAAGACTACAATAGGATTCGCGCTTCGGATAGGATGGAAAGCGCGTTCGCGAAAACACCCTGGCCTGGATGTGGGTACACGGCGAGAATCAAGAACAAACGCAGTGTAAGCGCAGTGCGCCTGACACCGACAGTCGCAGACCCCGCCCTTAGGGGGGGGTCGACGACGTCGGTACAGTCTTTCTCCAATGCTATCCACCCTTTTCGTCGCCTGACAAACCCTCTAGTAGCCCTGTTTTTTCGTGCAGAAGATGGCAGAATCGGCCTTCCTGTCAGTGCAATGATGTCTCGTTACTATGCAGGGGTGCATCGTAAAGGAAGCTACAGGAATGGAGAAAGACTGTACAAGTGTGGAACGATGGGCCCACATTCCCCTTTGCATCCAATTCATCGTATTGATTAGCGAAGCTTCTAGTGTCTATTCCCCTGATCTTGAGGATCAATTGATCCTACTTACGCGAAAAAAAGGAATCTTTCTTCCTTGCCGT
>ENA-ORXT01006844-ORXT01006844.1-marine-metagenome-genome-assembly--contig:-NODE-6844-length-10417-cov-3.312282_pt1 | contig 10417 bp, 6 predicted proteins | sample MGYA00237868_ERZ511482 | MGnify/ENA metagenome assembly ERZ511482
CAGCATGTCCTTTCCATTCATGACGGCTCGGTGCCACCAAGGTGCTGATGAACCCATCTTGAACGGTCGGTGTGACAATCTCGATCTAAGCCTGCGTGTTTGTTAGCTGGCTTCTTTCACCGACGGGGTTGGACCCAGGAGTAGTAATCGCACATCAGCCGCAAGTCCGCTCGCAATAAGCTGACCGTATGCGGCAAGTTGCTGCTCATAGTTCGTACCAGCCGGATCAGTTTCGCCCACGTGGTCAGTCTTGATGTCGCCCACCACGACCGACCCGTCGGTCTTAAAGATGACGATGTCGGCCACGCCGTAGATCGGTTCGCCGTCGATGAGCCCAGCGACGGGGTATTCGGACTCGATTCGCTCGCCAGCGGCCACACCCTCGGCGATGGTTGGGAGCCGAAGGACTGATGCAGCCTCCGCTGCAACGGCCGCATCGAGTGCGAGGTCGTCGAGCGACGCCACTAACTCATCGACACCACTCGTTAGCGCTGCGCCATAGTGTTCGAGTGCCGCGGCGACAGCTAGGTGCACCTGCTCGCCGTGAAGCCTGCCGCGGCCTCCCCCGTTGCCAGCCGGGGCATCGGACAACGACGTCACAGTGCAAGCCACCGGCTGCACGGCTCGTTGCACTGGCGCTGGAAGCCGGTCGCTCAGTGCTGCAGCGTCGGACGGAGCCAGCACTTCAACCAGGTCAGTGTCGAGCGAGAGACCATCAAGTGCTTCTCGCAGAAGCGTGCACGGATCATCGGGCGGTGCGCTGGCACCAACGCCATGATGCAGCCCGATGATCAGGTTGGTCCGAGCTCGACTCATCGCCACATATAGCAGCCGCTTCTGTTGCTCAATCTGGCCTACGAGCTCCTCGGCGTCTTCTTGACCGGCGTTGATACGCAATCGCCACGTGTCGTGGTCTTCATCATGGGACCAGCGCGCGAAGGGTGCTCGCCAGGTTGAGCCACCTTTCACCAGACCGGCAACGATGACAGTGTCGAACTCAAGACCTTTGGCGTTGTGCATCGTCATGATCTGGATCACCGGCTCGCCGCTGGGCGCCACGATCTGTTCGGTCAAGCTGCGGTCGGCGGTGGCAAGCGCTTCCAGATGAATCAGGAATCGGCCCAGCGAGCCACCCGAGCGCCGGTCGTATTCGTGGGCTTGGGTGACAACCCAGTGCAATCGGTTGCTCCAGGTCGGCGCCTCGTCCGCTAGATCCCACAACCCGGTGACTTCAAATGTCTGCTCGACGAGTGGACCTACCGGCATGGTCAGCGATAGATCCCGCAGTTCGGCCAGCACATTCATGGCATCTCTGGTCGCCGGTCCGTTGCTCAGCTGCGCGAGATGGCTCTCCGCAGAGCTCGTGATTACCTTGTCTAGTTCGCTGTCGGCGATAGCGAACGCTGGCCCACGCATGGCTCCGACCAGCGCCACGCCGTCGGCAGGATCAGCGACTGCTCGGAGCAGAACGCGAGCTTCTTGTACCTCGGCGCTCTCGTGCGGTGCCGAGGCAAGGTTGAGCACAGGAAGGCCAGAGCTGCGTAGTTCACGTTCCAGTACCTCGAGGCCGGTCCGCGTCGGCACGAGCAAGGCGCATGTCCCCTGCTCCCATAACGACCGTTGCGATGCAAGAACACTGGCGATCTCCTGCGCCGCAAACTCGCGGACGGCGCCAATCGCTGGGGATCTGCCTTCATCCTTGGGAATCCCACTCGCTCCAAGAAGGATGCACGCCCCTGAGCGTTCCTCGTCCAGTGGAGATAGCTCGGGTTCGCTCGGAAACCAATCATGGCCAGCCTGGTTCAACACAGTGACAATTGCTGCGGTCGATCGGCGGTTCGTCGTCAGGGCGTGGTGTCGTTCGATAGGTGTCGATGCGATGAAACGTTCCATCACCCGCGGGTCAGCATTGCGGAACTGATAGATGGCCTGCTTCAGGTCACCGACCATGAAGCGATGGACGGCGGGTGCGCCAGCGTCATCAACCACGGCCCAAATCGACTGCAGCAATCGTTCTTGCAACGGGTCGGTGTCTTGCAACTCATCGACCAGGACCGCCGACAAGTTCGCTGTCACCGCAACAGCCCCGTCCGCACTCTGTACGAACTCAACGGCCAATGCTGTGGTGTCTTCGTACGAAGTCGCTCCACTCCCCAACCGGTCAAGAGCTTCGTGCTCGCCGAATCTGCTCAAAGATTCGACAACGCGTTCGAGATCACCGTCTTGTAGTTCAGGCCACTTTGGCGAGCCGTCGGTGACGATACTTATCCAGTCCGGCGCAGCCCCCGGTCCTTTGGCCCGAACCCGAGCGGGATAGTCGACAATCGTGTCTACCAACTGTTGCAAGTGCGGGTTGCCAAATCCGGGATCGGCTGCTGGAAGACCAGCGGCAAGAACTCGGGTCACCGCAGCAGTTGTTGCTTGACCATCGTCGAGCAGCCACCGTTGCGCCCGCCGGCGGCGGCTACCGGAGCCAAGCAGTGCAGACACCGGCGTGGTGCTGACAAATCGGTGCGTCGTCGACATACGCAGGATCCAGTTTGAGAAGGCGTCGATCGTCAGCATGGGGGCGTCGTCGACCTTTGCCTGCACACCCGGGGTGGCGCCTCGTTCTTCGAGCGCTTCGCGGACTCGTTCACGTAGTTCGGCCGCGGCAGCTCTCGTAAACGTAACGGCCGCGATACGAGCAGGATCGTGACCTACGTCAAGCACCAGGCTGGCGAATCGCTGCGCCAACTGATACGTCTTCCCAGTGCCGGGCCCTGCTCGAACCAGTTCAACATCGAGCGGGATCAACGGCGAACTCCAAAGAATTGCGTCGGGTCATGCGTCGGTGCCACGCGGTGCCGTTGCGGGCACGCATCGGCGACGTCGCAGAACCGACACGGCGAGTTGTAGCCCTGGTCGGCAACAGACAGCTCGTCGCTTTCAGCCGCCGCGATGAGCCGCCCCACTCCGTCGGTGACCTTGTGCAACCTGTGATCGCCGGGTTTCACGGGCACGGCCGTGAGCGGTGTCTGGTTTCCGGTCAGATGGGCGAGCGGAAAAGCGAGTGCAATCTGTTGCCCTGCGGGAGCAGGATCACCTGCTGCTTCGATCATTGCGGCGTACAGCCACAGTTGTAGGTGCTGCCCGTTGATTGCGGCCGAGGACAGATCATTGACGCCGGTCTTCTTCTTCGAGCTCTTGTAATCGAGGACGATGCGCCCAGCAGGCGAGTCGATCTGGCGGTCGATATACCCACGGAACGACGCCCATCGCTCGCCGCATTGAACGACGGCGTCGATAGATCGTTCTTGTTGCTCGATGACATCGTCAGATAGAGCAAGCTCCGCCTCGATCGAAAGATGTCCAACCTGGATACGTCGCGCTAGATCACCGATGGTCACTTCGAGCAGCGGATCCCCGTCCCGCAGGGCATTCTCGGCTAGCTCCTCTTGGATGGCTTCACGGAGCAATTCCTCGAATGACCGCTCGACATCGTTGGCGTGGTTCTCGAGCACGCTATGCACGACCGTGCCCCGGGTTGCGGGATCGAAGACATCGTCGGACTCAGGGGTTGCGTGACGGGGTAGTTTCAGCCGTGACTTCAACGCCCATTGCAGCGGGCATCGTTGAAAAGTATCAATCTGCGATGGACTCCATCGGTGATCGGTCAGGTCTGCGTCGAGCCGCCGACTGGGCACGTTGTCTCGCCACCGGACCTGTACCGCCGACGCCGTCTTGCCCGGGAGCTGCGACCGCAGCGTCGCTGTGGATGGGAGATAGTGCGGCTCTACCCCAAGGTCCTCGACCCACGCTGAAATCTCGAGCCTCTCGCTAGTGGCGAGGTCCGCTGCAGGCGCAGTGACGATCAACTGAGGCGTTACTGCGCTCAGCCACACCCACGAGCGGCGCTTCGCCTTGAACTGGCTGATCTCGAACGCGCTCTGCGAGTTGCGATAGGTAGCTGTGGTATCGAGCCCAACGACGAACACCGTCGACTGAGTCAACCCGAACGCTTCGGATAGCCGATGGATGGGCACGCCCGACATATCTCGCGCAGCGCCCAGTTCGGCGAGTGCCCTGCGCAACTGGGTTCGGCTACTGGTGATGGCCGCCGCTTGCAGCGACCTTCGGATCTGGGCCTGCGGATCGATAGGCCCAACCAAGTCCATCAGCGCAAGCAGCGGCGCTACATCCGGCATGTCCAACGCAGACCCTGCCCCTAGGATCACCCGCATTGCGGTGCGCACCAAAGAATCAATGCGATTGTCGGTAGTGAGCGCATGCCAGTGGCGAGCATCAAGTACCCAGTCTCTGCGACTGATGCGGTCGACCTCGATGACGTCCTCGACCGGCAAGATCCCCGCTGTGGCCAACTGTTGGAGCAAGTCAACGAATAGTGGACGGGCAAAGCGGTCGTCGGCGGCTAACAGGAAAGTACGTAACCATCGGCCAGCAGGAGACTCGTCGAGCCTTTCTGGTCGTGGCTGTCGTGTGGCGATATTTCGGCCTTCGAGTGCAGCGGCGATCGCGTCTTCGTAGGGCCCCATGTCAGGCACAACGATCGCGACGTCTCCGGTGCCCTCCCGTTCAATCGCTTCGGTCACGGCGACAATTTCGGCCAGTCGGTCCGAGGCAATCATGACGCTTCGTTCGAGCTGATCAGCGGCTGGCTGCGGCGGGCGAGCCGAGGTGACTGTGACACCCGCCATTTCCAGGTAAGGAATCAGAACATCGAGCGGCGAGGGCAGGTCGACCTGGGCTTCCTCGGTATCGAAGCCATACAGCACAACAGCCGGCGGCCGGGTGCTGAGCGAGTCGAGCACACTCGCCGTGTCCTCACCGCTTCCTTCTGCAAGCAATTGTGCGACCGGACCATCAGCCATTGGCGCCGATTCAAGGGAAACCAGATCCTCGGCGAAGAGTTCAATCGCTAGTTCATGCTGACGACTTCGGGTCCACGCCCCATAGCGCTGCGCAACCAACTCTCGCCAGTACCCGGGCGTGCGAACTCGGCTTGCGGCGAGTCGAGATCCGACCTGCAGCACGTTCGGAAGCAACGCATCAGGGCCACACACAGACACACCCAACTCGCCAGCGAGGGCCAATTGCGTCTGAACTTGCGCCGTAGCAGCTTCACCCGGCGCAACAATGAGAACACGCCTCGTCGGGCTCGCTGAACGAAGCTGTCCGATGGACTGGATTAGTTGCGAATTTTCAGATCCATCTTGGTCACTTGGCGGCTCCACACAAGAACTGTACGCGTCCACTGTGACGCTGTCGCTCGACCAAATTGCCTGGCGAGTCAGCTCAACCTTTCTCGGCGTCCGCTAGCAAGTCATAGGGACGGGCTGACCAATGCTCAGCTCGCAGCTCTGAATTCTTCGTAGCGTTCTTCGAGTAAATCTCGATCTGGAGCGTTCGACAGCGATCGTGGCGTCCACAGCTTCTGTCGGTCGAGCGCCTGAATGCCATGGGCGAGCATCGGGCCATCACTCTCGGTCATGACGTCAGCTCGAATCTCAGCAACCAGGTCAGGTCGAATGCCTAAAATGTTCGCGTCATATGCAGCGTGATGAATCTTGCACAACGCAATTCCGTTGGGGACCACTGGCTCACCGCCACGGCTGTCGGGAATGATGTGCGCTGCATCAAGCAGCTCGCGATGATTGAGTCGGCACAACGAGCAGCTTCCCTTGTATGCCTTCAATACCCGCTCGCGGAATGACTGTTGATGAACCCTGACACGAACCGTACGCAACTGATAGCTGCGCTGGGTGGCGCCGAGAGATCCTGCATCGAACGTCGGACCCGCTGCCTCAAGCGGCAGAAGTGCGGCGCTGAATGTGAGAGCCCCCGGGTCATCCTGGACGATGACCGCCGCCGACGGCACATAGCGCCCTATGTCGACACCGTGGAAGTGGATCAGCGGCATGCCCGACGAGTACAGATCACGGAGCCCAACGTTCTCGTGGAAGTGGGGGTCGGTGCCGCGGTAGCGGTACAGCAGGTAGTCGTCTTCGCTGACCGCATCATCATAGGGAGCCTGCCCGCCCGTCTTCGGTGCTGCTGTCAGAATCGAGATCGGCATGGACAGCTGCCGCGGCTTAAAGATTCCGTTACCAGATCCGACCAGGAAGATGAGCTCGCTGCCGATCTCAAAGCGCTTCATCGCTTGCCAGGAAGCGACCCCATTCTCGTCAACGATCGAGCGCAGATGAGCGAACGCTGCAGCACGTACAGCACGTTCTACACCAAGGTCCATAACGCCAGTATTGCCGGCGCGAGCCGATGACACAGAAAGCAGCAAACGACTGCGACGTCACACGTCGTCGCGCGGATCTTCGCAGCCGAGGTTTGCTATGGCACTATGTTCATCCGTGAGTTCTTTTGAAGAGTTGCTGCGTGTCCTTGAGCCGGGGGCTCTTGTTGTCGTCACCGAAGAGCCAACGGACCAAATCGAATCTGAGAGCCGGGTTGCGCCGTCGACGTTCGAGGCGCCAACGGAATTTCCGATGATGCAGTTGCCATCGGGCGCGCTCCTCGCCGGTCAAGACGCCATCGCAGCTGCTCTGCTGAGCAAAGGTCAAGATCAAGCGTCCGGTACGATCGTCCTCATTCCGCCTTGGGGGCGTCTCGATGGCAGACGAGAAGATGCGGCGCTGGTGGCGCTAGAGAACTTTCTCCGGGCCAGACCCTCCTCTGAGGATGTCATTGCCGTCATCCCTGCGTCGCTGCTTCTCAGCCGTTGGCGACAGTTCTGGGCCGCCTTGCCACCCGGCAACGCGGTTTCACAAGTGGTTCGGGTCGAGTCACTCTTCGAAGAGTTCCACCGGAGTCTTCAAGTATGCCTAATTCGATTCACCGCTGCCACGACGCAGACGCTGTTCGCAGCAGGTGAGGCGCAACACGTAATCGATTCGCTTGCGACATCGCGACGTGGCAAAGCTGACGGAGTTTCATTCGTTGTGTCGCCCGCCCCGAACCCTGCCGATGGACTTGAGCCCGAACGCCATGATCCACGGCGACTAGCTCGGGTCGCTGACCTTTCGAATATCGGCCAGACAGTTCCGCTAGGGACCCTTGCGGAAATTCGCAGGGGTCGCTTGCATCCGGGCGCGGACCAGCTCCGTGATCAGCCTACGTTGGGAGCGATCCCTGTTCTAGCTGGGAGGATGGTTCGACACTCCGGGCTTGCGCTCGATGAGGTCACGCTGTGGGCAACCGAGGTGAAAGAGGAAGAGCTATGTCGTGCAGGCGATCTCATTCTTCGAGGGATTCAACACCCGATGGGCGACACCGTCGGGTCAGTCGCAGAGGTTTTTCAAGATGACCTTCCGCTAGCGCTCGGTCACACTGTGGTCGCGATTCGCCCTCGCGACGACTTAGATCAGTTGGACCGTATTTTCCTGCGTCACTTCCTGGCCTCCGCCCGACTCCGAGATCAGCTCGTCGGGGTAGGAATGCAGCTCAGCCCGTCTCTCCTAGCCGAGGTTGCAGTGCCCGTCATGGACGGGGATCTTCGCCTTGCACTTCAATCTGTCGAAACAGCAATTCAAGAACTGTCGTCATACTCCGCACTCGGACAGGGACTCATCGAAGAACTACTCGGCGACGAGAATCTCACAAGCGGCCGGACACGGCTTCTCGAACGAAGCAACCTGTTACGGCAGCGTGCCGCGGCCGCCCGCTCACTAGACGATCTCAACTATCGCGTCGCCACGCGATACCCACTACCCGTGGCGTTCAGGTGGCGCACCGCAATGGCAGCCCGCGGTGGACCTCACGAACTTACTCAGATACTTCACGCCCACGAGGTGATGCATGCGTATCTCGCAATCATCGCACTTGTCGTGGCCCGCAACCTCGATACGGAGGTAGGCCACACAAAGGACATGCGCCAACGACTCCGGCGTGGGCAGGGCGTCACACTTGGCGATTGGACCAACATCCTCCGTAACGTTGCGGAGGCAAAGACCTTTAGGAGAGCTGCAGAGACTGAGCCATTCATCGAAGTTACCGACTTCCTAAGTCGCGACTCAACACGAGAAGCTTCGTCTCGGCTCACCGCCATTCGCAACGATGTGAGTCACCTTCGTCAGTTCGGACCGACTGAGGCTACCAAGGTTGTCGCTTCAGCACGAGATCAACTTGAGACGCTCTATGAAGCAGCCGACTTCTTGATGGAGTATCCACTGGTACGAGTTCTAAAGACGAACTGGGACAGCTTCGAACACACAAACACGATCGAATACCTGGCGCTCAATGGCGACCACGCGGCCGTCCCTCGAAGCACTCTGGTGTCGGACTCAAGCGAGATCGAGGCCGACTCGCTTTACCTCCTCGATCGCCATGGAAAACTCCACCTACTGAATCCTCTGTTGATCGGCCGAGACTGCCCCGAGTGTGGGCACTGGAGTACCTTCCATCCTGATAGGCCAGCCAAGAATGACGAGAGTATGTTTGAGTACAAGAGCCTTGAGCACGGACACCCGGTCGCACTACCTATCGCCGATCGTCTCGTGTCCGCAGGCATCCTCGGCGAGCGCAACGGTTGACACTCGCACCCGATTGGAACCAAGGGCGTCCGAGATAGCACTCAAGGGACTTGGGCGGAGCGATGCCGTGGCGCAGTACGCGTGGCCGGACGCGTCTAGAGCGAGCACGCGGCGGGTCTCGATGTGTTTGTACAAATGCACGATGGTGCCGCGCTCGATAACGACTGCTCCCATCATCATGAACTCGCTGGCTGCGTCTGCCTGGCCAGCGCAGTGAAGGAACCGGCGCAGCACCGTCTCGGCTGCTTTGTTTTGACCGGACACCGGTCGCCTCCCGATCGAGAATCGAAGGGGAAGCTTCTGACGCAGACACTACGCGCGGGGTGTGACAGTCCGTTTCCAGATCCAGTCGGCAAGCTCGTTGATCGACTGGTCGACAGCGTTCGCATCGCCGGATAAATCAATGGCATACGTGTTGAGCACCTTGCCGGCGTGCCGCACCGTCACCGAGCGTTCGACAGCGCCACCATCGGCAAGCGCATAGATCAGCACGCCTTCCGGCAAATCAAGTGCAGTCGTGTAGGCCAGCAGCTGGTAGTAGTCACTCGTTCTCGCCTTAGCGTCCGTCGTCAGTTTGTACTTGATGTCGCCGACGTACCGCTCCACACCCCGGCGCCTGAAACGCAGGTCTGGCAGGATCGGCACTTGCCGCCCAGTGCCGAGGTAGGCGCCGGATTGGCCGAGCACCTGCAAGCGGCCACTCAACGCCGACCGCAATCGCTGCTCGACGAATCGTTCGAACAGCTTGTTCATATCGAGCAGGAAGGACGACGCTGACGACTTCCCGCTCTGATCCTGCAGCGTCAAGTTCGCCAGCAGGATGCGGGCCAGGCGTAGCGCAGGTTCATAGTGCTGATTCAGCCGGGTGATGGTTATCCGATCGAGCTCATCGGCCTCCATCGGCACGTCGACGACGTCCTCGAACCCAGCGATCAGCCGCAGCAATCGTTGGCGGTCTTCGGGCAGAACGCCCGGCACCCGCAGCGCTACCCGCACAGCTCGTCGCAAGTAGCGGTTCTCGGCAATGTCGGTCGTGTACTCGTCGTATCGACAGGCAAGCGGCGTACTCAATCCGCCAAGCTTGAACTGTGCCGCGATATCGATTCGACCGCGGAGCGCTACGAGCCGCTCAGCCTCAGGGCGGTAGGCGCGCAGCAGACCGCGCGCCACGACGGTCTCCGCCGTTCGAGCGAAGAACGCGACGATCGACGGCAGCAGATCGTCGGTGGTCGCATAATCAAATGCTTCGCGACGCCAAGCACTTTGCGGCAGCCCCACCTCCAACATCAGGAAGAGGTTCTCGGGTCGAATCTTGGGTCGAATCAGGACCCTGACATCCTCAGTCACGAGCGAGCCGACGTACTCTTTGGCGGTCAGGACCCAGCGGCCCTCGCCTGCGCCAGGTTCGACGGTTAACACTCCCGCAGCAGCCTTGCGCAATCGTCGAGCTGCTGCCTCGCTCAGTTCGACATCGTCGAGCGATTCATATTCGTACAGCGCTGGCAGCGTCTTCACGCATCGTCACCACTCGGCGCTGGTTCATCCACCGCCGTGTCGGCTACCTCTCTCGCCTGTTCAGCAGCGAGCTGCAACTCTTCGAAGTCGTCGAGCCCGGACTGTTCGCGATATCGCTTGTAGACCGCACCGAAGCGAAAGTGATCGATCTGCGATGCGTTGCCAAAGAACTGGTCTTCGGCAAACGGTTCGATGTTGTACTTCCAGATTCGCTCGACCCGTTCGAGGGTCAGGTCGTCAACCATGAAGTGGCTCGGTCCAATCTGCAGATGCGGGCCACCGAGCGCTTCCTCGAGCTCATCATTCACCTGCTTCACGAGCTCGCCAACCCACTGGGCATCAGGTTGCTTCTTCTCGAG
>ENA-ORXT01006845-ORXT01006845.1-marine-metagenome-genome-assembly--contig:-NODE-6845-length-10416-cov-4.046329_pt1 | contig 10416 bp, 9 predicted proteins | sample MGYA00237868_ERZ511482 | MGnify/ENA metagenome assembly ERZ511482
TTTTTCATGATTTAATTTAATTCCTAAAGATTCAATACCTACTGACTCAAGGTGGCGAGATACTTTAGTTTTATATACAGAGATTGCGGACTTTGATAAAGCAAAAGAAATTGCAGATTTTTGTATAACTGAAATTAAACCTTTGCTAGATGAGGAAATAGACCTCACATCTCCTCAATATTATAGAGGGATTCATACATTGAGATTTTTAATCGATGCTTTTAAGATAAGAAAAGAGTGCATTAATGATTTTCAAGTGGAACTAGAAAGGTACATTATAAAAAAAGTGACCAAGGGTGATTTACTTGAAGCAAGATTGGCAGTCGAAGGCACTGGACTATTAATGCAAGACAAAATTGAAGACATATTACTGAAGGCATTCGATTTGGAGAACTCTTGGATTACTGGAATTACTATTGATTCTTGTAAATATATTGAAAGACCAGGACACAGTATTCTTAAAAATATTTACTTTAATCAACTTAGAAATCTGATATCTAATGATCTTCTCAGAAATCTGATGTCTGGTGATCTTTTTTTAAAAAAGGCGATAAAACAATTTAGTCTCAATGAGAATTTTAAAAAATTAACAGGTTGGTTTAAAATAAAACAAGTTGAAACTATTTTATTTTTTTTACTATTAGTACTGACGTTTTTTTATTATCTGTTTAATCTTTTTCTAACTCGAATAAATGAATTTAGTTTAGTTCAGATACCGGGAATTTTAATGATTTCCGGAGCTACATTAATAGTTGTCCTTATTCTCCAGATTTTAGTGTTATCTCCAACTAATTTAATAGTTTCAGATTTTAAATTTAAATTTCAATATTCATCATCAAGAACATATTTATCGCGCAGCATTAGAAGGCATCGCTTTTGCTTTCTATTATGGCATTCAGAGTATGCAGCAAATGGGAATATCAGTAAATGAAATGCGTGTCGGAAATGATAATTTATTCCAATCAAATATATTCTCGAAGACCTTAGCGACACTCTCTGGAGCATCAATTCATATTGTTGAGACAACAGGAGCTATTGGAGCTGCCCTCGGCGCAGGGGTCGGCATTAACCATTTCAGCACATTACAAGAGGCATTTAGTAATCAAACAATTAATAAAACTATCCAACCAGATAAAAACCCTGCCGTGTATCAAGATGCATATGAAGCTTGGTCGCATCAATTAAATAAATTCATCAATAAAAAAAGTGTATGAGTAAAGTATTAATTGGGGAGATAGAATATTTCCCAGGGATTAAAAAAGTAAATTACGAAGGACGAAAATCAAAAAATCCTTTAGCATTTAAATTTTATCAAGCCAATCAAAAAGTCGGCGGTAAAACGATGCGGAATCATTTTAAGTTCGCATGTGCATATTGGCATTCATTCTGTAATGGAGGTGGTGATCCATTTGGTCCAGAAACGAAAAAATATGAGTGGGATAAGGCACCTGATGCCATCCAAAGAGCAAAAGATAAAATGGATGCCGCATTCGAGTTCATGACTAAAATGGGTTTGGAATATTATTGTTTCCATGATGTTGATCTCGTAGACGAAGCAGATACATTAAAAGAATTTAGAAAGCGATTGGATGCAGTATCTGATTACGCTCTTCCAAAGATGAAAGCTTCAGGAATAAAAGTACTTTGGGGAACTGCTAATTTATTTAGCAATCCGAGATACATGAATGGCGCATCGACTAATCCTGATTTTAATGTCGTCGCTTATGCAGGCGGACAATTAAAAAATGCAATCGATACCACGATTAAATTAAAAGGTGAAAACTATGTATTTTGGGGTGGTCGAGAAGGTTATATGTCTTTATTAAATACGAATATGAAAAAAGAACTTGACCACATGGGACAGTTTTTAAGCATGGCTCGAGATTATGCTAGAAAAAATGGTTTTAAAGGGTCGTTTTTTATTGAGCCGAAACCAATGGAGCCTTCAAAACATCAGTACGACTTTGATTCTGCTACAGTCTTGAATTTTTTAAGAGAGTATGATTTAATGGATGATTTTAAAATCAATATTGAAGTCAATCATGCTACCCTTGCATTACATACTTTCCAACATGAAATCCAAGTTGCTGCAAATGCAAACGCTTTAGGATCTATAGATGCTAATCGAGGAGACTATCAAAATGGATGGGATACTGATCAATTTCCAGTCGATCTTTATGAATTGACAGAGGCGATGTTAGTCATCTTAGAATCTGGAGGTATCCAAGGAGGCGGGGTGAATTTTGATGCGAAAACTAGAAGGAATTCTACCGACTTAGAAGATTTATTCCATGCACATATTGGCGGTATGGATAATTTTGCGAGAGCTTTATTAATCGCCAGTGATATATTAAAAGAATCCGATTACAAGAAGCTAAGACGAAATAGATATCGGTCTTTTGAAAGAGGCGATGGTAAGAAATTTGAAAATGGGAAATTGAAATTAACTGACCTTGCTAAAATTGCGGCCAAAAATGGAGAACCAGAGCAGATTAGTGGTAAGCAAGAATTATTTGAAAATATTATCAATCAATATATTTAACCCAAAAACAGTTTAATGTGAAATTAAGACAGGACTCCATATATTCAATAGTTTTTATTTGTTTATCGGTACTATTTGTCTCTTGTGGCAGTTCGACAGGCGGTACAGATCCAAATGGTATGGATACAATGACGGACTTGCCAATATTATCGATCAGAGATGCAAGAGGCTTAGAGATAGAAGATACATTAACGATGTTTTTTGAAATGCGATTGTCAGCATTATCTGAAAGCGATATTACTTTAGACTATACACTGAATGGGATAACAGCAGAGCCTGATGTAGATTTTGCGAGAGACTCAGGCAGTTTCACCATTCTAGCTGGAGAAATGTCTGCGAACCTTCCAACATTTATTTTAGCTGATGATCAGAGAGAAGTCGATGAAGAATTTAGTATAACGATTTCAAATCCTCAAGGAGCAGTCATCATGGACGATACGGCTATAGCGACTATTATGGATAATGATGATCAAAGTTTGGCTCAAGCACAAGATGGTTATATCACAAATGAAGACTATTTTGGATATGATGTATTGTGGTCTGATGAGTTTGAAGGTGATGTCTTAAATGATGCAGATTATAATTATGACATAGGAGATGGTTGTCCTAACTTATGCGGATGGGGAAATAATGAACTAGAAATGTATACAGATCTTCCTCAGAATATTAAGCTCGATGATGGGAGTTTAGTGATTACAGCCACTAAAAATGGTACTCAAATCGAATCAGCGAAAATTCATACAAAGCATAAAATAGAATTTCTTTTTGGACGAATTGATGTCCGAGCGCGACTGCCAGAAGGACAAGGAATTTGGCCTGCTATTTGGATGCTAGGTGCGAATATCGATGAAGTTGGTTGGCCAGCATGCGGAGAGATTGATATTATGGAAATGGTTGGTCATGAAGCGAATAAAACTCACGGAACTGCTCATTGGGGATTTCAAGGTGAAGGAAGTACATTTAAAGGATTCCCATATACAATCGATGAAAAGTTTAGCGAAGAGTATCATGTTTTTTCATTGATTTGGGAACAGAATAAAATAGAATGGTTTGTAGACGAAAACAAATTTTACACTTTATCATCAAGTGATTTAGCGAATGGTCAAGTTTGGAGATTTAATCAAGAATTTTATTTGATCTTTAATGTTGCTGTCGGAGGTAATTGGCCAGGTAGTCCAGACGAGACCACTGTTTTTCCACAGTCTATGGAAATTGATTACGTCCGTGTGTTCCAGAGAAATTGATTTCGCCAAAACGATTATCTATTCAGTTGTATGTTATGTTAGCACATTCATAAGAAACAATTTAATTGCTGTTCCAAAACGGAGCAGATTGTATGTCAACATTTCAGGAAATTATATTTGTCCTGACCCCTGAACTTGCTTTTTCAATTTACCCTGATTCATTTTGATGTTCATAAAAACGAGGGTACCTAAAATTAATATGTCATAAATTTTTGTAAAAAATGACGCCAAATTTTACATTCATTTCAATATCCGCCTAGGGATAAATTCCGAGGCTATGATGATGTCGTGCCTATTGGCACTTTTGATCTTACACCTGAGTCCCCTATGTTTACTCACGGTGGAATGATAGCACACAATGTAAAGTTAATTATTATCTCACATCTCACATCTCATAACTCCTACAACATTTCCATGTTGTATAGGTCTAATCCTTAGCCCCAATAATCTTTTTCAATATTGATTAATTGAAATACAAATTTTTCAAAAAACTGAAATGCAAGTTGAGAAGTCCTGACTGTGATTTTTTATTGATGGTTCCTTTTTTATGTTGGTTAAACAATGGGTGATCGCCGTCTTGCCTAATTCTTTTCCAGTGTATTGTGGATGAAAAAATTCCTAAATGATACTGCCAGTTTGACTTGTCTTGTTAATCTGAAAACCTGTTCCACCAACAATATTATCGTCACACTCAACAGTCATATAAGTTTCTGGTTGTCTTCTATGTATTTTATAAAATCGTTGATTTCTTTATTCATACCCAACGAAAAATTATATTAAACACAGTTTTGTTCCAACTGCATACCAAGGTGTGCCTTTATGGTTTTGGATTAATTTGATGATCTAAGTCGGACCTGAGCTTTTTACGGTAGCTGATTCTACATTACTCTTAATCCGCTTCAAGATTCCAATCGCTTGCTGATTGACTATTCCTTCTACGATTCTTGAAGCTAATTTGAATATACCATTCAGTTGAAATGACAATGTTATCACTAGCAAGGTATCGTTTTGATTTTGAGTTAAATCTAAATCTGCTCTTATAGGAAAAATACTTTTGATTGTCTTAGCAGCGGTGTGTCTATTTTTTTCGAATTCGATAACTTGATAAGTCGTCTTTAATTTTCTGCCAGCTATCTCAGCAACTTCAATATATCTACTTCCTACTCTGATGGGTCCTTCATCAAGCATGATGACTTCATCTAAGGCAGGTATATAGTCTACTCTATTCTCTACAGTCATTAAATATGAAAATATTCTTTCAGAGCTTGCTTTGATGACGATAGATTGTTGGGCTTTCATAGATCATAAACAACATTCTTAGACGAAGGTTTAGTCTACTTTAATCCACATTCAAATACAATCGTCCATTTTCAGTTTCAAGAAATTGATCGTAAGGAATTTCCTCTTGTTTAATAAAGCCTTTAGAAGCTAAGGTGCCATTATTAACCATTTCTACGACTGCAGCAATCGAAGCTGCTGTGGTCCATGAGATGGCACGCCATTCTATTCCATCAATGACAATAGGTGAGAAGGAGTTATAATATTCATTACGGAATACCTTGTCTCCTTTCCACCCTTCGACCACTGCATAGATATAGACGACATCTTCTTTTACAGGAGGTTTAGCATTTTCAAGAATCTCTGTAAGGAGTTTTTTATCGTGCTTTAAAATCAATTCCTGAATGAGAAATTTCATCAATTTTGCATGTCCAGGATACCTCATCGTCTTATAATTAAGCGTATCGACTTTGCCTTCATATGTCTCGCACATCGTACCTAGTCCTCCCGAAGTGGTAAAGGCTTCAAATTCTTTTCCGCCAATATTGATATACTCAATACCGTCTAGTGAAGTGACCATCTTTCGTTCTCCATTATGAATGGCTTCTGCATCATTTATATATTCGTTAATGACACCAGCAGGTGACCATGTGAAAGAATAGGCCAGTAGACCATTTGGATATTTTGGGAGTGCACCGACACGTAATTCTATGTCTCTTAGCTTAGTGAAATCTTTAGTCAAATCAGCGCCGATAATACCAATGAATCCAGGAGCGAGCCCACACTGCGGAGCCATTACTGAAGTCGCTGTTTTGCTTAGCTCTCGAATATAATTAGTCGTATCAACGTCTTCAGTTAAATCAAAATAGTGGACGCCATGCTGGTGTGCTAATTTGGCAACATCCTTATTTAAATAATATGGTAATGCTGAAACAACTGCATCATTTTGCTTAATCAGATTGCCAATAAAATCTAAATCAGTGACATCTCCTTCTATGACATCAAAAGGTAGGTCGAAGTCATAATGAGGTTTGTTTTGGTCTACGCCAGTGACTGTAAACTTCTTCTGAAGTAAGACTCCGACTAGTGTGCCGACCTTTCCTAATCCAAGTGTAAGTATATTTTTCATAAGGCTATAATGCTATTTTTGTTTGATTAGTATAAGTGCTTTCAAATATTTTATCAGCATTTGCTGATTCAAATCCGTCTCTGCGGTGATGATATTTTATGGCGCTTTTTGGAAGGTCTTTATATTTTGATAAGACCAGCCTCTCTGCAAATTCAACATAACTTCCAGCAATCAACATGTTTTCTTTATTTGCGAATGTAGCAGAGATCATCTTTGCGATTGTACTGCTTTGCTTTAAAAGTCCATCTCCACTTGATTTAATTTTTCCACCAGAATTATTCAAAGATATTCCTGTTTTTTCTATAAAAGTGTTAAAGCCTTCTAGAGTATTATATTCTTCTGGAAGCTCATGAATACTAATTGTATAATGGTTTAAATAATATCTATTGTAAATGACCCAAGCTGCATATTCACTTTCTTTCAGTAAGCGTATATAGTCTTGCTTAGAAGGTAGTTCCCACAGTGATTGATGGAAAAAATGCCCGACATGATCTGCATTATCCAAATCGAGATTGTCAATTGGATCGGACGAGATATCTCGAGTATAATATTGTATAATATCCTGAGCTTCTGTTGTTAGTTCGTTTACACGCAATTCGCTAATAAAGATTCTTGGTAAATCTTCTGATGGCGGTGCATACCAATATGCATTTAATTTTTTTTGCTCAAAATCGTAGAAATCACGTTTGACATAACCATGGTGCAAAAATATTCTTTCTAATGACTGGATGCCCAAGTGAGGAATGTCTAAGCTGCGAAATGCAATATGATCATTTTGAATATCTTTTTGACTTGCGATCAAACCGTGTTCTATCATAGCATCTGTGATGATGCTAACATCTGGAACACGGTTTCGATATGGTTTGAATAGTTTGGTTAGAATAGATCTAAGGGTTGAGGTTTGAGACTTTGTCATATTCGCACAAGTTCTCTCAAAACTAGTAGGATGTTTGATAAGTTTCAATTAATTATGCATAACAATCCATTAGTATGACTAATCAATTAGAAGTTAGAGATTTTGAATATTTTCTAATTTTAGCACGGGTTCTCCATTTTAAGAAAGCTGCGCTCCATTTAAACATTACTCAGTCTGCGCTAAGCCAAAAAATAAGACGTCTAGAAAGTCTACTTGGCAAGGAATTATTCATTCGGACAAGTCGAAAAGTAGCACTAAGTAGGGCAGGCGAATTATTCAGAAAAGAAGCTCAGATTATTGTCAATCAAATTCATCACTCAATGGAACGCTGGTCATTAGGCACCAATGGGATTGAGGGCTTATTGAGGATTGGATTTGTGGGATCTGCAATGAGGCATTATTTACCACCGATATTGCAATCCTTCATTAAAAGTCATCCAACTATTAAATTTTATTTAGATGATGCGAGTAATCAATATCAAATTGATAATCTTGAGAAGAATAATTTAGACATTGGTTTTATAAGGTCAGCAAATGTGCCTTCATTTATGACAATAAAATCTGTTTATGAAGAATGTTTTTCCGTCGTCCTTCCAAAATCTCACACAGTTACAAAAAAGAATTTTACCGATATGGATGTGTTTGCTGAGGAGTCCTTCATCTTATGGCCAAGCCAAGCGAGTGAAATGTATTTTCAAAAAATTCTGGATATCTGTAGAGATGCTGGATTTAGTCCTAATATTTCTCATCGTGCCTTACATGGACCATCTATATTTAAATTAGTGGAAAGTGGTTTTGGAATATCAATTGTTCCTTCTTCACTTAAAGATGAGAAAAATTATAAGATTCGATTTATAGACTTAGTTGATATACCACAGCGGACAGAGTTATTTGCTATATGGAATACCGATCATTCTAATGAAGCGATTGACTATTTTTTAGACATGCTTTAGATTTATACGAAAAATTTAGGTTAAGCAATTAAAGACCGATCAAAGACAAATACAACTTCACAGATTTGGATTAGGTTGACGCACATGCCTGAAGGGGTGTCGTCATATAGCGTGGTACGAAGTGCCACGGTAAATGATAAATTAAAAGTCACATTTGGCGGGATTTTTTGTAAAAATCGTGAAAAATGTATTTTACATGAAAAGTAAAAGAATGGAAATATCTCTATAGAAAACACTAACCTCGGTACCTCTTGATTTAATCAAAAGAATGAAGAATGTTAAGTTACGAAAGCGTCGCCTTTGCCATTTTAATAGGAATCCCCACACATTTTTTCTCCATGTAATTCATCATATCATGGATTAATGACTGTGTATCTGCATCTAGAAGTTCTAGTTGTTTAGAATAAACTTGTTCTATAGCTCTCTTCTTCACAGCATTGATCTCAGCTGGCAATTCTGTAAGCGATTTTTCTATTTGTCTTTGCCTATGGATTGAATGAAATGCATCGACATGATTGTCAAGAATTGAACTTGCTTCACTGACCTCGGTTTGTCTAAATTGTAAATTTATATCAGCTAATTCTCTAAGATTTTCAATGTCAATAATCTCGACATCGAATTGTTGATGAATCGATCTGTCCACGTTATTGGGAACAGCTAGATCAATTACTAACTTTTTATCAGTATCTCCTCGGAGTAAAGTTTCATAAGATTCTGTAGTCACTATAGCTTTAGTTGCACCAGTGCAAGCGATGATACAGTCAAAACCATGAGCATAGTTGTCTAATTCACTCAGGTGAAATGCTTTTGCACCAAGCATCTCAGTCAATTTCTGTGCGTTATCCAAACTCCGATTAAATACAACGATATTAGAAAACTGATGCTTCACTAAAAATTTACTGACAAGCTCAATGGTCTCACCTGCACCTATCAATAATAATCTGTCAGATGGATTGATGTGTGATCTTAATAATTTTTGGATGGCTAATGATACAATGGAAACTGGCTTCTCACCAATTCGAGTATTGGAGTACACATCCTTAGCGGCGGTGATCATATACTTATTCAAAATACGAAGATGATCTCCTGTCAGTTTAGAATCAACACTTGAATTATATGATTCTTTACATTGTCTAAGAATTTCTCTCTCACCTACAACTAGTGACTCTAGAGATGAAGCAACAGCGAAATAATGTTGTATCGCCAGAGCACCTTCATGTATTTTGATAAATTTTCGTAAAGCAGAAAAATTTTCTTGTGCTAAATCTGGATTTACACTAGCAAAGAAAGACTTGAGAAAATCAACAGATATCTTAGCATCTGTATAAAAGAGATAAGCCACTCGATTGCAGGTCGACAAATATTGCAATTCGTCTAGCTGATTCGCAAGTTTGATTTTTGATAGTTTTACTTCAATATCACCTTCGTTTTTGACCACAAAGCGTACTAGCTCATTGACATTTAAGTCATGATGTGTAATGGTGATTATTTTGTAATTATCTATCATATCTGCCTACGGCAGTAAAGGTAAAACGCCATTATTTTTTATTTGTCATCATATTGTCAATACTCGTCCATTGTCAGCCTAATCCTAGCCTTTGTCCCTTAATATTAATACTCTTTTATATGATCAATGGTAAGGCTGTACAAAGTGCGCCATCTGTGATACTACAACAGATATCTGCTTATACGATAGAAGATATAGAAATCATCACCGCACCGTTGGCCAAGTATGATCCAGATGGACATGCGGGGATCATTAATATAAAAACTAAAAAGGGATTATCTGATGGTCTCTTTACAAAGGCAAATGTGCTTACAGGATTACCAAGTATAGAGCCATATGATAATCAGAATAAGACACCGAGGTATGGCGCAGATATCAACCTTAACTATAAGAAGAATCAATGGGATCTTTCAGCAGGCATAGAGTATAGACGATATGATAAATCAGGCATACGAGAAGGCTATGTGAATTCACTGATTAATGAGTTACTGACTGAACTGCCTTCAGACGGCGAAAAAAGTTTTGATGAAAAAAAATATGCTGCAAGATTATCCGCTCAGTATACGCCGTATCAAAATCAGACATGGACCATAAGCATGTATGCTGGTAAGCGCTCGAAAGAAAGAACCGCAGATATTCTATACTTAGATCAGCAAAGGACTACAGTATCATCCGATCAGTCGGAAGATACCCAAAGCTATTATGATAGCTATCTCAAAACAGGGACTGTATTTAATGGAGGATCTGTCATCAATCAGATTACTTTCTTTAAAAAAAATCTGCGCGTCAGAAAGGGTGACTTTTTTATCGGCTCATTAGACTTTGTTCAAAAATTTAGTGCTGGATC
>ENA-ORXT01006846-ORXT01006846.1-marine-metagenome-genome-assembly--contig:-NODE-6846-length-10411-cov-42.857654_pt1 | contig 10411 bp, 4 predicted proteins | sample MGYA00237868_ERZ511482 | MGnify/ENA metagenome assembly ERZ511482
ATGATGAGTATTTTTAACGCAGAGATTGACTAATTCTATTATAATATAACCGACATTCTAATATTTAAATGGTATAAGTTGTATAATAATGTCAACCCTGTAGAACATCATCAGCAATGAGAACTTACACCTGGCAAATTCGATTTATTATGCATATGCAATACTTCCATTGTCTACTCAGTAGACAATATTGTCATCATAGATAATATCAGTGATATAGATGAAGTCTCTAACTCGAAAATGGCAGACTTACTATTACCATCAATAATCCAACTCCCAATCTTGAGTATACTGTAGACGCAGACGCAACTATCCGAGACAGTAAGTAATTTAAGTAATCAGCAACAACTCAGAGTTAGGAATTTTTCTCTCTCAGAATACATACTAGATGGGCTTATCTTATCAGTGTACGAGAAAATTCATCAACTATTGATGAAGATTAAGGATGGGATGGCATCTTTAATAATGTCATAGAGAAATCTAATATTATGACATATCATATTGTCGAAAAAGGTATTATCGACGTGAGAATACTGTCTGCAGGGACTATTCAGCTTATGAAGTAGTGGATTCATCCCTTATAAAACAGTTTTGCTATAATTTTAACATACTTAGAGGTGACCTATATTAAGTCTATGCGTTATATATGTGTATAGATTAAACGCAAATTACCCAACACCCATGAAAACATTATAACCGTTCTTATAAGAACATATTATAATTTTCTTTAATAAGTTGGTCTAGTTTTTGTCGTTAGTACTCGATAGTAGATACTACTATAGAACTTACAGTCTAAATTTAGAATTAGTTTGAATTATTAGAACAACATTACTTTATATGAAATATCCTATACTTATAGGCATATTCCTTCTTTCATTATTACCCTTAATGAGTTATGGTATAGACGATACTGTGCCTTATGAGGATAATAATCTTATCGTAGGTTGTGGTCCACTGTCTGGTAATGTCACATTAGACTGTATCCATAAGATACCAGATATTGATCCCGCATTCTTAGATGCAACCACTATATCTAATTCTGATCAGATACAATTTGAAGCATTAGGTGGTACAATAAGTAATGCATGTAATCCAGTCGTCATTACGGTCGATGATGTAATAATGGGAGATGACCCAAGTGACTGCATGGATACTTATACTGTGATCAGAACTTATACTATAGATGATCAATCCACTCAGGCTACATGTGTCACTACTTACGAGATAGTATATGCTGAACTTGCGATCATATCGTTCGGACCAGCTAGGCTTGTTGAGTGTAGTGAGAATGTAGATTCCATATTTAACGAATGGGTAGAAGATCTCGGAGGCACAGAGGTACGAGGTTGTGCTAATGTCACAGAGACAGTTCCAGCTGTTCCTATTATAGCATATGATAGAGGTTGTATTAATACTCCAAGTAGTTTTCCTAATGAGAGAGGTAACATAAGATTAGAATGGAAAATAGAAGATGACTGTGGAGTAAGGAAAAGAGCTATAGCAAGTTTCGTAGTGGTAGATAATACCCCTCCCGAGATAACATGTCCAGATAATGTAGACTACGCTATAGAAGATCCTGATTTATTTTCAAAAATAGAAAGCCATTTAGAAGATTATTCTGCTACAGAGCAATGTGGTAATGCTAGAGTTGAAGACGACTTTACCATGTCAGATGTAATATTTGATTGTAGCCCAGTACAGCAAATTCCAGTTGTATTTACTGCCAGAGATACTTGCGATAATACAAGTACTTGTCAGTTAATAATAAGTATAATTAATGATGCGATTCCTGATATTATATGTCCTGATGACATAACGATAGAATGTGGTGATCAAAATAATAGAGCGATTATAAATAATTGGAGTGTTGATGCTCAAGCTACAGATTATGCTAGTATGGCTCTGCCAGTACAGAATAATTTTGATACACTATTATTAGAAGCTCCATTTTGTGGCCAGACAACTGAGATAACTTTTACTACTGAGTTATGTGGTAGGACGAACTCTTGTTCCAGCAATGTCACAATTATAGATACACAGAAGCCCATTATTACATGTCCCTCCGATACGATTTTTTTCTCATCAGAACCTGATATTACAGCTGCTGCTAATCTATGGTTAGATAATTTTATAGCTATCGATGCATGTGGCGGGACGACACGAGAAAATGATTTAGATGTAAATGATTTGTTATTTTCCTGTGATCCTACTAAGGATGTATTCGTTACGTTCGTAGCCGAAGATGCCTGTCAGAATGATACGACTTGCATGAGTAAGATTACCATAGAAAGTGATTATACTGCTACAATAAGCTGCGGCGGCATCTTAGAATTGCAATGTGGTGATCCTAATAATATTACGCTATTAGAAGAATGGATTATGGGTACAACAGCTACTGATAATGTCAATAGTGTCTTACAAGTAGAATCTGATATAAATATTTTTGATCCAAGATTGACTTCATGTAGCGGTACTATTTCTGTGACATTTACGGCAGTGGATTTATGCGGAGGCCAGTCATCTTGCCCATCATTTATTATGATGATGGATGATGAAGCTCCTGTAATTACAACATGCCCTGATGATATAACATTTGACTCAAGTGTTACAGATCTTAATGGAGAGATTGACAATTGGTTAGCATCGATAGTAGCTACTGATAATTGTGCACCTCCGATTATCGATAATGATTATGATCCATCTTCTATACAAGGCTGTGATCTTTCAGTGACTGTATCGGTAGAACATACTGCCATGGACAGCTGTGGTCTGATGGCAACACCATGTATAAATAATCTCACGATTAATACTGATAGATTACCTACGGTAACTTGTGCTGATAGACTCTTAGTTAATTGTAATGATAGCTCTAATGATGCTCTTATCACAACGTGGTTACAGGCAACTACAGGCAGTGATTTTAATGGCAATGATTTAACTGTTGTTAATGATTATGTCCAAGGGTCGATTGATTATAACCAGTGTCTTGATTCATTAGATGTTAAATTCAGAATTATAGATAATTGTCTTTATGAAGATTCTTGTATTGCGAGAATAGTGGTAGCAGATACGATACCACCTTCTATTGTCTGTCCTTCTGCATTGACTATCAGTAGCACTCAGATAGATTATCAAGTTATATTAGATAATTGGCTTACTGTGCCTACTTCTGATGATTCTTGTATGCCAGGTATAGTCAGCACAGATTTTGATCCAACATTATTTATACCATGTGATGCTGATGAAATGACTGAAGTTATATTTTCGGTAACTGACGGATGTAATAATACAAGCTCGTGTACAGCTATCATTAATGTCGATAAATCATTGCCTACTATTAATTGTCCAGCGAATGACTTAGTACTACAATGCGGTAACTCTAGTAATGATCTTATGATTGATAACTGGATAGCTCAAGTAAGTGGCTCAGATAATAATGGAACTTCTCGAGATATAACTTCAGATTATGATCCAGAGAACCTTAAGGGTGATTGCTCTATTGCTACATTGATAACGTTTGATATAATAGACACATGTGGACAGATTAATAATTGTACAAAGATCATATCCTTGACAGATGACTTAGGGCCTGTTATCGACTGTCCGGCAGAGCTTAATCTTTCGGCTGGTGCTCCTAATATAGAGCAGACAGTAGAAGATTTTCTTTCGGGCATATTGATAGAAGATTGTAATTCTTTTGAGGTGACGGATGATCTTGATAGGAGTTTATTGGATTTTATGTGTGGTGACGAGTTGGTTATACCTGTAGTCGTGACAGCATTAGATTCATGTAGTAATTCATCTAATTGTTCTTTTGATATAACGATAAGTAATTCTGTAGTCTCATCTATAACATGTGCTCAAGATACGACTATAGAATGCGGTAATCCTGATAATGCACTTAACTTAAGTAAGTGGTTAGAATCTGCTACGGCATTTGATTCTGATAATAATCAGTTTCTTGTCACTAATGATCTCGATGTTAATAGTCCTCAATTGACTACTTGTACTGGATCGGTTCCTGTAGTTTTTATGATGGTGGATAATTGTAATACGTCATTATCTTGTAACGCTATAATTACGATAACGGATACTACAGTGCCTGAGATTTTTTGCCCGACGGATACGGCGTTCGTATTTGGTACGCCTACCTTTGATAATGATGTCAGCAGCTGGCTGTCGTCAGTCACGGGTAATGATAATTGTCTTTCATTTAGTACTGATGACGATTTTAATAACAATTATACTATCGATGATTGTTTAGGATTTGTAGATATCCAAGTGGTATTTACTGCTCAGGATGATTGTGGATTGACATCTGATTGTAGTTCTGTATTAACGATAAGATCAGAAAGAGCACCTATAATTAATTGTCCTGCAGACCTCACTGTAGAGTGTGGTGATAATAGCAATATAGCAATGATCGAAGCATGGAGACTTGAGGCTGATGGATTTGACTTTGATGGGACAGAACTCACTGTTACGTCACCGGGATATAGTGAAGCTGATTTCCTTAATCTTAATTGTAATGAAGACCTTACTGTGACATTTGTAATGACTAATTCTTGTGGCCTTGATATTTCTTGTGATGCAGTTATTAGCTTAGCAGATACGACTCCTCCGCAATTAACTTGCCCACAAGATATTACTGTCAATGCGACGGATGCAGGAGCTGAGACTGAGATTACGGCATGGTTGTCTACTGCAATAAGTGTTGATGCTTGTAGTAGTGCAGACTTAATTTTTGATATGACTTTAGATTTCAGCAATCTATGTCAGGCTGCTGATATTATTGAAGTACCATTTACTGCTACTGATGAGTGTGGCCTAGTCAGTAATTGCAGCGCTGTAATATTTGTAAATAAAGAATCTCCTATTATAAATTGTCCTACTGATATTCTCAATTTAGAATGTGGTGATAATAGTATCGATGCTGATATACAAACTTGGTTGTCACAAGCAACCGGTATTGATAATAATGGTATAGCAATCCAACCAAGCAATGATTTCTTAGCCATAGATATAACTGATATTTGTGTGTCAGAAAACGTGGTTACTTTTTCTGTCACAGATGCATGTGGTCAGGAGAATACTTGCAGTCAGCAGATTAATGTATTAGATACTGAAGTGCCTGTCCTTACATGTCCTGTTGATGTAGAAGTAGATGTCTTTAGTGCTACTTTATCAGATGATGTAGATAGCTGGTTAGCTTCATTTTCAGCAACCGATGCCTGTAGTGCTGTAATGATTAATAATAATTTTACCGCTGATATTAATAGCTTAGATTGTGGAGAAGCTTTTGACATTACATTCACTGCAGAAGATGAGTGTAATAACATAGATGACTGTATGGCAAGTATCTCATTCACTAACAACCTTTCGGTCAGTATCGATTGTCCTGACCCTATTACAATTAAGTGCAGTGAAGTGATTACGACTGTGTCTATTGATTCTTTCCTATTGGCGTACATGGTGGATTCTCAAGATGAGTTTGAAGTAACGACAGACTTTAACATCGATGCTGTAGATGACGGATGTATGGAGAGTTTCTCTGAGTTAGTAACATTTACAATAAGTGATACTTGTAATAATACTGACGAATGTGAAAGTGCCATCACTTTCCTTCCTGATGGACAGATCTATATACCTAATGCATTTTCACCTGATGGTGATGGTGTAGATGATTGGTTTACCGTATATGGTAATGAGTCCATAGCTAATGTCAAGAGTCTACAAGTCTACAATAGATGGGGTAATCTCGTATTTGAAGCCAGTGATTTTCCACCTAATGAAGAGAGACAAGGTTGGGATGGATATTATAGGAGTAATCAAGGCGATACCAATGTTTTCGTATATAAAATAGAGGTGGAAGATAGTTTTGGAAATATTTTCTTCGAAACAGGCTCAATTACAGTAATAAAGTAAAAGCTCATTATAAGCACCTATAATTCTAATAATTAAGGCGCTGATTATCAGGAGCAAAAAAATAACCATATCCATGGTTGTTTTATTCATCTACTTCATAGACGTTTCATATATTTGCCGTCAAGAAAAAGACGAAATATGCCTCGGGACAAATCTATCAAGTCTATATTGATCATAGGAAGTGGCCCGATTGTTATCGGTCAAGCTTGCGAATTTGACTATTCTGGAACTCAAGCTTCTCGATCTCTACGAGAAGAAGGAATAGAAGTCAGCCTTATTAATTCTAATCCAGCGACAATTATGACTGATCCACTGACTGCGGATCACATATATCTCCTTCCACTGACAGTGGAAAGTCTAAGACAAATTCTTGAAGAAAGACAAATAGATGCCGTCCTTGCGACGATGGGAGGACAGACAGCACTTAACCTTGCTATAGATGCAGGTAAGCAAGGTCTATGGGAAGAGTTTAATATAAAACTCGTAGGTGTGGATCTCGATGCTATAGAACTCGCCGAGAATAGAGAAGAATTCAGAAAGCATGTCGTTAAGTTAGGTCTCAGCGTAGCGCCATCATTTATAGCTAATTCTTTTCTCGAAGGTAAAGACGCTGCTCAGAAAATTGGTTTTCCTCTCGTTATAAGACCTTCTTATACATTAGGTGGTACCGGAGGAGGATTCGTGATGAAGCCTGAAGAATTTGATGAGGCCCTAAGACATGGTCTTAATATGTCTCCATCACATGAAGTTCTTGTTGAGGAAGCTGTCTTAGGATGGAAAGAATATGAGTTAGAGTTACTCAGAGATAATAATGACAATGTCGTTATTATATGTACTGTAGAGAATCTTGATCCTATGGGGATCCACACAGGAGATAGTATCACTGTAGCTCCTGCGATGACACTCTCTGATAAGGCGTACCAAGAGATGCGTAACCAATCTATAAAGTTGATGAGATCTATGGGTAACTTTGCCGGTGGATGTAATATTCAGTTTGCTATTAATCCTGTAGACGAAAAACTCATCTGTATAGAGATCAATCCACGTGTATCAAGATCGTCAGCACTTGCTTCCAAGGCGACAGGTTATCCGATAGCTAAGATTGCTGCCAAGCTCGCAATAGGATATAACCTCGACGAACTTAAAAATCAGATTACTAAGACAACTTCAGCATACTTTGAGCCGACTTTAGATTATGTTATTGTAAAAATGCCAAGATGGAATTTTGCTAAATTTTATGGCGCAGATCATACCTTAGGATTACAGATGAAATCTGTGGGTGAGGTCATGGCCATCGGTCGTAATTTCTTAGAAGCGTTACAGAAAGCATGTCAGAGTCAAGAAAATAATAGAGCAGGATTAGGAGCAGATAAGAAAGAGTGGATTAAGACAGAAGATATACTCAATAGGTTAGAGGTTGTAAGTGATGATAGGATATATAGAGTCAAGGACGCATTAAGATTAGGAGTACCTGTAAGCTCTGTACAAAAATTAACCAAAATAGATCCGTGGTATCTTGAGCAGATAAAGAGATTAGTGAAGTATGAGGATGAGTTAATGAAGTATAATGTACCTGAAGATATTCCAAAGGCATTTTTACATAAGTTAAAATCCGTAGGTTATTCTGATAGTCAGATCGCTTGGCTGATGAGAATAGACGACGAATCTGTGATTACTAAATATAGAAAATCATTAGGTATCAGACGTACCTATAAGATGGTGGATACTTGTGCCGCAGAGTTTGAAGCTAAGACACCATATTTCTACTCTACATTCGATGGAGAGAATGAAAGTAAGCCGAGTGATAAGAAAAAAATTGTAGTCTTAGGTTCTGGCCCTAACCGTATCGGTCAAGGAATAGAGTTTGACTACTGCTGTGTGCATGGTGTCATGGCCATCAAGGAAGCAGGTTACGAATCTATTATGGTCAACTGTAATCCGGAGACTGTATCTACAGATTTTGATATAGCTGATAAGCTTTACTTTGAGCCTATATATTGGGAGCACATAGAGGAGATTCTCGAATTAGAACAACCAGAAGGTGTTATCGTACAGTTAGGAGGTCAGACAGCACTGAAGCTCGCAGAAACGATAGAGAAAAAAGGATACAAAATTATAGGGAGTAGCTTTAAGAGTATGGACCTTGCAGAAGACAGAGGCCGATTCTCAGACTTACTCAAGGAGTTAGATATCCCATATCCGAATTATGGAGTCGCAGAAGATGTAGACGAAGCCTTTAAGATCGCTAACAAAGTAACATACCCTGTACTCGTAAGACCTTCTTATGTACTCGGTGGGCAGCGTATGCGTATCGTCATCAATGATGAAGAACTTGAGAGACACGTCTTAAGTATATTCAAGCATATGCCTGATAACAGAGTCCTGATAGATCAATTCTTAGAGCGAGCTAAAGAAGCAGAAGTAGATGCCATTTATGATGGCGACGAAGTACTCATTATGGGTATCATGGAACATATAGAACCTGCAGGTATACACTCTGGCGATAGCTCTGCGATGCTACCTACATATTCTCTTTCAGATGAGGTTCTTGCTAAGATGAAAGAGTATACTCTTAAGCTGGCAGAAGCATTAGAGATACGAGGATTAATCAATATACAGTTCGCGATCAAAGATGATCAAGTATATGTCATAGAAGCTAACCCTAGGGCTTCACGTACGACACCATTTATAGCTAAGGCGTATCAGGTGCCTTTCTTAAAAATTGCAACTCACGTTATGATGGGTTCTAAGAAGATCAAAGATTTCGAGTTCGAAAAGAAGCTGGATGGTTACGCTATAAAAGTCCCTGTATTCTCATTTAATAAATTCCCTAATGTCGATAAGAACTTAGGACCCGAAATGAAATCTACCGGAGAAGCAATACGATTTATCAAAGATCTCAATGATCCATTCTTTAGGAAACTGGATAGCGAGAGAAGTATGTTTTTGAGTAGGTAAAAGTTAAAAGATAATTATATTATATAGCCATGTCTTCAAAAGAGACATGGCTTTATTTGTTTCCTATGTCAGTTATTTTCTATAGTCCTTATTTAAAATCGTAATTATCTGCAGAGAAGCTTCTACAACTTGACTTGCGCCCACAAGTAAACAGTGTCACACAAAAGAAACATGTAATTTTTCTTCAATAAGGATTCTAAAAAATTCTTGTAAATTGGGTTAGTTATATAAAAGGTATATGGGTAACTCGTAAGGTAGTTACGTATATATAGTAGTTATCAGCAAGTTTGAGAAAAATGATAAATGAAGACTTAATAAAAAGTGAATTCTCCAGGATGTGTAAAGAATTGAACCTTGACAACACAATGGATTTTGGCATAATTAACGCTGATGGTGACCGAACACATGAATTCTTAGAGTATATAGAAAACAATCAAAATTTACCTAAGCAAGTTCGATATTCATTTGTTGAACTAGTTATGGCTTCAATGAATGATTCAATACTTGAACATAAAACAAATGAAAATTTGAATGAAAAATTCAGAAAATATGTTAACCCAAAAATAGATAACAAAGAATGGTACCCAATGGTAGATTACTGGATTAGAATAAAGTCAAAAGATGAATTTCCAGTTGGATATAATATTGAGACGATTTCAAAGAATATTGATGTAAAATGAACCAATTTAAAATAGACGAAAAGGAAAGAATAGTATTTATTCAAGGTTTCTTGAATGCAATGGAATTTGTAAATTCTTTTGTAAATGATGGTAAAACATTCAAGATTAAAAGAATTGACCTCCAAAAAAAGGATTTAGAAAAAAGTATTAATGAAGAATTCCCAAAAGAGTACAATATCAAATTCAAAGAAATCAAAAATCCTAGTTTAAGACTAACAGAAACAACTCCTGTCTATTTTAATACTTATATCTATCAAATAATAGATCAAGTCGTAAAAGCTGATCTAAAATCTGCTCACTTTGATTCTACAGCTCCTGAATACGTAAAAGCAAAAAAGGAAGTTGGTCATAGATTTAAATTAAATCAACTCAATTTTAGTGTTGATAAAATGTTTTGTTCACTAATTAATGAAGATGACACATTCTATGAACTTGAAATAGATTGGGATAATGGGCCTTTCTATGAATGCTATCACAATGATTTTGTTATTGCTAATAAGGAAAGAGCAATTCTAATTCATTTAGGAGGTTCTGATTAAGTCATTAAAACAGAATGAAATATAAAACGAGAAATGACTAAATTTAAAAAGAACCAGCTGATAACAATATATGATCACAGCATATCTCTCCTACGTCGAGAGACGCTGGATATAATTATACGTTATAGGTCAGCAAACAAAAAATCATGAGCCTGCAAGACATAATTCACAATCAACATTGGCTTAGTATTTTCCAAGTTCTGTTAGAAATTGACTCCGAGTTAGAAGAATGCAAGTACGAATACAAAAACATAATCAATGAAGTTAAACAACTTGAAGCAGAAGAATCAACAATTATACTGATGATTG